>Ga0137307_100171_pt1 | contig 102130 bp, 69 predicted proteins | sample NAcewD2O_March_2_FD_97180 | JGI IMG/M metagenome (GOLD analysis project Ga0137307, IMG submission 97180) | Mouse cecal microbial communities from Vienna, Austria - N-Acetylglucosamine amended D2O_March | ecosystem: Host-associated > Mammals > Digestive system > Large intestine > Cecum | place...
CCACAACGAGGCCTTTGAGGCTGTCTTCGAGGTATTTGCCTACGGTGAGGTTTCCGTCTTTGACGAATTCCTGTTCCATGAGGCAGGATTCTTTGAAGAATTTGTTGAGGCGGCCCTGAGCGATGTTCTGAATCATCTGTTCGGGGAGGTTTGCAGCCTTGGCAGCAGCTGTTTCGGCGGTGATTGCACGCGCTTTTTCTGCTTCTTCTTCGGTGAGCCAGCCTTTGGCGATGTTGCTGGAGATGTGGTCTTCGCTGTCAACGAGGTTGGGGTTGATGCCTGCTTTCTTGAGCGCGGCTTCAACGGCTTTCTTCACCTGTTCCTCTTTGGTCTTTTCAACAGCAACGTTGTACTCGGAGTTCTTTACTTCTTCGGGCACGCTGTCGCGGTCAACAGCCACGGGGTTCATCGATGCAACCTGCATGGCGATGTCGCGACCTACATGGTAGTCTACTCCCTCGAGGTTGAAGCCTGCGATGGTGGAGAGCTTGTTGCCAAGGTGGTTGTACGAAGTAGTGGAGGGTGCTTCGAGGTATTCGTAGCGGCCGAGTTCGATTTTTTCGCCGGTTTTGGCGGTTTCGTCGGTGATGAGGTCGGCTACTGCGCGTCCGTTGATGCTGATTTCTTTGAGTTCGTCGAGGCTCTTCACGCGCTGTGCGATAGCGGTGTCGAGGATTGCCTGTGTGAGCTCTACGAAAGATGCGTTCTTGGCAACGAAGTCGGTTTCGCAGCAAAGAGCGACGATGGCGGCGAAGCCACCTTCGTTCTTGGCGAGCACGCAACCTTCGGAAGCCTGACGGTCTTCGCGCTTGGCGGCGATTGCCTGGCCTTTTTTGCGGAGCACTTCTACCGCGGCGTCCATGTCGCCTTCGGTTTCGATGAGGGCTTTTTTGCAGTCCATCATGCCGGCGCCTGTAAGGCCGCGCAGCTTGGTGATTTCTGCGAGTGTTACTGCCATATTATTGGAGTTTTGTCTTTTTTTGAATGAAAATTATTCGGCTTCAGCTGCGGGAGCTTCTTCTACAGCTGCTTCGGCTTCAGCTTCGGGCTGAGCGTCGGCGCGGCGCACGCGGCGACGTTCGCGACGGGGAGCTTCTGCCTGAGCTTCAGCTGCTTCGTTGTCGAGCTTTTCAGCTTTGCGTTCTTCGAGGCCTTCAGCCATTGCTGCCACGAGGGTTCCGGCGATGAGTTCGATGCTCTTGGAAGCGTCGTCGTTTGCGGGGATTACGTAGTCAACGGTTGAGGGGTCGGAGTTGGTGTCGACCATTGCGAAGACGGGGATACCGAGGCGGTTTGCTTCAGCAACGGCGATGCGTTCCTTAAGCACGTCTACCACGAAGAGAGCGGAGGGAAGACGGTTGAGGTCGGCGATAGAGCCGAGAGTCTTTTCAAGTTTGGCACGCTGACGGGTGATCTGGAGGCGTTCGCGCTTGGAGAGGTTGTCGAATGTGCCGTCCTTGCTCATCTTGTCGATGGTGGTCATCTTGCGCACTGCCTTGCGGATAGTGGGGAAGTTGGTGAGCATACCGCCGGGCCAGCGTTCGATAACGTAGGGCATGCCGATGGAAGCGGCCATGTCGGCGATTACCTGCTTGGCCTGCTTCTTGGTGGCAACGAAGAGAACTTTTTTGCCGCTCTTGGCCATGCCGCGGAGCACGTTGGCTGCTTCTGCGAGCTTGGCTTCGGTTTTATAGAGGTCGATTATGTGGATACCGTTGCGCTCCATGAAGATGTAGGGCGCCATGGCGGGGTTCCATTTGCGCTTGAGGTGGCCGAAGTGGCAACCTGCTTCGAGGAGCTGTTCAAAAGTGGGATTAGCCATTGTATTGTTTGCTTAGGTTTACGTTCTTTTTAATAATTTTCAGGCAACCACGGGGTAGGGAACGCAGGTCCATCGCCGCGGTTTAGATACTAAACACATTTTAGCCCGGCCATGTGGCCGCCGGGCAAGAGGCGGAGATCGGTATTAACGCTTGGAGAACTGGAAGCGCTTGCGTGCTTTGGGCTGGCCGGGCTTTTTACGTTCTACGGCGCGCGGGTCGCGGGTCATGAAGCCGTGTTTGCGGAGTACGGACTTGTCGTCGGGGTTGATTTTGACGAGAGCGCGAGCTATGCCAAGACGAAGGGCTTCGGCCTGTCCTTTGTAGCCACCGCCGTCGAGGTTGACGTGGATGTCGTATTTGTCGGCAACTTCGAGGGTTGTGAGGGGCTGCTTAACGATGTACTGAAGAATCGAAGACGGGAAGTACACTTCGATGGGGCGCTTGTTGATGGTGATAACGCCGGTACCTTCTTTAACTATAACGCGGGCTACGGCGGCTTTACGGCGGCCTACTGCATTTACTGTTTCCATACTATCGATTATTTCAGAGTGTTAATGTCGATAACGGTGGGGTTCTGAGCCTCGTGGGGGTGGTTGGGACCGTTGTAGACGTGCATGTTCTCGATGAGGCGACGGCCGATGCGGTTCTTGGGGAGCATACCTTTCATCACGCGAATGAAGAGGGGGTGCATGCCGGGCTTGAGGTGCTTGTTGAAAGATTTCTTCATCAGAACCTCGGGGGTAGCCTGACGCTGGCCGCCGGGATATCCGGTGTAGTTGAGGTATATGCGATCGGTCATTTTCTTGCCGGTAAGAACAACTTTGTCGGCATTGATAATGATTACGTTGTCGCCGCACTCCATGTTGGGGGAGTAGCTGGGTTTGTATTTACCGCGCAACAGTTTTGCCACTTTTGCGCAAAGACGACCGAGTACCTGATCGGTGGCGTCGATAACGACCCACTTGTGCTCTACTTCGTGGGCGTTGGGGAATTCGGTGCGGTAGCTAATGGTATCCACAGTTAAATTCTTGATTAATAATTACATAAATTGACCGTCGCGTTGAGGAATGCTTGGCCAAAAGCACGCCGCGCGACTGTCGCTCATTTATTTGGACATAATCGGTGCCGCAAAGGTACGACTTTTTTTTTGTATGACAAATTTTTTTTCGTGGCGTGCAGTCGTTTGAGGCTCTATCCATTGGCCGGGCGTTCGTGACAGGGAAATCGTTATTATATATAATGTGGGATTGTGTGTGAGAGCGTGTGGCCGGGGGCGTTTTGTGCTTTTTAGCGACAAGGGGCGGAGCTTTTTAGACGCATTTTTCGTCAAAGTCGAAAAAATGGGCTATAAAGTTTTGACGTGTAAAAAATTATTCCTAATTTTGCCGCGCTAAAAGTCAATTGCAAATTAATCTTAACATTTAAATATGATCATCGTACAGGTAAAAGAAGGCGAACTTATCGAAAGAGCCCTCAAGAAGTTCAAACGTAAATTTGAGAAAACCGGCATCGTGAAAGAATTGCGCAGCCGTCAGGCGTTCCAGAAGCCGTCGGTAACAAATCGCAAGAAGATGATGAAGGCGATTTACGTTCAGCAGCTTCGCGCCGTAGAGGACTAACTTCTTTACGTAGAGAACGACAACGACAAGTTCGCGGCAGCGCAGGCTCACGAGTTATCGTGGCTTGGTTGTCGGCGAATTTTGTTGTATGGCTTCGCCCGGAGGCATTTTATGCTTTTCGGGCGTTTTTTTGTGCCTTATTGTTGCAAGTGTCGAAATTAGTGGCTAAATTCGTGCCAAAAGGATAAGATATGCTTTACGAGGCTTTCTACGACTACCTTCGCGGCGAGGCCGCGCGTTCGGCGCACACAGTGACTGCCTATCGTCACGACGTGGAGAGCCTTCGCGGCTTTCTGAAAGGCGCCTCGGACGCTGAGCGCGACCCGCGCCGGATTACGCTCGCAGAGCTTCGTATGTGGGTTGCAGAGCTTGCCTCTCAGGGGCTGTCGACGGTGACGATAGTTCGCAAGATACAGTCGGTACGGGCTTTTTTCCATTTTCTTGTACGGCGCCACGGAATGGTGTCGAACCCTGCTTCCCGCCTTGTGACGCCGCGCTTGCCCAAGGTGCTGCCCGAGTATGTGAGGCAAGAGGAAACGATGGCTAAAATCGACGGCCTCGGCGCTTTTTCCGACGATTTTACCGAGGCACGCGACGCCCTGATGCTCACCATGCTATATTCTACGGGTATGCGCGCGGCCGAGCTTGTCGGCTTGCGCGACGCCGCTGTCGACACATCGCGATGCGAACTAAAAGTGCTCGGAAAACGTAATAAGGAAAGAATAATACCTTTCGGAGAAGAGTTGCGCACAATGATTGACCATTACCGCTCGCTGCGTTCGCAGATGCTCCCGGGGGCTCCCACGGAGGCTTTCTTCGTGCGTCCCGGCGGAGAGCCGGTATACTACGGATTGGTTTACCGCACGGTGCATGCCGGCCTTGAGGGCGTGAGCGCCGGCCGCCGGTCGCCCCACGTGATGCGTCACTCTTTCGCCACCGATATGTTGAACAACGGGGCCGACCTGATGGCTGTCCAGAAGCTGCTGGGACACACCTCGCTGGCAACCACCCAACGATACACACATCTCTCCTACCGAGAATTACAAAAAAATTACAAACAAGCACACCCCCGTGCACAAAGAAAGGAGGATTAACCATGGATGTAAGAATTCAAGCAATCCATTTCGAAATCGCCGACCGCCTCGTTGAATTTATCAACAAAAAGGCCGATAAGCTCGCTCGCCGCTTTCCGGCAATAGCCACCGTGGACGTAACGCTCAAGGTGGTGAAGCCCGAAACAGCTATGAATAAGGAAGTGGTGGTGAAGATTGCCACACCCCAGCACGACGACGTTGTGGCTACCAAGGTAGCCGACACCTTCGAGGAAGCCTACGACCTTGCCGTGGAAGCCTTGGAGCGCCAGATGGAAAAATACAAAGACAAGAAATGAAATATCTCAACCAGACAGTCCTGGCCGCGGCCCTTGCCGTGGCCGGGATTTCTTCGGCCGAGCCTTTCAAGGTTATAGTGCCGATGAGCGCCGACGACGAGGGGGCTATGGCCCGCCTTGTGAATTACGACAATGGAACAACCGTGGACAGCGTGCTTGTGGCTGACGGTATGGCCGTGTTTGAAGGCCAGATCGACGAGCCTGTGCTTGGCCGTGTGACCTATGACGGCGGCCGCCTGCCCATATTCATACTTGAAAGCGGCACAATCTCGCTTGGCAAGGATGGAGCGTTTTTCGGCACCATGCTCAACGACCAGCTTAGGTCTATGGGGCAGAAAATGCAGCAGCTCGGAGCCAAGTACCAGAGCGCCGCTGACGATAAAGAGCGCGAGGCCGTGTACAAAGCTTATGGCGCCGCTCTCGACAGCGCTATGACCGCCAACGCCGACAATGCCTTAGGCTACTTCTACTTCCTGCAAGGCGACGCCCCTCAGGCTGATGCCGCCGGACTCAGAGCCTTGTTCGAGCGCTATCCGTCGTTTGCCGCCTATGAGCGCTCCAAAAAGATGCTTGCCAATGCCGAACGGCGCGAGGCCACCGGCCCCGGCGCCAAGTTTACAGATTTTGAAGTTGAGTATAATGGCGAGAAATCTCGCCTTAGCGATTATGTTGGGCGAGGACATTATACCCTTGTCGATTTCTGGGCAAGCTGGTGCGGCCCCTGCATTCGCCAGACCGTGGTGCTCAAAGACATATATAATAAGTACAAGGACAAAGGCCTCGAGGTGCTCGGCGTTGCCGTGTGGGACGAGCCCGATGCCACTTTGCGAGCCATCGAGCAGCACCAGCTGCCGTGGAAGAGCATTATCGGTGCCGGAACAATACCGACAGACCTCTATGGTATCACCGGCATACCTTGCATAATTCTTTTCGGACCGGACGGAACGATAATAAGCCGTGACAAGCAAGACGACGCGCTCCGCGCCGATGTCGATGCAGCCATGGCCGGGAAGTGATATTCCGAGAACATAACGGCGCTCGCCTCTAATGCGGGGCGGGCGCTTTTTTTTGTAATGAAAATAAAAGAAATAAGCGAGGGCAAGGAGGCCTTTATGCCGCTGCTTCTCGAGGGTGACGAGCAGGAGGATATGGTGCGCCGCTATCTGTGGCGTGGCATGCTCTATGCCGGGTACGAGGCCGGTGCGCTCGTGGCGGTGTGCGTCGTTACGGAGGAAGACGGCTCGACAGTCGAGATAAAGAATCTTGCCGTACACAGGGACTTCAGGCGAAGGGGCTTCGGGCGGCGAATGTTGCTGCACGTGGAGTCTGCGTGGCCGGGGCGCACTATAATGCTCGGCACCGGCGAAACCCCGTCGACACTGTTGTTTTACCGCAAATGCGGGTATAGCTATTCCCATACGATAAAAAACTTTTTCACAGACAATTATCGCAGCCCCATAATAGAAGAGGGAGTCCGGCTCCGCGATATGATATACCTTCACAAAAAGCCATAATTACTTGTCTGTGACTTTGCGGCGATTTTGCGGTGCGGCTTTTTTTGAGTAATTTCGCCTTGTATTTATAGCATAGTATATGAAATTCCTAAATATTGTATTGGCATTTGCCCTTTGTGTGTCTGTCACGGCGGGTGCATCGGCCGGCGATATCCTCGGTATCGACGGCGAGGAGTCGACCTCTGTGGGCATATATATCAAAGACCTCAAGACGGGCAAAGTGCTCGTGGATCATAATTCCGACCTTGCCCTGACACCGGCTTCGGTGATGAAGGCGGTCACTACCGCGTCGACTCTTTCGCTGGCAGGGGCTGACAAGCGCTTCCGTACTCCGGTGGTGCTGCGCGGCAGCGCTTCCGGGGCAAGCTGGGATGGCGACCTTGTGGTACACACTGTTGCCGACCCTACTATCGAAAGTGAGAATTTCAAGAGCCGTTATGGTTTCTGCGACTCCGTTGTGGCGGCTGTGAAGCGTGCCGGCATAAGCAAGATAAACGGCCGCATCGTTATCGACCAGCCTCTCGAAAATGCAGGCGAAATAGGCAAGTGGGAGATAGAGGACGTGGCGTGGCCTTATGGCGCGGGACTGTACGGGCTGAACTGGCGCGACAACACATTCACGCTCCACCCGGCCACGGGCGAAACCAAGCCTTTCGTGCCCGGCCTCAAGATAGAGATGCATCGGTCCACGTCGGGGAACGACCTCATACGCGGTGTTGGCAGCGACGTGCTAACCATATATTCGCGCAATCCTAACGATAAAAAATGGGCCGTGCGCTCGTCGATGCCCGACCCCGCGGCAGTGTTCCGCCACGAGCTTGAAGCTAAGCTGAAAGCAGCAGGCATAACGGTGGCCGGAAAAGAGATAAAGACCGACTGTGAGGCCGCAGAGCGGAAACTGTACACCCATGTGTCGCCGGCCTATGGCGAAATAATGCGCAGCCTCATGGTGCGCAGCGACAACCTCTTTGCCGAGGGCATGCTTCGCGCCATCGCTCCCGGTGCATCGCGCAAGGACTGTATCAAGCGCGAGAAAGAGCTGTGGGCAACGCGCGGCATAAATACCAAATACACTATCATAAACGACGGCAGCGGCCTTACGCGCGCCAATCGCCTCTCGGCGCGTTTCATTGCCGATGTTCTGGCGTGGATGGCGTCGTCGCCCCAGGCTAAAACATATACCACGTTCTTCCCGCGAGCCGGAAAAGAAGGCACTTTGCGCGGATTTCTGGCCAAGTCCGAGCTGAAAGGGCTTGTGGCGCTCAAAACAGGCAGTGTCAGCTCCGTGCAGGCCTATGCCGGATATAAATTTGATGACGAAGGCGAGCCAACCCATGTGATTGTGATTATGGTAAACGGCTTTTTCTGCCCTCGTTCGCAGGTGCGTGAGGGTGCCGAGCAGCTACTTATTGACTTATTTTGCAAAGATTGACAGATGACCGAAATAAACCGACTTATACGTCTGAACATAGAGATTGAAGGGCTCCTGAGAGTACTGGAAGAGCGCCATAGCGATGATGCGCGTTCGATGCTGGCTGAAAAATTCGAGGGCTATGCCGCCCTTATGCGGGCATATGTTGGCGGCCACGAACCGCTTGGCGATTTTGCAGCCCCGGTAACTGTGGAAGTACCCGAGCCTGAGGTATATGAGCCGATTGTTTCTAACGAAAATGAAGAAACGGCGGTAGAACCCGTAGTGGAGCCTGATCTGGAGCCTGTTTCGGAGCCTGTCGATTTGGAAATCAAGGAGCAGGAGGCGGTCGAACCTGAACTTGTCGACGAAACAGACGCGGCTACAGCGGCTATAACTCTCGGTGAGGCTAAAGGGCAGGGAGCTTCCCGCTGTGCCGGAGAAGCTTTGCTTAAAGCATTCACCCTCAACGATAAATTTCGCTTCCGCCGCGAGCTTTTTGCCGGTGACGACGACGACTTTTCGTCGACGCTCGTGTTGCTCGCGCAGATGCCGAGCTACGAAGAAGCTGCCGACTACCTTTTCCACGACCTTCTCTGGGATCGTCGCGACGAGAACGTGCAGGCCTTTATGGAGATATTGAAGGCTCATATGCCTGCATAAGGATATGGAAGGCAAGCTCTGCATAGTGCCCACGCCGGTGGGGAATATGGCTGATATGACGCCGCGCGCCATAGAGGTGCTGCGGGAGGCCTCGCTTGTATTGGCTGAGGACACCCGCACGTCGGCTGTGCTGATGCGACATTTCGGCATTGCCACGCCGATGGCCAGTCACCATAAGTACAACGAGCACCGCGATCTTGACCCTGTGCTCGACCGCATAGAGGCCGGTGAAACCATAGCGCTGATTTCCGACGCCGGCACTCCCGGCATCTCAGATCCGGGCTTTATGCTGGCGCGGGAGTGCCGCAGGCGCGGTTTAAAGGTCGAAACTCTTCCCGGTGCCACTGCCTTTGTGCCTGCGCTTGTAAGCTCGGGGCTTCCCTGCGACCGCTTTTTCTTCGAGGGATTCCTCCCGCCTAAGAAAGGCAGGGCGTCGCGTTTGGAATTTCTGGCCGAGCTGCCGGTTACCTTTATTATATATGAATCGCCATTGAGGCTTGCCCGCACGCTGGCTCAGCTTGCAGAGGTGTGCGGCGAGAATCGTCCGGCATCGGTGTCGCGTGAAATATCCAAGCTGCACGAAACCACCGTTCGCGGAACATTGGGAGAACTTGCCGGCCATTTCGAGGTGAACCAAGCGCGAGGAGAGATTGTTGTAGTCATAAGCGGCAAGGTGCGTGAGGAAGCCGAGCGTCGCCACCGCAATAAATACCGTCCGGACGCCGATGAGCCGGCACCCGGGGGCAACGTTCAACTATAATAAGATTTATGAAAAAATTAATCCTTATGGCCGTAGCGGCTGCAATGCTGGCCACCGGCTGCAACAACAAGAAAGAAGAGGAGCTACGCCAACAGCAGGCTCTCAACGAGGCTACGCGCGACGAACTTGCCGCCGCCGTTTCCGACCGCGACCAGCTCCTCGGGCTCGTCAACGAGATATCGTCCGGCATGGAGCAAATCAAACAGCTGGAGAACATACTTGCCATCGACGGCCAAAGCGAAACTCCCGGACAGCGGCAGCAGATTCGCTCCGACATTGCCGCCATACAGCAGACCCTCGAGCAGCGCAGGCTCAAGCTCGAAGAGCTTGAGAAGAAACTGTCGAACTCATCTCTGGCAAATTCCAACCTGAAGCAGACCATAGCCTCGCTCCGCGGACAGATCGACTCGCAGACACAGGAAATAAGCACTCTGCGCGCAAGCCTCGACGAGGCCAAGACACGCATCAACAACCTTGACGCGCAGGTCGACTCTCTCCACGGCACAGTCACCACAATCACAGCCGAGCGCGATTCTACCACCGAGCAGAATGCCCAGCTCACCAACGAGCTAAATCTGTGCTACTATGCCATCGGCAATAAGTCCGAGCTTAAGGAAAACAAGATTATCGAAACAGGCTTCCTGCGCAAGACCAAGATTCTTGAAGGCGATTTCGACCGCGCTTTCTTCACCGTTGCCGACAAGCGCACACTTACCAAAATCGACCTCAACTCGTCGAAGGCAGAAGTGCTTACCAACCAGCCTGAAGGCTCCTATGTGATAGACGATGAAAATGGCCGCAAAGTGCTCAGAATCACAAATCCGGCCCAGTTTTGGAGCCTGTCGAACTATCTGGTGGTTAAAATCGACTGAAACACCTTATACTGTTTATTATACTAAAAAGCTTCCCTGCCGGGAGGCTTTTTTTGTTTAGAGTTGTTATAGGTATAAACGGCCTTGGCCTCCAGTATATAATGAAAATGAAGAAAACAATTTTAGCACTGCTGCTGGCAGGTGCGTCGGCAAGCGCGTTCGCGCTGCCTTTCGACAAGTACTCCCTGAACCGCGACGATCTTCCCGAAGAAGCGCGCGAGTTCCTTACCACGCACTTCCCCAAGGGCAAGGTGAGTATGATAAAGGTCGACAAGCACTTGCTTAAGAAGACGGACTATGACGTGAAACTCGTCAACGGAACCAAGATAGAGTTCAACAACGCAGGAAAGTGGACGTCGGTCGACTGCAAGACGCGCGAGGTGCCAGAAGCCTTGGTGATACGCCCTATCCGCAAATACATAGAGCGCAACTTCCCCGATACGAAAATCGTGAAAATCGAGAAAAAAACATTCGGGTTCGAGCTTGAGCTTTCCGACGGCATAGAGGTGAAATTCGACCGTCTTGGAACCTTTAAGAGTGTAGAAATGAACGATTGAGGCCACTTTTCAACATATGCCGTTTTTTTTGACGGCATATGCTATGTATTTCGGGGGCAAACAAGTATTTTTGCGGTATGAACAACGACCTTATCCGCTTATTGCCCGACTCAGTGGCAAATCAGATTGCAGCCGGAGAAGTGATTCAGCGTCCGTCTTCGGTTATAAAGGAGCTTGTGGAAAACGCCGTCGACGCGGGAGCCACAGCTATAACTATCAATATCAAAGATGCCGGACGCACGCTGATACAAGTTGTGGACAACGGTTGCGGCATGAGCCCTACCGACGCCCGTATGGCCTTCGAGCGCCATGCCACCAGTAAAATATCGAAAGCCGACGACCTTTACCGCCTTCACACCATGGGCTTCAGAGGCGAGGCGCTGCCGTCGATTGCAGCAGTGGCGCAGATCGATATGCGCACGATGCGCGAGGGCGACACAGTGGGTACGCGACTGTTGATTTCTGAGTCGAAGTTTGAAGGACAGGAGCCTGTTTCCTGCGTGCCGGGAACCAATCTCAGCGTTAAGAATATATTTTTCCATCAGCCCGCGCGCCGTAAGTTCCTCAAAAAGGACAGTGTGGAGCTTGGGCACATACTGCGGGAGTTCGAGAGGCTCGCCCTTGTGAACACCGATGTGGACTTCACCTTGATTCACAACGACGTCACGCTCCATCAGTTTATGCGCGGCTCCTTCAAGCAGCGCATAGGCGCGTTGTTCGGTAAAAATATCGAGAGCCAGATTGCCGGAATATCTACCGAAACATCGATAGTGAAGCTCTCAGGCTTCGTGGGCATGCCTCGCTTTGCCAAGAAAAGAGGCTACAACCAGTTTTTCTTTGTCAACGGCCGCAATATGCGCCACCCGCTTTTCCATCGCGCCGTGATTCAATGCTACGAGCAGCTCGTGCAGCCTGATTCGCAGCCGTCGTATTTCATTAATTTCGAGGTGGAACCGTCGACAATCGATGTCAATATCCACCCGCAGAAACACGAAATAAAATTCGAGCACGAACAGGCTATAAGCCAGATTCTCGTGGCTGCCATACGCGAAACGCTCGGCAAGACGCAGGCAGCGGGAGCGCTTGATTTCGAGGCCGACGTGGCCCCGGATATACCGCTGTTCAACCCGGAAGCGGACATGCCGGTGCCGGGCGATGACGCCGAGAGCGATTTCAATCCTTTCAGGGCTTCGTCGGACAATGAAATGCACGCGCCTGCCGCGTATGCGCGTGCGCCAAAGGCTGCTCCTGTGCGCGACTGGGATGCCCTGTACGCCAATTTCAGCCGCGAGCGCAGCGGGGCTTTCGAGGAGCCGCTTCCTTCGGGCGACGAGGCTGCCGACGCGCTCTTTGTTGCCGACACTCCGCCTGCGCAGCAGACTGCCGCCGCCTGCTTCCAGCTGCAGGGCGGATATATAGTGAGTCCGTCGCATTCGGGAATAATGGTGGTGTCGCAGCACCGCGCCCATGTCCGCATCATGTACGACCGCTATATGGCCCAGCTTGCCGACGGCCCGGTGCCATCGCAGCAGCTTATATTCAGCGAGAATTTCGAGCTTGCGCCCTCGGTTTCGGCTATTCTCGAATCGGCTTCGGCCACGATTGCCTCGGCAGGATTCAGTGTGAGCCGTGCCGGTGATAACAAATGGAGCCTCGACTCTGTGCCGGCCTCGCTGTCGTCGGGCAAGGCCATGGAGGCTCTTTATGCCATACTTGAGGACGTGGAGGCCGACGTGCTTGTCGATGCGTCAGCCTTCCGCAGCCCCGTGGCGCTTGCCATGGCTCGAAGTGCCGCAATCAGTGCGTCGCATGTGCTCACGCCGGCCGAGATGGAAAGCATCATAGCCGACCTTTTCAGATGTGCCGAGCCGTCGTTCACTCCCGACGGTCTTGCCATTATGACGGTGATAAGCCACGACGATCTTGCCGCTCGCATGCAATGAGATTCCTGATTGTATTCATATTGTTTGCCGGAGCGCTCGGAGCCGAAGCTTCAGGCAGGGCCGAAAAGGCACTTGCCGAGCTTGACCGCGCTCTCGACCGTCGCACGGTGTATATCGATGCCCGCCAGAAGCACATCGACAGTCTTATCTCGCGGCTCGACAGTGCGGTAAAGCCCGATTCCGGCCTGTTGATGGATATTGCCGACGCCTATACAGGCTTCGACAATGATTCTGCTTTAGCATATTTGCAGAGGGGCATAGACACGACCGAGGGGCTTGCCGAAATGGAGTTCAGGTGGCGCCATGCCTCCTTGCTGCCTCTCGCCGGTTTCTTTGCGATGGCTCTCGACGAATATGCCTCCATCAACCCCGACAGCATACCTGCCGAGAAACTGGCAGGATATTATGATGCCGGCCGCCAGATGAACAGCTATATCGCTACCTTTTTCAAGATGTACCCCGAGGTATATACCCGGAGGCAGAATAGTGCTCTCGAAATGCAGAAGAAGTTGCTCGACATTCTGCCTCGCGAGAGTGCCGAGTATAAGTTTAACCTCGGCGAGTATAATTTTCTCACGGGTCAGACTGTGAAAGCAGCCGTGCTCCTCGGGGAGATTGTGGATATAGAGCCTCCGGGCAGCAAATTCAGGGCGAGGGCGGCGCATCATCTGTCGACCATTGCAAAGGCGGGAGATGACGAGGACTCGTATATATACTATCTTGCACAGTCGGCCATCGACGACGTTCTGTCGGCCACACGCGAGGTAGCGTCGCTTCAGGAGCTCGGCGCGAGCGTCAATGCCGAGGGCGATGTGCCGAGGGCGCACCGCTATCTTTCTACAGCGGTGGCCAACGCCGTGGAGTGCGGCGCTCCCCTGCGTATGATTGACAGCAGCAAGTCGCTGCCTATCATAGAGCGGGCGCACAGCGCGCATATAGGCGCATGGCGCCGCACTATGTACTGGATTATGGGTGTTATGGCAGTGCTTGTGCTCGTGCTGGTGGGCACATTGCTGTTCCTGCGCCACGAGATGCGTAAGATGCGCAGCCTGCAGGCTAAGCTCAGGGGAGCAAACTATGCCAAGGACATATACATAAGCCAGTTTTTGCAGTTGTGTTCCATATATATGGACAAGCTCAACCAGTTCTGTAAGATAACGGTGCGCAAGATTGCCGCCGGACAGGCCGACGAGCTTTTCAGAATGGCGAAGTCGGGCAAATTTGTGGAGGAGCAGAGCAATGAATTTTACGATATATTCGACAACGCCTTTCTCCACATATATCCTACCTTTATAGAGGAAGTGAACAGCCTGCTAAGACCCGAAGAGCGGATAGAGCTTCGCGAAGGAGAAAAAATGAACACTGACCTGCGTATCCTTGCCTTTATGCGCCTCGGCATAGAGGACAGTTCGAGAATAGCCCAGGTGCTTAATTATTCGTTAAATACTATTTACGCATACAGAAATAGGTTAAAGGCCAGAGCGTTAAACAGGGAACGCTTCGAGGAGGACGTTATGAAAATCAACTCCTCCATCTGATATTACGGCCTATATGAAACTTAGATTGTGGCCGCTAAACACTATTGCTAATCAGCTGTTTAAGGTTTATTAGCTTGTATTTTGCGGATTTGTGGTGCGATATAGTGTTGACTTTCGGGGGGCGCCGGTGCTAAATTTGCATTCACATAGAAAGTTACACAGTTATTAGTTTTAGGATTAGATAGTACTTAATGTTGTCCCATTCGTTACAGCTATTGATGTGTCTTGGCAGGAGGTATCGCTCTTGTCTTGACCGGCTGAACTGACCGGTGATTGAAACGAAAATGTGTTTTATGTTAGTTATGTAATTGTTTTAAGTAAATTAAAACGCAGCAGGGCGCCCTCGTGAGAAGGCGCCCTGTTTGTGCTTTAGATTAATGATTCGTAACTTTGCAAAATAAACGCGTCATAACATTATTATTAAACAAAATCTTAAGAATTTGATACTCACTCTTGCAACATTGGCCTTTGCCGCGATTTTCTTTGTATGGGGGAAGTTGCGGGCCGACCTTGTGGCTCTTATAGCGCTCAGCGTGCTCGCTCTCGGAGGCGTGCTGACCACGGGCGAGGCATTGTCGGGATTTTCCAATTCTATAGTTATAATGATGATAGGCCTTTTCGTGGTGGGAGGGGCCATCTTTAACACAGGCCTTGCCAAAATGCTGAGCGCGCGATTGCTCAGGCTTGCCGGCAATTCGCCCTCAAGGCTCTTCCTGCTCGTGATGGGAGGTACGGCCCTAATAGGCGCGTTTGTGAGCAATACCGGCACAGTGGCGCTGATGCTCCCTATAGTGGTGAGTATGACGGCTGTAAGCGGGGCGTCGGCTTCGAGGCTGCTTATGCCCTTGGCTTTTGCCAGCAGCATGGGCGGTATGATGACTCTTATCGGCACTCCGCCCAACCTTGTCATAGCCGAGGTATGGGAGGCAAGCGGGGGGGAGCCGCTTACATTTTTCACATATCTCCCCGGCGGCCTCATTTGTGTGGCGGTGGGCACGCTGCTTCTTATTCCGCTGAGTAAATGGTTCCTTAACAAGAAGAATCGCGACGAGGGCGACGGGCGCCGCAAGGGCCTCTCAGAGCTTGTGGAAGAATACAAGCTGCAAGCGGATCTCTATCGGCTTGCAGTGCCCGACGGCTCGCCTGTGTGCGGCAAATCCATAGCCGAGCTTGATTTGCGACGACGTTTCGGCCTCGATGTGCTGGAAGTGCGCAGGGGCGACACCAAGAAGCACCTGCTCCGTACCATACGCCAGCATGTGGCAGGACCTGCTACCATAATACGTGGCGGGGACATGCTCTATGTGCGTGGCGAGCGGGTAAATATCGACGCTTTCGCCGCCGAGAACGGCGTGGAGCTTGATGCCCGCTCGGAAAATTCCTTTGAGTTCTATGATATAGGCATTGCTGAGATAGTGCTTATGCCGCATTCGCCCATAGCGAACGAAACCATAGCCGAGCTTGGATTCAGAAAGCGCTTCGGAGTCAATGTGATAGCTATCCGTCGAAAAAACAGGTACATATCGGCCAATCTTGCCGACGAGATTGTGCATGGCGGCGATGTGCTGCTGGTGCAGGGTTCGTGGTCGTCGATTGCCGGGTTGACGTCGGAAACCCAGTCGTGGGTGGTGCTCGGACAGCCGCTTGCCGAGGCGTCGAAGGTCACGCTCGATTATAAGGCGCCTGTTGCAGCGGTGATTATGGCTGCGATGGTGGTGATGCTCGTGCTTGACCTGGTGCCTGCCGTGATTACTGTGATAGTGGCTGCGCTTCTTACCGTGCTGTGTGGCTGTTTCCGCAATGTTGATGATGCCTACCGCAAAATCAATTGGGAGAGCGTGGTGCTTATTGCGGCGATGATGCCTATGTCGTTCGCTCTTGAGAAGACGGGTGTGTCGCGGGCGGTTTCCGACAGCCTTGTGGGCACTCTCGGCTCGCTCGGACCCTTGCCCTTGCTCGCGGGCATATATTTCACTACCTCGCTGATGACACTTTTCATAAGCAATACGGCCACAGCCGTGCTGCTTGCACCTATAGCGCTTGAAAGTGCCGTTTCGCTCGGTGTGAGTCCGCTGCCGTTCCTGTTTGCCGTTACTTTCGGGGCGAGCCTGTGCTTTGCCTCTCCATTCTCCACTCCGCCGAATGCCCTTGTGATGCCTGCCGGGCAGTATACCTTTGCCGATTATATCAAGGTCGGGCTTCCGATGCAGGTGATAATGGGCATCGTGATGATTTTCGTACTACCGTGGTTATTCCCGTTCTGATATGAATGCTCGCGAATTTCAGCGCAGAGCCAAGCCGTGGGTGCTTCCGCTGGCTATGTTGTGCGGTCTGTTGTTCCACCCTTGGCTCGAAGCCGTGGCGTGGGTGGTGCCGTATCTGATTTTTACGATGCTGACCATAACGTTCTGTCGTGTGCGGCCGCGGCAGTTTGAGCTTAGCACGATGTTGTGGATTATGCTTGCGATCCAGCTTGCGGGTTCGGCGGTTGTATTCCTTGTTTTACGCCCTTTCAGCCTTGATGTGGCTCAGGCAATATTCATATGCGTGCTTTGCCCTACGGCGACTGCCGCTCCCGTGGTGACGGGCATGCTTGGTGGCAGTGTGCCCCGTGTGGCGGCATATTCGGTGCTGTGCAATCTTGCTGTGGCACTCCTCGCGCCCCTGCTCTTTGTGTGGGTGGGGGAAGGAGCTGCGGCCATGAGTTTTGCTGATGAGTTTAAATCCGTGGCCTTGCAGGTAGCTCCGCTTATTGTGCTGCCTTTGGCGCTTGCTTTCGGCCTGTATTTCTTTGCTCCGAAGGTTCATTCGGCCATCGGCAGCGTGCAGGGAGTGTCCTTTTACTTGTGGGCGGTTTCGCTTGTGGTGGTTGTAGGACGGGCTGTGGCATTCATTTTGGCCGAGCCTGCGGCTGCTATTCCGGAGATGATTGTGATAGCCTTGGGCGCCGGAGTGGTGTGTGTGCTGCAGTTTGCGGCAGGGCGCAGGATAGGACGCAGGTACGGCGATGCTGTGTCGGGCGCGCAGGGACTGGGACAGAAAAACACTGTGCTTGCAATATGGATGGCGCTCACGTATCTCAATCCTATAGCTTCGATAGGGCCGGCGGCATATATAGTGTGGCAGAACAGCATTAATTCCGCCCAGTTATATTTTAAGATGAAGCATACCCGGGCTGATTGAACAATGGCCGCAGGGTTGCGTTATGTATAAGAGGAGATCAAAGCACCCTCTAAAAAAGACTTCGAATATGGCAAGTATGTTAGAACAACTTATGGAGCTTCCGCTTTTCAGAGGCGTTTCGCACACGCGTATGGCTCAGACGGTGGGAGATGCCAAGTTCCATTTTTTGAAATATCCGGAGGGTGAGGTTATTATACGTTCGGGCGACCGCTGCGAGCATATCACCTTCATTCTCTCAGGCTCTGTGCGTTCGGTGGTGTCGAACGAGTCAAAACGCTTTTCCATAGCCCAGACCATATCGGCGCCTGCCGCTTTGGCTCCGAATTTTCTGTTCGGTCGCATCACGAACTATCCGTATACCGTCACGGCGCATGCAGGCGGCGCAAGCATTCTGCAGATTTCAAAGTCGGATTATGTGAAGATACTTCAGAGCGACACCGTTTTCCTGTTCAATTTCCTAAATGCCCTCTCCGTTTGCGCGCAGAAAGGCATCGACGGCATACTCTCGCTGACATCGGGCAGCATAGAGCAGCGCATAGCCTTCTGGATTGTGGCTCTTACCCAGCCCGGAGGCAGCGACGTGGTGCTCAGCTGTCCGAGGCGAGATCTCTGTTCGATATTCGGCGTGCAGCGCACCACTTTCGAGGCCGCCCTTGAAAATATGAAAAAAAGCGGGCTGATTACATATTCGCTCAAAGAACTCCGCGTCACAGACCGCCGTCGGCTCGTGCTGATGCTTGAGCGGGACGCCGAAAACGGTGGCGAAGTACACGATTAGTTATTATTGAACGCCCATTCTCTTGATATAACAAAAGGCGCCTTCTCGCGAGGGCGCCTTTTGTTTGTAGCCGTCTAAGACTGGAAAAAATAGAGCGGCTTGCAAACTAAACAATTCTTAGAAATGTTGCGTATTGTCTACCGGAAACAATTAATTTTTCTCGTTCGTTATTTAATGTGATGCAAAAATACGCACTTGTGTTCGCTACAATGTCGGAATATAAGATAATTGAGATAAGATATTATGAAATTACTATGCTATATTGCTGTATATCATAGTATAGTCGAATATAAAATATTCTGATAAATACAAATTTTTATTTGGTTGTATACAACTATTTGGTTATATTTGTAACGTATAATTTGTATCATTTATGAAACAGCTCGGCGTATTGGTTTTTTTGGCCGTTTTCCCATGCCTCCTTTGGGCTTATCCGAATGTGAAGGTGTCGGATCTTGACGATTATCTTTTCGGCGACAAACTGTCGGAGGCGAGAAATACAAATCTTGTCGATAGTCTGAGAACTGTCCGTAAAAGCGACCCTTCTCCATTGCATAGGATAGAGGCTGCTCTCGCGCTCGGCGATTATTTTATAGAGCATCGCAGGGATTCCACCCTTGTGTACTGGAATCTTGCCCTGTCGGAGGCTAAGGCCCACGGCTTGGAGCGTGAGAGCCTGAGGATAAGAATGAGGATGGATTCGTATTTGCCGCTGGTATCGATGGGCACGGAAGCAGTTGAAGATTTTGCAAAGATTGATTATCAAGAGCTTGATTCTGCTATGCGCCGTTATTATTTCCTTGCGGCCTCGGAATTGTTCTATAACCTCCAGCTGCCTTATCCGCAATCGTCAAGAAAGGCTGAATATCTGGCCCGGACAGAGGCCGCGCTCGATTCATTGTTAGGTTATTATGAGGCCGGCGATCCGGTTGCGCGCTATATTCAGGCACATCTTTATGAATTAAGGGGCGACCATTCGCTCGCTGTGGCCAGTTTTGCCGAACTTCTGCCTGATTTGGACGAACGCCCTGATCTTTATGCGCGCGCCGCTTACATACTCGCGCAGTATTACAAGGGGCGGCCTGAGCGGCGGAAGGAGTATGTGGCATATCTTGTCGATATGACTCATCGGGCTTTTCAGCACGGTGTGGTTAGGCCTAATGTGCTTGCCGAACTTGGCAAGGAGCTTTGCGATGACGGCGACTATGCCCGCGGACGTTCCTGCCTTATTCTTGCCCTTGGCTCTTATGATGCCGAGGACGGTGTGTTTAAGCTGCGCCGTACAAATGATTTCGCGCATTATCTCGTAGGCGCCGACGAGCGTTTTATACGCAGGGGCAGCATAGTCATAGGGCTGCTTGTGCTTGCTTTTGCGGTTGTGCTTGCTTTTCTGGTGTTTTGCCGCAGGAAGGCGCGACGCCGTGGCGATGAGTGCCGTCGTGAGGCCGAAATGGCTATGGAAAAAGCTGAACATATGAGGGTTGATGCTGCGAATTTTCTTGCGCTTGCCTTCCTTGCCGCCGACCAGTTGAGGGATTTCAACAAGTATGTGCATCGGAAGCTAACGGCAGGGCAGGTGAAAGACCTGTTTTCCGATGTCGAGGCTTCGACTTATGTGCGTTCGCAGACGGAGAGATTCTTTGAGGAATTTGACAAAAAATTTCACAGCTCTCACCCCGATTTCATAGAGCGTCTTAACTCATTGCTTCGTGAAGACGCGCGGTTCGAGCCTTTGGCGACTCCGCGTCTTTCGCCCGAACTCAGGATTGCGGCTTTGATGATGCTCGGTGTCGGTGACAGCGGGTTGATGGCCCGCGTGCTCGGATTATCATTGAACACAGTGTATACTTATAGAAACAGGCTTAAAGGAAGGGCTGAAAACAGAGCCGAATTCGAGAATATGCTTGTGAAAGTGCTTGGATAAATGTTTAGATTCACTTATATTATAGTCAAGCACATATAATGCTATTCTTCTGTATATCAGATATGAAATTTTAGATAGAAGCTATATTTATTTATATCCTGCTTTGATAGACGTGTTTTGGGCTTGACTTTGGACTAATTTTGCAGTGTAAATAATTTTGGTCTAAGATTCAAGGTTAACAAAACAAAGAACGAGCAAGCTTCAATAAGGATTTAAATGGTTTTAGGTATTTAGTGTTAGAACTAAAAAATAATGGCGAGCCGTGAGGTTCGCCATTATTTTATTGTGCTGTTTGGCCTGTGCTGTCAAGCTCCGTCCAAATCTTCGGCTTTCACTCTTGGGAAGGCGTCGATGAAGCTTTCCGGGGTCGCATTCGTTATCGATACTCCATAGCGTAGCGCGTATTCCTGAATATGGTGGTAGCTGCGGAAGGCCACAGCGAAGCTCTCTACGATGCTGTGGAGTGGATAGCCCTTGTATTCGTGGAGTATGCGCTCTTTTTCTTTGTTGTCTTCGGTGTAGAAGTGCGGCTGTATGGATACAACCTCGTTGTTGTCGGTCACCGACAAGGTTTTCATCCACGAATGGTCGGCTCCGGTTATGACAATGTTTTTGAATCCGGCGCTGATGGCGAGCATAATGGCCGGTATGAGCACGTTGCGAGGCCGAGGCATCGCCAGTCCGAGGCGGTATGCCATATGGGAGAACCATCGGAATCCTTCTGCGCCCACGGCGTTGAACCCTTCAACGCGTATATTGCTTCCGCTAAGCAGCCGGCGGGTGTTCGAGAGTTCCCGTGTCGGTACGTAGAGAGTCATTGTCCAGTCGATGTCCGATAGCGATTTCCATAGTTTTGCCACGTTGACGTCCTCTTTGGCTTTGAAAAAGTGAGGGTCGGCCAAAACGTAATATCGCGGTTTCAGCTCTCTGAACACCGGCGCGTTTGCCGCGAAATTTACAGCCATGGTCGGATAGCGACTGAGTAGTTCGGGGCTGTCGGCAATTGTGCGGTTGAGCGAAGGGCCGTTGCCCATTATCACTATCCTTTCGGTCTTGTCGACCCGGCTGATGCTTGGGCGGCGCGAATATAGCGCTATTTTTACCGCGCTTTTTATGGTCTGAAATGCTTTGTCTAAAAATGCGGACATACGGTTAGAGGCTGTTTTCGTCGTATACGTGCGTGCGCAGATATTCCGTTGTCGGGGTAGGGCGGTAGTCGATTGTCCGGCATAGCCGCGAGCAGTCGAAAGTTCGCGAGGTGGTGTACGTGCTGTACCGTTTTTTCCCGTATATCAGTCGTCCGAGCCACAGTTGTCCTTTTGTGCTCAGCGTGGATATGCGCTTGTTGTTCATCCTGAAAGCTATGGCTTCTGCAAGGTCGTGCAGCGTCGGGTTCTCGCCGTCGCAGATGTTGTATACGCCCTCGGCAGTGGGCATTTCCGCAAGGGCGGCTATGGCGGCTGCCACATCGGAGGCGTGCACGGTACTTACGCGGGCTTCGTTGCCTTTGAAGTGGAAGAAAGTGCCTCGGAATATGCTTTCGGCAAGTTCGCGCGGGAATCCTGTCATTGCAGTGCCGATTACGTTCGGGCATCGAAGTATGACGGTGCGGCAATTCTCGCAGCCTGCGGCAAAAGCGTTCTCATGGCCTATCCATGCCGAGTCAGGGTTGGCAGGAGTATTCTCTGCGGCAAGGAGTAACTCTCCTGTGGTGTAGATGTCGGTTGAAGAAACCATTATGGCCACATCTGCCTCGCCCGCATTGTCCGTCAGAGTATGTGCGGAGGCGGCTTTTTTAATGTAGGGCCATAGAAATTCCCGACCCGGAGTGTGGACGTATATGTTCATTTCTGGCTAAAATGGTAATAGTATCGTAACAGCATGTTGAACCAGCTGGCCCGAAGGCCGTTGGTGCGCAATGCCTTCATCTTTTCAGGAACATTGACAGTAAGGCGGTTTTTCCAAGAGGCCGAGGCTCCGTCATTATCCATTGCCACAAGCACGCGGTCGAGCCGGCGCCATTGCGGTTGCGGGCTGCGCATGAACAGCCTTACAAAGTATTCAAAATCGGCGGATATGATATAGTCTTCGCGGTACGGCCCTATTTCGCGCATAAGGTCGGCGCGCACATATAATGTGGGGTGGGGCGGCGCGAAGCCGTGCTGCAGGGAATCCGGGCTGAATTTTTCCGAGGAATACCGTCGTGTGGAGTGTATGCGCCCTATGTCGGATTCAGGCGAGGCATATACTATGTCGGCGAATATGAAGCCGGTGTTTTTGTCGGAAAAGGCGTTGCAAATATCGGCCACGGCTTGGGAGTCGGCATAAAAATCTGTTCCGTGCAGGAGTCCTATCACGTCGCCTGTGCATGCTTCGATACCTTGGTTGATGGCGTTGTAGCAGCCGCGCGGTTTTCTGCGTATAACCCGGCTGCCGCGAGCCTCGGCCTCGGCGAGAATAGCTTCAGTTTCAGGTGTGTCGCTGCAGCCGTCCACTATTATATGCTCGAGTTCCACTCCAGGCGGCAGTTTTTGGGCGTAGATACTGCTTATTGTCCTTGCAAGAAGCGGCCCGTCGTTGCGTGTTATCGTTACAACACTTATCTTCATTTGGCGTCCCAGCCTCCGGGGTTATATCGGTTTAGAATGGCGAATGCGGTGCACAAGGCCACTGCCATCAGCAGGGCGTATGCCACATACCATATCTTGAACGAACGGCGGCGCAGGCTGCCGCTGTTCCACGCCCATGCCGCCGCAGGCACGAGGGCGGGCAGCCACGGAAGGCAGTAGCGCGATATCGTCCCGCCGGTCATAAATGCCGTGAGAACAGTGAGCAAAAGCCCGTAGCCGAACGACAGAGCCACTCCTCGTGGCGAACGGCGCCAGAGCGCGGCGGCATAGTAGAGCAGTATGCCGCCGAGGGCGTACCACGGGAACGATATGTGGGCGAACGCTGCCGATGGGCCGAATACTACGTCGCGACTGAATGCCCATGGGAGAGGGGTGAGAAACTGCAAGGCCAGCGAAACAGGAAGCTGGACGATGTGTCGCCACAGCGGTAGCTCGTTATAGTTGCCAAGCACGGAGTTGTACGACTCCAGTCTTGGTTGTTCCGTGCCCATTTCCACCATCGGTGTGTGCGTGTCGGAAAACACTTCCGAGCGAAGCCCTATGTGCCGTGTTATAAAATAGAGCGCTGCAAAAACGGCCACGCAGGCTCCGAGTGCCGCTATGCGCCGTCGGTCCATTCCCGGGGCAAAAATCAGCAGCCCTAAGCACAGCAGCGGCAGAAGGTTTGGGCGCACAAGCGCCGCGACAAGCCCTCCTGCAAACACCAGAGCGATGTCGGCCCATGAGAACCGAGAGCGAAGCCCGGCGCAAGCATACACAGCAGAAGCCATTATGGCGCATATCAGGGCGTCTTTAATCAATATCACGCCGGTCGACAGGAAGTAGCATACCATCGCTGTCATAAGCATGGCGGCGGTGGCGGTGCGTTGCGGCTCCACGCCGGGAGTGAGGCGCACGGCGGCAGCGCCTGTGAGTACTATGGCTACAAGAATCAGCAACACGTTGAAACAAAGTTCGGAAGCTATGTCGGCAGGCCCCGGCCATGCCAAAAGAGCCAGAAATGTGCCGTATCCGCGCCTGCTCATACCCACGCCCGAATCCTGCCCCGAAAGCACGGCCTGCATCTGCCGCCATGCCGAGGCGGCATCGTCGTTGATTAGTACCGGGTCGTAGACAGTGCCGCCGCTATAGCTTGTGAAGTACCATACATTGGCGGCCAGGCCGATAGCGAGGAGTGTCCATGCGCCTGTCAGTACGCAGTGTCCCCAAAACGACGGGGCCGACACACGGCGGTACAGCAGCGTGGCGAGGAAGCCGGCGCCGGCAAGTTTGAGCAGGGAGTGGACTACGGAAGCGCCGGGGAACACAAGCAACGCGGCGGCAGCGATGGCCAACGCCGCCGTGTAGCAGGCATATAAATTGGTACTGGTGCTTTTCACATCTGCAAAATTACAAAAAAGCGCCTATCTCTGCGGCTTATTAGAGCGAAAATTAATAATTTTGCGGTTTAAAACCGAAGATGAGCGTCGAAGGTCCCATATCGATAAATGTAGCGCAAGTCCTTGCCGACAGGCTCGGGCGCAAGGCGCGTTGGTTGCCGGGCTTTTTGGTGCGCGCTCTCGAACGCCTCATATGCCAGCAGGAGATGAACGAGCTGCTGGCCGGCGCCTATCCCCGGCGCGGGGCGGCCTTCTGCGAGTATGTGCTTGAGCATCTTGGCGTGGAGCTTGAGGTGCGAGGAGCCGAGAATCTGCCGTCGTCAGGCCGCTGCATAGTGGCAGGCAACCATCCTCTCGGCGGCCTTGACGGCGTGAGCATGCTCGCGTGGCTGTCGAGGCAATATTCCGCTTCGGCGCGTTTCGTGGTCAACGACCTCCTGATGGCCGTCGACCCTCTCTCGGAGAGTTTTATCCCTATCAATAAGCACGGCTCGCAGAGCCGCGCGGCTTCAGCCACTCTCGACGATGCTTTGGCTGGCGACGACCCCGTGGTGATTTATCCCGCAGGACTCGTGTCGCGGCTTGGCAAGGGCGGCGTGGTGGCCGACCTCGAATGGCGCAAAATGTTTGTCAACAAGGCTGTTGAGAGCCATCGCGACATAGTGCCTGTGTTCTTCGACGGTTTTAATTCGCCCTCATTCTACCGTCTGGCGCGGCTGCGCAAACGCCTCGGTATCAAGTTCAACATAGAGATGGTGCTGCTCCCGCGCGAGATTTTCCGCGCACGCGGCAAGCGCTTCGTTCTCACATGCGGCAAGCCCGTGCCGTGGCAGACGCTCGCAGGCGGCGCTTCCGCCACCGGCGAGGCTCGGCGCCTCCGCGAAATAGTCTATTCCCTGAATCCTCAAAACAAGCTATGAATCAACCTATCATAGATCCTGTCGATACAGCCCTGCTCGAAGCCGAACTTACAGCAGAGCGCTTCCTCAGGCCGACAAACAAAGGTGGAAACCACCTGTATGTAGTGAATGCCCATAACGCCCCCAACGTGATGCGCGAGGTGGGACGACTGCGCGAAATAGCCTTCAGAAGTGCCGGAGGTGGCTCCGGCAAGGAGTGCGACATCGACCGCTACGACACTATGGAGGTGCCGTGCAGCCAGTTGATAGTGTGGGACCCGGATAGCAAGCTGATACTCGGCGGCTACCGATTTATATGCGGCCGCGACATAAGGCTCGACAGCGAAGGGCGTCCGGAGATAGCCACCAGCCATATGTTTGAGTTCTCGGAGAGGTTTATACGCGATTTCCTGCCGTACACCCTCGAGCTTGGCCGTTCCTTTGTTCGGCCCGAATATCAGTCGTCAAGAGCCGGCACAAAGGCCATATACGCTCTCGACAACCTTTGGGACGGCCTCGGCTCGCTCACGGTTGTCAATCCCGAGATACGCTATCTCTTCGGAAAGGTGACCATGTACCCGAGCTACACGGCGGTGTGCCGCGACATGATACTCTACTTCCTCCACAAGTATTTCCCCGACCCCGACCGTCTGGTGTGGCCGATAACGCCGCTGCGCACGTCGACGCCCCAAGCCGAGCTCGACGCCCTGTTCTGCGGCGGCGACTTCAAGAGCGATTTCCGCATACTCAACACCGAGGTGCGCCGCCACGGCAACAGCATTCCTCCGCTCGTGCACGCCTATATGGGGCTGTCGCCGACAATGAGGATGTTCGGCACGGCAGTGAACGACGAGTTCGGCGATGTCGAAGAGAGCGGCATATTCTTTGCCATCTCTGAGATATTTGAGGAGAAGAAACAACGGCATATCGACAGCTACCACCCGCAGTAGCCCGCGCCGTCAATCTAAGAAACAATCAACCATACGATAATTCACAACATTTAGTTTAAAGCAATGGAACTATCCCCGCTTACGGCAATTTCACCTGTCGACGGACGCTACCGTTCTAAGTGCGCCGTTCTTGCCGGATATTTTTCGGAGTATGCCACTATCCGCTATCGCGTGAAAGTGGAAATAGAGTATTTCATCGCTCTCAGCTCTGTGGGCCTGGCGCAGCTGCCGGCTCTTTCTTCAGAGCAGGAAGAAGCGCTCAGAAACATCTACGCCCCGGAAGTGTTCACCCCGGCAGAAGCTCAGAAGGTGAAAGATATAGAGGCTGTGACAAACCACGATGTCAAAGCCGTGGAATACTATCTGAAAGAGCGGTTCGACGCGCTCGGCCTCGGCGACCGTAAGGAGTTCATACATTTCGGCCTTACATCGCAGGATATCAATAATACCGCGTTCCCGATGATGCTGGCCGACGCCATAAACGACGTGGTGGTTCCCGAATTCAAGCAGCTTGTAGGAAAACTGTCCGCTCTTTCTGCAGAATACGCGCAGATACCCATGCTCGCCAAGACCCACGGACAGCCCGCTTCTCCCACCACACTCGGTAAAGAAGTGATGGTGTTTGCCTACCGCCTCGAGCGCCAGCTCGAAAGCCTTGCCTCAACGGCAATGACCGGCAAGTTCGGCGGCGCGACAGGCAACTTCAACGCACACCGTGCCGCCTTCCCGCAGGTCGACTGGCGTGCTTTCGGTAAAGCGTTCCTTGCGGAGAAACTCGGCCTTCAGCGCGAGGAATACACCACCCAGATATCGAACTACGACCAGTTCGCAGCCGTGTTCGATGCTCTCAAGAGGCTTAACACCATTGTCGTGGACCTCGACCGCGACTTCTGGAGCTATATATCGATGAATTACTTCAAGCAGCGCATCAAGGCAGGCGAGGTAGGCTCCTCGGCGATGCCCCACAAGGTCAATCCCATCGACTTTGAAAATTCCGAGGGCAACCTCGGCGTGGCCAACGCCCTGCTCGAGCATCTTGCCGCCAAGCTGCCAGTGTCGCGCCTGCAACGCGACCTTACCGACTCCACCGTGCTCCGCAACATAGGCGTGCCTCTGGCCCATATGGTGATAGCCGTGGAATCAACGCTCAAAGGCCTTGGCAAACTTATACTCAACGAGGCGGCTATCAATGCCGATCTCGACGACTGCTGGAGCGTCGTTGCCGAAGGCATACAGACCATACTGCGCCGCGAAGGCTACCCCAAGCCCTATGAGGCTCTTAAAGCTCTCACACGCACCAACTCCGTTGTCGACGAAGCCGCAATCTCAGCCTTTATCGACACCCTCGAAGGCATCTCGGAGAGCGTCCGCGCCGAGCTCCACGCCCTCTCCCCTCGCACCTACGTCGGCTACACCGTAGAATAACGCCCGTCCTCACATACAAATAGCAGGCGCGCCTCCTGATACGGGGGCGCGCCTGCTATTTGTATGTTATGGTTCGGTTGCTTATTTGGCAGCGGCGGTGTAGCGGCTGTTGAGGACTTCGATGATATCGGCAGTCACGTTAAGCTCGGGGTTGAAGTAAACGCCCGATTCGCGGAGCAGGATGGCATCGTAGCCCTTGGTGGCGTTGTATGCGTTCACGGCGTTCATGATAGAGTCGTTAAGGCGCACCTGTGCCTGGGCTATGGTGTTCTGAATCTGGTTCTGCTGGTTTGTGAGGTGACGGGCAGCGTCGTTCTGCATCTTCTGCAGTTTCTCTACGTCGGCCTGGAATGAAGCCTCGGAGAGGTATACGTTGTTCTGGCGTTTCTGCTCTATATTGTTGCCGAATTTCTGTATTTCCTGCTGCTTGGACTGCTCCTGACGGTTGTAGTTGTTCATTAGTCGCTGTCCTTCCTCGGCTATTTCCTTGGCGAGGGTATATGCGCTCATTATGGAGTCGGCATCGATATACGCGATTTTAAGTGCGGGAGCGGCAGTGGCTTCGCTGTCGGTGGCCGGAGTGGCCGTGGCGGCCTCTTGCTTGGAGCACGATGCTGCGGCAGCAAGGACTGCGCAGGCCATGATTGTCTTTACTGTGAGCGACAGTTTTTTCATTATAACTTCGTTAATGTGATTTTGATGAATTTTTATCGGAATGATTGTCGGAGCCCGAAGCACACCCTATGCCCTTGGCACGCAGCTGAGGCGACGAGCCTACGTGGCCCGACGGGAAACTCGCACCTTTGATAAAGAGCACTTTGATACCCATGAGCACGACGCAGACGAGTAGCAGGATTATGGCTATAATAACTATTTTCATGGCCTTTCGGGTCAATTGACGCTGCAAAGATATATAAAAAGCTCAAAAGCCAATACAAAAAACGTGCTAAAGAAAATAAAAACCGCAAGATAGCCTCCGTGCAAGACCTTAATCAAGCATTGTGAACGGCTTCTTGTTATAGCTGATTACTTTTGCTATATTTGCAGAATGAAAGCTAATAATCTTTGGAAAGTTTATTTCGTTGTATTTCTGCTGTCTGTGGCTGTGATAGCCTTTTCGTCTGCCGTATTTATAAACACAGCCAAAGAAGACCATAACACCCTTGATAACCTCATAGCGTTCGTTGCCAGTATTTTTTCGATATTGATAGCATTATTAGCCTATCATATCAGTGTGAAAACTTATGTGTCGATTGACGCGGTTAACGCCATTAGCCGAATGGACGGCAATGTGATGGAGAATGAAAACTATCGTACAGGGATATTGTCCCTTATGCGTCAATTTGACGGTGAGGACAGGTCGGCGGCGTGTAATCAGCTTTTGAGCTATCTCAATGCGAATTTCAAAAAGGAGTCTTTGAATTCAGGTGCCAGACTTGCCGACAGCATTCAGGGAATGATTGACCTAATAGTTTTATTCTCTTTCGTAATCAAACGAGGCCGAGCAAAACATATTGATAGTCAGGTTGCTCGAATTGAGAAGCTCATCGCTACCATCGAGGTGCGTGTGGCCGAGTTTGAATCCCTTAGCGAAGGTTCCTGCATATTGCTGCGTGAGAGTGTGAAATTGCTCAAAGCTGTCTATAACCATCAGTGCTATTTAAGCGGGCATCATCCCGTCAATGCGCAAACTACGATTCTCGACGTTCGAGGCGCGATGCTCAAGAATGCCATATCGCGTACCATATATTTTAATTATATGGGCTTGTTCTTTTTGAGTAAAGCGATGGAGGTTATAACATCGTGTATTGCCGAACGGAGCGGGGAGAGGCTCGAAGCCTTGTCGATCGAAGCGGCTCCACTGCTTCGTTCGCTCCCAAACTCAAAAAGCAAAGATCTCGCCATCCTATATTTGAGAGAGGCATCGGACTATTTCGACAAAGCTGCAAGCTCGGTCTCCGACGAATTGCTTTGGAGTGTGTTCATACAGTACAATACTGCCAGAACTCAGTATCTGCTGTCACTTTTAGGGCTTCACGACAATGACTTATGGCAAACCTCTATTCAGAAAGCGGTAGAAAGTCGCATTAAACTTGTGGCGTTGCTTGATGATATTCTTGGCATAAATAGGAATGCTTATTTTCAACGTGCGTTTGCCGACCAATTGAAAATGGCCCAGCTTATGCAAATGAGGCTTCTGATAGCTTCAGGCGTCCGTTTTGCTCCTGATACAATGCTTCCCGATATCGGTACCGACGAGTTCAATCGTCTAAAAACAATTTTTGAAGACGTGAGCAAACATATTAAGTAGCGCCGTTTCCTATGTTATTAGAAGTGAAATATTTCGGGATTCGGAAAATAATATGTAATTTAGGGGCATCATACAATGTGCGGCATATGCCCGCATACATTGCCAACAAAAGACAAACCACATATTTACAATACACAATATGACAATCAAAGACCTTAAACCGGCTCTTGTTTTCTCGATTTTCGACGAAATCAACCATGTGCCGCGTCCATCGAAAAAAGAAGAAAAAATACGCGAATATCTCCTTGATTTCGCCGCACGCAATAATATCGCAGTACGTACCGACGCTATCGGCAACGTGGTTATGAGCAAGCCTGCCACCCCCGGCAAGGAAGATGCCCCCACCGTGGTTCTGCAGTCGCATATGGACATGGTATGCGAGTCGAACGACAAATCATTCGACTTCGACACTATGCCTATCAAGACCATCGTCGACGGCGACTGGCTGCGTGCCGACGGCACCACCCTCGGCGCGGACAACGGTATCGGTATGGCCGCGTCGCTCGCCGTGATGGTCGACAACACTCTCGTGCACGGCCCGGTGGAAGCCCTGTTCACTGTCGATGAGGAAACCGGCCTTACCGGAGCCAACAATCTCGGCGACGGCATGCTCAGCGGCTCAATCCTGCTCAACCTTGACTCCGAGGACGATGCCGAAATATTCGTGGGCTGCGCCGGTGGCGTTGACACTACCTGCCTGTTCACATACAAGCGTTCCTGCGCGCCTACCGATTTCCACTATTTCCGCTTCGACATATCGGGCGGCCAGGGCGGTCACTCCGGCGGCGACATTCATCTCGGACGCGCCAACGCCAACAAGCTTCTCGCCCGCTTCCTCTACAACCTCGGACTGGAACACGAGGTATCGCTCGTTGAAATCGACGGCGGCAACCTGCGCAATGCCATTCCCCGCGCGGCATATGCCGTATTCGGCGTGCATACAAGCAACAAGGAGCAGGTCCGCGTGGCTTTCAACAAGTATGTTGCCGATATCGAAAACGAATACTCCGGCATAGAGCCCACCCTGAAGTTCGAGCTTGAAAGCACCGACAAGCCCGAATACGCTGTAGACAGCGAAACCACCACGGCTCTTATCGAGTCGCTGTACTGCGCGCCCCACGGCGTGGTATCGATGAGCCGCGACCTCGAAGGCCTCGTTGAAACCTCGACCAACCTCGCCTCCGTCAAGATGAAGGGCGAAAACCAGATACTCGTCACCACCTCGCAGCGTTCGTCGGTAGAATCGCGCAAATGGGACATCGCCCGTCAGGTAGAGGCGCTCTTCCGTCTGGCCGGAGCAGAAGTGACCCACGGCGACGGCTATCCCGGCTGGGCTCCCAATATGAACTCGCCCATTATGCATCTCGCTTCAGACGCTTATGAGGAACTGTACGGCGTGCGCCCTGCCATCAAGGCTATCCACGCAGGCCTTGAATGCGGACTCTTCCTGCAGAAATACCCGCATCTCGACATGGTTTCGTTCGGCCCGACTTTGCGCGACGTTCACTCGCCGTCCGAACGTATGTACATACCTGCCGTAGAGCGCTTCTGGGGACAGCTCACCCGCACGCTCGAGAAGGTGGCCGACCTTAAGAAATAAGCTGTTGCCTATGGGCAAGGCAGCTATAGCTACCATACTTGCACTATCCTCGATGGCCCTCTACGGGGCTGTCGAGGATAGCTCGCAGGTATTTCGTCCCGAAGGGTTTGCCGTTGAGCCGCCGGAGGAATCCACCGACTCGCTCGACCGCAACATAATGATTATCGAGGGCGATACCATCCACACTTCATTTATAGAGATAGCCGACACACTGCACTGCGGCCCGCTTACCGACGACGATTATCGCGCTATTGCCGAGGATCTCGGAGTAGAGTCGGCCGCCATTCGCGCCGTGGTGGATATCGAAACCGGCAAGAAACGCAAGGGATTCCATACCGACGGCATGCCGGTGATAAACTTCGATTTGGCCGTGTTCCGCAGGGCTTCCGCCAAGCGCGGCATAAATCTGTCGAAATACCAGAAGTCGCACCCGGTGGTCTTTTCCCGCCCGCAGATACGCAAGTACGGGTCGCTGCAGGCCGCCCAGTACGCCCGTCTGGAATCGGCAATAACTATCGATAGCATTGCCGCCATGGAGAGTACATTTTGGGGTATGTTCCAGATTGGCGGATTCAACTGGAAATTATGCGGAGCCGAATCGCGCGCCGACTTTGTTGAGCAGATGAAGCGCTCGGAGTATGACCAGCTGCGCCTGTTCGCCAACTATATACGCAATGCCGGCCTGCTTAGGCATCTCAAGTCAAAGAACTGGGCCGCATTCGCCAAGCGCTACAACGGCCCGGCCTATGCCGCTCGTGGCTACCACACCCGTATGGCCGCCGCCTACCGCCGGCACAAGGCCGAAGGCCATTAGCCGGAGATAGGCTATTGTACGAGTTTGGTGTCGGCGCTGCCGCCGGAAATATAGAGGTTGCGGCGCTTGCTGTCGAACTTTCTGCCAAAATTGAAATTGTAGGACACGCCGAGTGTTACCATTCGGTAGTTGTCGTTCACCCAATCGCGCGAATATACCTGGTTGGCCGGGATATAATTATGCGATGTGTGGCCGTCTTTGTTGAAAATATACCACCACCCGATTTGAAGGTTCAGTCCCTTTGTCGGATTCCAGTCGAACAGCAGCCGGTTTGAAGGTGTGTCTTTGCTCACACTCATTGCAAAAACCGACGAATTTCTGCCTGCCATAAAGGTAAGACTGCAATTTTTGTAATATCCTGTGACGGAGGCGGAATAATTGAATAAATGTTTTTTGAACTCAAAGCCGTGACCATTGCTGATGTTGTAGCTGTGGGTGGCGGTTAGGTTCATCGACAAATGACCGTTGAATATTCCCCGTGCGCCCGCCGATATCGAATGGTTCAATACGAAATTATTGTTCATATTGACTGGTCTTGTAAGGAACTTGTGGTCGCCTATGTAGGTCGTGTTGTAGTACGACAGGTGATGGGCGATGTATTGTGATAATTGGAGCTGTGCCCACCATTTGCCTTTGTTGAAATTCAACTGCTGCTGGAAGTTGAATATAGGTGGATTTTTCAAGGACGCATTGCCGTTGGTGGTCAGATAGCCGTCGTATTCCTGTTCCATTTCGGTAATGGCCGAAAGAGTGGGATATCCGGGGAAATACGACGCGTAAAAGCTGAAATTGAACAGTTTGCCTATCGGTGTCCAGAGGTTGATGCTGCTTTGGTTGCGGAATATGGTGCGCTTCTTCGTTATGTTGCTTTGCCTTATGTAGCGCAGGCCGGTAGATATGCCCATATTCACGTTTTTGAACCTGAAATTGGCGCGGACATTTAAGGAGTTCAATATTTCGTTGTTCAGATATCTTTGGTCGATGCTGTGGTATAGGTTGCGGCTGCGTGCATAATATCCGTTGTCGCTTACCTCCAGGCGGAAATTATCATTCACGTCGTGAATCCACGAGCCGGTGAGTTTTACAAAGTTGTAGTGGGTGTTGACAAAAGAAGGATATTTCTCTATCTGCCCGTCGGGCATAGTGTCGTTCAATGTTCTGTCGTAGTCGCGGTTTTGGATCTGCGTGGTAATTTGCACTTCTATCAAATCGGCTTCGGTCGGAGTGTAGCGCAAGTAGGCGTCGAACAGCGGCGAGTGAGATGTGTTTTTCACGCTGGAATAGCGGTTGACGTTTCCGAGGTAGCTGTCGCGGCGTGCTTCGTGCGCGGTATTGTGCGAGTCTGTTATCGCATCGTTTACTGTGAAGGAAAGGCTTACTTTCGACGATGCGATATAGTTCCAGTAAAAATTAAGATAATGGTTGAAATACTTCATTGTCTTATTGTTACGGCTGTCGATGTTTACAACGAAGTCTTTGCCTGTCAGTATGTTTTGATACTCGGAATACAGATTCTTGTAATCCCGTCGGTTGGGATTGTATGAGATTGAAAACTCGCTGCGGCCTTTGTTGTATGACGCCGATATGCCGCCTGTGGTGAATCCGGCATTGACGGCCTGCGTGAGGTTCACACGCGTGTTTCCGCCGTTGGTGCGTTCTTTCAGCACTATGTTTATCAATCCTACGGGAATCTCGTTGGTAATGTACTTCTGAGGAACGTCGGTGGTGTATTCAAATTTGGCTATCTTCGATGGGTCGAGCGTAAGCAGATATTGCGAGTCGCGTTCGATGCCGTCGACAAGTATTATTGGCTTGCGCCCCATTATGGTGACTGAGTGTGTCAACGGATCGACATACAGGGCCGGAATAGGCTGTTGCATCAGCAGTTGGAATATGTCGGCGGAATGTTCCACTTCGATTTTCGACGGTGTTATGATAAGGGCGTTGTCGCGGTATGATATCGAGTTGTGGACTACGTTTAAGTTGCGCAGCACGATAGGGTCGGACTCCAGAGTGAAAGTCTTGTTGCCTTCGACAACCATATTCCTTTCGACCCTTCTGAGGCCGATCGCCGATATCTGCACTATTGCGTCGCAAGGCATTACGGGAATTACAAAGTATCCGTCGGCATTGCTCACACCGCCTGTGATAAACGATGAGTCGGCAGGGTTGTATATCCGTATGGTGGCAAATTCCACAGGCTGTCCCGATATATTTCTTATAATCCCGCTGAATTTCGGCAGGTCGTCGTGTATGGCCTCCACAAAGATGTTTTTGCCCGATGTGCGTATGCTTACCGGGTAGAAGCCGATGCAGGTGCGTATGGCCTCTATCGGCGAGGCATCATCGAACGAGCAGGACACGGGGTATGTTTCGAGCTTGTCGTATATGAAGTTGATTTTTACCCTTGAAGATTTTTTTGAGATGTCGGTCAAGGCTTCGGCAAGGTTCGCGCCTTTGTAGGTTCCGTTGATTCTTTCTGCGAAAGCTGCGTGTAGTGACAGGATTAGAAAGGTGACGGCTGCTATTATTCTGATTCGGTTCATTTGATTTCGATATAAGTTGTGTTGTCACGCTCCACTATTTCAGCCTTTACGGATTCAAAATTGTTCAGGAGTTCTACAAATTCGTTGATGCTCAGGCCGGAGTCAACCTCGAGGTGCATTTTCAAGGAACTCTTTTCGGGATTGGCGAAAAGAATTTCCACACCGTATACCGAGCTTACGCGTTTCATTATCGCCTGCAGGCTGCTGTCGAATGTTTCGGACTGTGCGAAAACAGGGACGGTCTTGGCCGGCTGCGGCTCATTGTTTTCTTCGGGCTTATTGAACGATTTGTTGCCTACAGATACGTATATGCCGCTTGATATTGCGACGGCGAATGCAAGAGTGGCCGCTGTGAAAAGCCAGCGTTTTCTCATTCGGGTATGTCTTTTATTACGGCGGCTGGATTCTGCTGAGAGCCTTCCTTCCATTTCGCGCCACGCTTCGTCTACGTCAACAGAAGGAATATCGCAGCATATTCGTGCTATCTTTTCAGAAACAGTCGGGTAATCTTCGTGCTTTTCGATTTTCATTGTTGATGGACTTATTTGGTTAGACATTCTCTTAATTTTCGCAGTACATTGACAATGTGCTTGTTGATAGTCGCTCTGCTTACGGCCAGATTGTCGGCGGCCTCGTTGTACGACAGGCCGCGCATGTACACAGCCTTGAAAGCGCTTGATGCTTCTTTGCTTATATCGTTGTCAAGTATTTTTTCGATTCTGAGCTTCAGTTCCGTGCGTTCGCTTTCGTCCTCGCTTTCGTATTCCTCGTTTTGCATTTCGCCAAGAACTATTCGCATTCGCTCGTCCTGGTTCTGAGCCCTGAGCTTGTCGACGACCCCGTTGAGCACGGCTCGTCGCAGATAGGCCCCGGCATTGTCAGGACACTCGGCTTTCTGCCAAAGGTGCAGCATCGCGTCCTGTACTACGTCGAGGGCATCGTCGGCTTGGCGCAGACGCAGATATGCCGCCCTGTATAGTGCTTCAAAGTGACTGCGGTAGATTGATTCAAAATGTTCTCGAGTCATTTTTTCTCGTTGCTTTATTCTATTGACGGAGAAAAGGAGGAAATGATTACCGCGTCGGCCACTTTTTTGCAGATATGATGAAAAAAGGCCGCGCGGACGCGGCCTTTATATCCGGAAGATGCATAAGCATCATCATTTTTTGATGCGGAGCACGGGAACTGTGCGGTAGTCGTGGCCTGCGGGCAGCTCCACGGCGAGGCCCTCTGCTGTGTGGGTGGCTTTGAGCTTGCCGTAACCGAGCAGTTCTACGTTTTTGATTTTACCTTTGACTTTAGGCGAGCCGGCGGCAAGCGATTTGATAAGCACTTTGTTGTCTTCGGGCCAGTCGAGCACGATGGCGTATATGTGCTTGGGCGTCTGGGTGAAGCGTATTTCGCGAGAACCCATCCGGGCATATTCGCCTTCGTTGAAACCCTGCGCCTTGATGGCGATGTCGGCCTCTGCCACGGGGCCTTCGCCGAATACCTGCCACGGGCGGGTGGAGAATATCGCCTCGCTGTTTATGCCCATCCATTTGCCGATGCCGTGGATCACGGCCTCTTCTTTCTCGTCGAAGGTGCCGTCGGCGCGCAGAGGTATGCTCAGCAACAGGTTGCCGTTTTTGCTCACGATGTCGGCAAGCAGTTTTATCACTGTCGGAGCCGATTTGTAGGCATTGTTTTCGTATATGGAGGTATCGTAGTGCCAGCCACCGATACACGAGCACGACTGCCACGGGTCGGGCACGATGTTATTGGGCGCTCCGCGCTCAACGTCCCATACGAGGGCTTTTTTCTGCTCCTCGGTAAGTATCTTGCCGAACATCACCGCGCGCAGGTCGCCGCCGTTGAGAGCTATATTGCTGTTATAGAAGTGGGCGGCAATCTTGAGCCCGGCGTCGCTCACAGGGTAGAACGGAACCCCTGTGACATCGAAATAGAGCAGGTCGGGCTTGTAGCGGTTTACCACGTCGAGGGTGCGGTTGTAGAAATTGGTGCAGAACTCCTCCGACGGGGGTGTGGCGCCGTTGCCCCATGCCCACTGGCTGTGGATAGTGCCGTCGGCCCAGCTCGCGCGGCTCATAGGGTGGTTTTGGGCATATAGTTTCTGCGGGTCAAGGCCGTCCCACCATTTGCCTTTGCCGTCGGCGGCGGTCAGTGTGCCGTCGTATGGCACGCCTGTCTTGGGACCTTGGCGGTCGTAGCGCTGGGCCGGTTCGTACCATGTCCATGCGTGGTCGGCATGCAGGCTCACGCCGAAGGGCAGTCCGTGTTTTTTAGCGGCGGCACTCCACTCGGCGAGTATGTCGCGGCGCGGGCCTATGTTCATCGAGTTCCATTCCTGATACTTGCTGTCCCATAGGTCGTAATTGTCGTGATGGTTGCCTAATACGAAGAAATACTGAGCGCCGATGCTCTTGTAGAGAGCCACAAGGCTGTCGGGGTTCCATCGCTCGGCTTTGAAAAGGGGCAGTATGTCCTTGAATCCGAATTCCGACGGGTGGCCGTAGTTCTCTACGTGGTGGCGGTACTGCGACGAGCCTTCGAGATACATCGAACGCGCCATCCAGTCGCCGGAGCCTTCCACACACTGCGGGCCCCAGTGTGCCCATATGCCGAATTTTGCGTTTTTGAACCATTCGGGTACTTCATATTGCGCGAGGGATTCCCAAGTAGGTTCGAATTTGCCGGTAGCCATTTTTTCCCGGTCTTCCGACACTCGGATAATTGACGAAGCATATGCTCCCGATGAAAAAATCAAGGCGGCAGCGCATAGGTGCAATAAGCGTTGTTTCATGGTTTGCGGAAAATGTGATGAATTGGTTATATGCGAGGGCAAAGGTACGAAAAATAAACGTATTTAGCGAGCCAGCGAAAGATTGAACGATATGCCGTACGACGAGCTGGTGGTCGGATATGACCCCGTGGTGACTATCGGTGTGTTTACCTGATGGTCGAAGTATGCCGACACGGTGAGGCGTTTCGACAGTATGTACGATGCCGTGAAATTGATGTTGAGAGAGTTGGTGCCGCTTGTGGGCTGGGTGTAGTTTTCCTCGATGCGGCGTATAAGGGCGCTGTTGTGCTGGAAGGAGAAGTCGGCGTTGAGAGTCAGGTCGTTGCTTACGCCCGTCTGCGAGCCTTTCATCTTCAGCACGGTGTTGAATCCCACTATTTTGTAGCCGGCGCCGATGGTAATGCCGCGTTGTGCCGCTTCGACCACCTGCCCGGCGGAGGTGTTGAGCGAGAGGGTGCGCTGGTCGCGGTATTCGGCGTTTACCTGAAGCTCGTTTTTGAATGTCATTGACACTCCCACAAGGGGAGCGAAGCGCTCGGTGATTGCTACCGACGATATGTTGTACGGCGAGGAGGGGATCGGGTTGCCGGACAGTTCGTCGAGTGTGAAGCCTCGGTTTGCCCCTCCGGCCTGCGCCCAGTTGAGGAATGAAGAGTACGACCCTACCGAGTAGGTGCACTGGTAGGCGTGGCTGAGGGTGAAGTTTTTGAATATGGAGCGCATGTTGCCCATATTGAGCAGGCCGTCGTATGTTATGCGCCAGTTGGGCAGCACGGCGGAGAACGACGGGAACGGGTCGAGAGTCTGCTTCTCGGCCGAGCGTCCTGTATAGGCGGCGATAAAGGCCGGTATGAGCACGTCGCCCGACGTTTCGCTCACCGTGCCTACCTCTGGGCTGAAAGGCATTCCGGCATATGGGTTGCCGTCCATAAAGCCCGTCGACGGATACGATGTGCCGGCATAGAGCGCTTCCACGCGGCTGCGCACCTCGGGTATGTACTCAAGGAAGCGGTCGAAGGCTTCGGAGCGGTATCCGTCGTCGGCTTTCGATGAGCGCAGGGCTGTGGCGATGGCGCAGTGGGTCTTGGTATACGAGCCGGAGAGGGAGGTCGGCATCCCGGCGTACATAAACTGTATCTGCGAGTTGCGGTTGTCGGTGCGGTTGAATGTGAGCTGCACTTTGAATCCCTTGAACAGCTCGAAGTTGGCTTCGATGTTTAGCTCGTTGGTATTGGCCCATATGGCGGGCGATGTCTGCCCGTCGTCGGTTATGAGCCAGCCACGGTCGAGCGCCTTGTTGATATATGACTCGTCGGTGAAGCCGAATGCGAAGTCGAGCCCCGGCGACATAGGCCCTGCCGAGCGTGTCTGCCCGAATATGTTGCCTATCTCGGGGGCGAACAGCGGCAGGCTGAGCGAGCGCGTGTTGCGGTACCGCACGGAAAGGCTGCGGGGCGATGTGGCGAGCCTCAAGGCGTATTCGCTGATGTCGCGCCACAGGCTTTTCTCGGTTTTGAGTACTTCCACAACCGTGAACTTCAGGTTTTGCTCGCCTCGGGTGAGTACTTCGAGGCTGTTGCCGTCGATAGTCCGTGTCTTTATCGCTACAGGCTTGCCCTCGACCGTCGTGGCCGATACCTTTGTCCGCGATGTGCGCAGGTTATGGCGTATCACGATGGAGGTGTCGGGCTTGAGCTTGTAGGTGCGTTCAAAACGCTTGGCCTTTTTGGGTTGCTGCGTGGTACGCGTGTTGGCGAAGCGCTTGGTCACTTCTTTCAGGATCGGTATTTTGTTGTAGAACGACTCGAAGTTAAGGCGCCCGTCGGCGGTCCACGCCGCCTGGTTGGCTATGGAATTGCCTAATTTCACCCCGTCGATGGTTGCGCCGCGCTCCCAGCGGTATGTGGCGTTGTAGGCGGCGTTTGCCGAGAGGAAGTCGAGGAAGGCTATCTTGGAGAAAGGCGCCTTGTACTGGGCGGTGAACGTCTGGTTGTAGCTCCACGGAGTGCCCATGGAGCGTATGCTCTGCCACACGGTGTCTTTCCATTCGCGGTATTTGTCGGGGAAGAGTTTGCGGTTTACCGCGCCTATGGTTTCCTCGATGCGGGCCGATGTGTTGGAGTTAAACGACACCGACAGCGATTTGAGGGGATTCCACGAGAGGGATAGCTGGCGGTCCCACAGCCAGTTCTTGCTTACCGATACAGGGAGCTGGAACATAAGGTCGGTTTCGGAGCGTGTCTGCTGCTCGTAGTAGTAGCGGTTCATGCTCGTGAGGAACGATATGTTGTTTGGCAGCCACGCCAGCTCCCAGTCTTTCAGGAAGCGGGCGTTCTTGCTCTTGCCTTTGAGGTTCTTGAACGGCTTGAACGGCTTGAAGTATGGTGTGTAGTTATAGGCGAAAGAACCACGGTAGTCGTTGGTGTTCTCGTACTCGGTGGTAGGGTCGTTCTTGGCCTGTTTGTTGAACGAGAAATTGACGGTGAAGTTGGCCGGGTCCCAAGGCATGGGATTCTTGCTGCGCACGTCGAATTTCAGGCCGGATATGGAGAAGTTCTGCACCGATGTGCGCTCGATGGCGTATGCCGATATGGAGTCGCGTTCGGCCTTGCTCTCGCAGTCGTCGAGGGCGTCTTTCAGCAGTACGTCCTGGTCGAGCGGGTTGTATTTTGGCGAAGTACGTTCTTTGGTCACAGAATAGTATATCGGCGCTTTCAGCTTGGCTTTTTCGGGCAGGAAGCGTCCGAGGTCGGCCTGCACGGCCACGTTGAACTGCGAGTAGTCGTCGAGCCGGCGTTCGTTGAGGCTTTGGTCCACTCCGCCGAAACCGGCCGATTCGATGTGTGTGCCGAGGTTCACGGTTGCCACGTCGCTCATATTGAGCATCGCGTTTGCCTTTGCCGCCCAGCCTCCGGCCTCGTTGAAGTCGGTCACTTTAAGCTCGTTGACCCATATTATGCCGTCTTTTGTAGCCGCAGAGTTGTTGCGTATGCCTATCAGCATCACGCGCACGTCGCTCAGCGACGGGTTGCCCATCACTGCCATGCGGTTGCGCTCGTTGTCGGGGTCGCGCCCGGTGTAGAGTATGCCGAATCCCACGCCTTCCTCTTCGGCACGCTTGGCGCGGTTGCGCTCCTTCTTTAGATTCACAAGGCTCTGCAGGTTGAAATCGAGGTAGTTCTCGCGAGGCCATACTATGTACTGGTCGGAGGTAAGGTAGCGGTTGTAAGTGCCGTGGGGTGTGAGTTCTAGCGGTACTTCGTATTCGTAAAAGTTGTTTTTGACGTCGGTTCCGAGGCGCAGGAATATCGACAGATCGCCCGAGCGGAGTGCCGTGGGGTCGTCGATAAGTGATTCGGCGTGAACCCACATCTGTATGCGGCTGTAGTTGCGCAGGTCATGCTGGGTGTTGCGGTACACACCGCGGGCGTCGCCTGCGGCAAGCCCTGTCACCTTGAGCGACATCGACTGTTCGTTGAGCTGTGTTATCTGGCTCTGGCCGGGGTCGTTGATTCGTGTCACGCCCGGAGGCAGCACGTAGTTGACAGGCTCGCGGGTAGAGTTCTCCTCTATGTTTACAACTGAAATGTCGAGCTGTCCCTGCGCCGGGGCGTCGCCACGGTTGTTAAGGTTGAAATCGTAGGGGCGCCATTCGCCTCGGACAAGCTCGAGGGTGGCGAAGCGCAGGTGGGTGGTTTTCTTGAACCCTGTCATAAACATTCGGGCGAAGCGCACCGTCGAGAAGTCGCTTATCGAGCCTACGGCGCGTTCGTAGTCGCTCAGCGGTATCTTGAACTGGTACCATTCCACCTCCGGGTTCGTCCCGTCGCGGGTGGGAACGATGGTCACCCGCTTGTCGGTAATGTAGTTTTTGCCTACCACGAGGTCTTCCGGGCGAATCGACACCTTGTACTGGAAGTAGCGCTCGTATTCGTTGAGGGTGTTGTCCTGATTGATGTCTTCCACGTCGGGCACGCTGCGGCTGCTCTGGTAGAGAGGGTCGTCGGCATCTTCGGGCGACAGCGAGTTGCCTTCCACGCCGTTGTAGCGCTTGTACCGTTCGAGAATGCCGAGTCGCTGCTCGTCGTAGTCGTATCCACGGTAGAAGTGGTAGTTGTCGCCCGCCGGGTCGTTGAGCGGCGAGAAACGGTCGGTCTGCATGCGCTCGATGGTTTCGGGCGACAAGCGCCGGGTGAGGCCTTCGAGGTATTCGGAGTATGTCGGGAATACGAACTCGTCGTCGTTTGGCAGCCCGTCAAGACCTACGTCCTGCGCTTTGCGGGCGCCGTTGTTGTTGTCGAAGGAGTAGGTGAGTGAGTTTTGGGTCGACACACGTCCCCACGCCGTTTCGGTGAGGTATTGGTCGTTGCCGTCGTAGGGTATGCCGTTCTCGTAGCTTTTGAGGCCGTCTTTGAGTATGTCCTCCGATATTTCGCCAAAGTTGAAGTACAGGTCGCCGCCTTCGAGATTGTCTGCCTCGGGGTCGAGGAAGGGGCTCATGAGCCAGAACTGGATATACTCAATGTTGCTTTGCTCGAAGTTGGTGTTATCCATTCGGCGCATGATGCCTCCCCAGCGCTTCTCGGGATTCAGCAGCCGTCCTTGCTCGTCGATGTCGGAGTTGTCGAGGTTGTAGGGGCCGCGTTCGTCGGGGTAGAACGACAGGTTGAGAGTCTGGATAGTGGACGATTCGCCATAGGTCAGCTCGCGGCCTGGGAATACCTCCTGCACGGTGACTTCGCGCACATAGGGGTTCGACAGTTGCTTGAGGTCGCTTTTGATATATCCGGGGCACATCGACGAGTTCCGCTGTGTGAACAGGCGGTCGATATAGTACCAGTTGAGCAGGGCGCGGTTCTTGCCGTAGGCGGGATTGTTGCTGAGGGCCGCCTCGGGGAAGAGCGGGTCGGAACCGCCGTCGTAAGGCGTCGATGCCAGAAACCACGAATACGGAGAGCGCAGGTCGATGCCTGTCTGTGTCGACTCGAAGTCGTCGATGTACGACGAACCCTTGTTCGACCCGCTTTTCTGGGCGTGGGGCAGTAGCTTGGCTACCTCGGCGGTAAGGCTGAGGCGTGAGGGCTGCGTGGCATTGACGGTCGGAATCTTGTTGAGCAGGTTGGTGAGCCACATAAACTCGCCGTTGTAGGCGAGATTGAAGCCGAGCATCGAGTTATTGACAGTTTCGTCGCCTATGTTCACTTTCTCGATAAGCGCCTTCTCGGAAAAATGCAGAATGGTGGCGCCGATGTTGAGATTCTTGTTGAGCTTGTATTGCAGGTCGAGTCCGAGCAGTGTCTTGCGCTGGGTGGAGAAAAGGCTCTGGTTCTCGAGTGTCACGCTGATGTTCTGGCCTGAGTCGATAATGCTCTGGTTGGTGATTGTGACTATGCCCATGGCGTAGTCAACGGTGTAGTCGGTGTTTTCCGTAAGCCTTACGCCGCCGGCCATTACCACCACGGAGCCGCGTGGAACATTCATGGCGTTGAGCCTTATCTGCGAGCCTGCCGAAGCCTGATATTCGCCCGTGAGCATGAATTTGTTCTTGTCGGCGTACTGGCGTGCCACCACGAGGGTTGAGTCGTACAGTTCCTGATAGACGTATTTCTGAGCGAGTGCCTCGTTGCCGATTTTCATGGCGAGATGCGAACCGAAAGGCTCGACGACAGGAAACACCACCTTGCCCGTCGACGGATAGATTGTGTAGCCGTCGATGAAGTCGAAAAATCCGTCGGGATTGCTCTGCTCGTTGGAGTCGATGCGGTCAAGGTTCATAACCTGTAGCAGCGACTGGTTGTTCAGCCCCGGCACGGGCAGGTAGTTTATCTGTGTGCCGGTGGTGTCGGAGAGGTATTTGATGTTGAGCTTGAACTTGGCTTTCTGAATCTGATAGCCGCCGAGAGAGTACACGTTTTTCATCATGAGATGCCACATCGGCAGCTTTGGCGACGATGTGGTGCTCTTGAGCATTTTCAGGAAAAGGGCCTGGTCGGTGGTCGTTATGTCGCTCGAAAACTCGCCCACTTGGTATACCTGTCCGTTGAGGGTGTATTCGTAGGCCACGGCGAGCACCTCGTCGGCATTGAGCGCGCTGCGGAGCGATATGTAGCCGAGCGTGGCGTTGAGGGTGTACTCGCTCGTCGACAGCAGCCTCGCGCTTTCCACCTTCTCGTAGTCGCGGCCGCCCTCTATGCCGTAGGCCGACAGCGGTTCGAGCACCTGAGTGACGTTATTTATGTTTCTGGCGCCGGGATATTCAGTCTTGATGGTGGAGAGGAGGTTGTTCGATGCGTTCGCGGGGTTTGGCAGCGCCGGATTCGACGTCCAGTGGGTATTGGCGAGCTTTCCCTCCTCGGCAAGGTCCATGAAGCCCACGAAGTTGCGGCTTTGGTCGTACTTGCCGCTTTTATTGGTTATCCATACCTCGATGCGGGTTATGTTGATGCCTGAGGCCACATACGGCAGGCGCGCGGCGAAGCGGTCGTAGTTGTCGCGGAAATAATGGGCGAGGAAGTAGTGGCGGTTCTGGTCGTATTCGTCGGCGTTGACGCTGAACTGCGTGGTCTGCGCACCGCCCTGCGTGTTGACGGTCTTGGACTCGGAATTTTGCTGCGACACGAGCGCCGTGGCCGTGAGCTTGCCGAACTGCAGCTTGCTCTTGATGCCGAAAAGAGCCGTGGAGCCGCGTATCAGCGAGGAGCCTGTGGTCATCGACACATTGCCTGCCTCGATGCTCTTTACAATGTCGTCCTCCTCGCCCTCGTATGCGAGCTTTAGGTTTTTAGAGTCGAAATCGAAAGTGGCATCGGTGTTATAAGTCATATTGAATTTCAGGCGGTTGCCCACCGATGCCGCTATCGTGGCCTGAATCTTTTGGTCGAAGTCGAAGTATGTCTTTCGACGTGCCGAGAGCGACAGCGACGGGTTGTCGGTCTTGTTGCTCTTGATGCCCATCGATACTTGGACAGAGCCTTGGGTTTTCAGTGACACGCCGCCGGGACCGAAGATTTTTTCAAGCGGCCCGAGGTCGAAATTCATGTCGAGAATGTTGAACGGCTGCTTTTCTTTCTCGGTGATAAGTCCCATGTTGCGCTCGCGGTAATAGCGCTGCATCGACAGGCGGAACTGCCAGTTGCTGTACTGCTCGGGGGTGAGCAGGAAGGGTGTGCCTATGTCGATGTTGCCAAGGCGGGTGCGCACTATGTAGCAGCCGAGCGCGGGGTCGTATTCGGCCGAGGTCTTGATGTTCGAGGGAGTGGAGAGGTCGTAGGCAAGCTCGTCGGCCATAAGGTCCTCATAATTTTGCGGCACGGTATGCCGCAGGCCGAAGGGCATGGCCACGCTGTCGCTCTCCTCCGAAAGGGGCAATGCCGCCGGAGGAGGGGGCGGGAAGTCGCTGCCGGTGTTCTGCCCCGTGGTAGGCGCAGACACAGCGAGAGTTACCATTGCGAGAATGGTAACAATCAGATAGCGAGTGATATATATAGATGCGGCTTTTCCCATTTGCAGCGCGTCGGAGGCAGCTGCTCGATGCTTTTACATCATCGTGAGGGCTTTCTTGATTGCAGCTTCGACCTTTAGTGCGGGATCGGCGTCGAAAAGCTGTTTCAGCGCCTTGTGGCTGAGCTTTTTATCGAATCCGAGCATTTGCAGGGCCGCAAGAGCTTCCTCGAAAGCCGCCGGGACTGCCTGCGACTGAACATTTAACGGAGTTTCAGAGCCTTTTATTTTATCACGGAGGTCTACAATTATTCTTTCGGCCGTTTTGGAGCCTATGCCTTTAACGGCCTTGAGCCTTTTGACATCGCCGGTGGATATCACTGCCGCAAGTTCCTCGCCTTGGAGGGAGGAGAGCAGGATTATGGCGGTGGCCGCGCCCACGCCCGACACGCCGATAAGGGCGCGGAACAGCTCGCGTTCGCGTTCTTCTACAAAGCCGTAGAGCGTCCACGCGTCGTCGCGTATCACTTCGTGCACCATCAGCCGGGCCTCTTTTTTGCCTTCGAGAGCCGCATACGATGCGAGGGATATATTGAGGAGGTAGCCCACGCCTCCGGCGGTGGCTATGGTTGCTGCGGTGGGGGTGAGGACGTCGAGGCGTCCGCTTATAAACTCAATCATTGGTCCTGTTATTATCGTGGTGTGATACAATGGCCTGTAGTGACGGCGCGGCCAGCATTGCCGTGAGCCTGAGGGCTTCGGCAGGATTGTCGGGCAGAGCTTCTCCGGGCCGTGTGCAGGCAAAAGTGTTGGGGTAGGTGGCGCCGGGGTCGGCACAACCGGCGAATGCGGCCACGGGTATGCCCCGTGAGGCTCCGTAGGAATAAACGGTGTCTACCACCTTGCCTCCGAGTGTCTGCGAGTCGATGCGCCCTTCCCCTGTGATGATCAGCGAGGGACGCGGCATCGACGCCAATGCGCGGTCGAGCACGAAGCGCGCCCCGTAAGTGCATTCGCAGCCCATAATGCCCTGTATGGCAAAGCCTATGCCTCCTCCTGAGCCGCCGAATGGCGCCGGATAGCGGCATATCTTTGTGAGCGACAGAAATAATCGGCGTATGGCGGCCTCGTCGCCGGGTGTGGCTCCTTTTTGCGCGAGAAACGACATAGCCGACAGCCCGCTGCCTATGAGCGGGGCGGCAACATCTGCCAGCCCGCAAACGCTTCGGCGGTAAGCCCTCTCGGCGCTGTTTGAAGGAGCTTTGATGCTTCTTGCCACGCCCTCCGGCGATATGGATACCTCGTATCCGAGTGCGCGCAGCATTCCTATGCCGCCGTCAGCAGTGGTGGTGCCGCCGATGCCCACATATACCCTGCGGTAGCGTCCGCTGTCTACAGCCTGCCGTATGGCGTGGCCTAAGGCCTCTGTCGAGCGCTGGCACAGGGTGCCTTCCGACAGTGCGGATTGCCAAGCCATACCTTCGCCGCAGGACGGCACATACGCGTCGCCCGATGGAAGCTCGTACCATAATACCGAGCCATGCGGCTCGGCTCCGAGTGCCTGTGCCGTGCCTTCGCCGCCGTCGGCCATGGGCGCGTATGCGCACTCCGCTTCGGGCCATGCTGCGTGCAGGCCGTCGCATATGGCAGCGGCAGCCTCCTGCGATGTCAGGGTGCCTTTGAATTTATCGCTTAGTATCGCCAGCATTGGTGGTGGAGTCGGAAGGTGTGGGCTTTTTGCGGAATTTGCGCATAAACGACAGGAAATCATCGAAATCCCTGCGGAACATAATGCCTATGCCCTGGGTCGTCTGGGCGGAGCGCACGTAGTAGTTGCGGTCGTTGTAGCGGTTATATGCCTTCAGTCGCCACGAGCCTCGCTTGTTCAGCAGATATTCAATGTCGAAATCGCCGATAAACTGATTGGTGTTAAGGCTCTTGTCGCGATACCCGAAATTTCCGTTGAACAGCAGGCGGTTGTTTAGCAGTCGGCTCGACAGCATGAGGTCGACCTCCACGTCGGAGAAGTCGCCACGGTCGCTACGCAGGTTGGGGGCGATGCTCCAGTTGTCGCTGAGTTTGCCGAGCATGTTGCCTAACTGGCTCGAGATAGTCGACGAGGCCACAGAGAAAAGCTCGCTGCCCTTGGTGGTCGACGCCATATAGTCGGGCGTGTAAAACCGGTTGAGTGCCAGCAGGTATATTATCTGGCGGTTCATCATATCGGTGGTGCTGACTATGCTCCGCACCTTGCGGTAGGTGTCCTGCGTGAGGGTCGGGAACTCGAGGTCGAAATCTATCGACGGCTGCCTTATGTCGCCGTTCACAAGCATGAGGGCGTGTACCGGCACGTTGGTACGGTTTATGTCCTTGTCCTGCTGGAATGATTCGTCGAGGTCGGTAAGATTGGCGTTTGTGGCGTAGTATGCCGTAAGGTTTGTTTTGACACCGTAGGGATCGCCGTCGAAGCGTATCTCGCTGCCTTCCTTTATCGTGAAGTCACGGATTATAATATCCTGCAAAGTAAACCGATAACTGCCCGACAGCACCTCGTATGAGCCCCATATGTTCAGGGCGTTGTCGAGGGAGTGGTAGGCAAGGTGAAGGTTTCCCTCGCCGGTGGCCTTTATCTCGTCGCCCGCCATGGGGTCCATGACAAGTGTCATTTGGGCGTCCTTGGTGATGCCTACGCGCAGGTCCATATTGTAGGCCGACGGCTCTTCCTCGGAGCTGTTCTGTATTTTGTTCTTTAATTCACGGACTATTGCCGGGGTATTGTCCGGCTCGGCAGTCTTTACTCGCAGGGAGTCGGGAGTGGCGTCGCGGAAATTGATAAATGAATATGTTTCGGCATCGAGCCTGTCGGACAGTATGAAGGTGAACGACGAGCGCGGCGCCGTGGTCATGTCCACGTCGATATTCACCACTCCGGGATAACCTGAGATTGAAGCGCCGCCGTTGCCGTAGATTGTGCCGTACCAGTCGGGGTACTGCTTGGGCGTGGCGTTGAAGCTCAGGAAGTTGTGAGCCTCGGTTATGTCGAATTTGAATACCGGGCGCTTGAAGAACGTATGGCGCACGGTGCCGTTGAGTCGCGCTGTGTGTCCCTCGGCGTCGTGTATGGTGATGTTCCTGAGCGATATCGAGCCGGGCGAGAGATACACACTGTCGGTAGCTGTGTATGAGGCGTTTGTGAAGTCGATTTTCATCTTCACGTTGTCGGCATACACGCGTCCTTCAAGGTCTATTTCCTTGAAGGTGCCGAAAAGACGGCAATGGCCGCTTGCGTGGCCGCTTATGTCGGAAGTGAATGCTTCCATAAACGGTTTCAGGAAGCCGACCGGCACGCGGTTGGCGTTGAAGTCGATGTCAAGCGCCTCGTCCATAGGGAATATCTTGCCCGTTATTCTGCTTTTGCGCTTGTCGAGCCCGGTGATGTCGGCGTCGAACGCGAATGCGCGGGCATCATTGTCCCAGCCGGCCTCTATGTCGGCATCGCCGATGGTGCACCTGTTGTACCCTATGGAATCAACGTGAAGGCTCGGGCAGTAGAGCTTGGGTGTCTTGGTAAGGACATCGCGGGCGGTGAAGCGCCCGGTGGCGCGCCCCCCTATCATGGCCTTGTCGATTTCAAGGGTTTCAAATATCGGGAGGAGGGCTATCGAGCGGAGGTCTACAATAAGGCTGTCGGCCGGATTTTTGCTTGCGAGTCCGTCGATGGCTATGGCCTGGCTTCCGGCATCGAGGCCGAAGCCTTCCACTTTCGCCATATCGCCGTCGAGCGAGATGGTCGACGGTTTGATGGTCCAGGTTTCATCGCCGAAGTTCACGGTGCCGGGGTTGAAATGCACCGTTAGCGGCCACGGACACAGCGCTCCCGGCACAAGCTTTGGCGATGGTTCTCCGATCTGCGTGGCGAACGACAGACTTCCGTTTAGAGGTATCTTGCGTTCTATTATCCAGTCGATGCGTGTGTCTATCCTGTTGTCGAAAGCCTTTATCAGGCCGTTGAGAGCCATATCGCCCTTGTTGGTCGGGAACTGGGTGCTGAGGTATATGTCGGAGCGCGAGGCGGCTGTGTCGAGGCGGGCGTGTAGTGTGGAGCCTTCGATCAGCTTGTCGCCGTTGCGGAGGTACGGGGCGTCAAATTCAAGCGTGGCGCGGCCTTGGCGGCTGTCGATGCGTCCGCTTATCTCAGCATCGTATACAATGTGGACGGGCAGCTCGAAGAAGCGTGTCACTTCCTCCGACGGCAGCAGCGTGAACTCATACTCGAACACATTAGGCTTCAGTTGCTTTGCTTTGGTCTTGGCTGCTCTCTTCGGTTCAGGAGCGGCGAACACGGCAGGAATGAAACGGGCGAGTATTCCTTTCATTTCCGGCACTATCGAGGCGAACGAATACCGGCCTGTTATGCTTCCTCGAAGCACGTCGGAGTCGATTGTCATACTTTGAAGACCATTGTCGTTGTCGGCGTTGACGGCAAGGCGCTCTACCTGCAAGCCCTTGCCCGCGAGGTCGAGCCATCGTATGTCGGTAGCCTCTATCGTGCCTTTGGCGCTGTCGGCGTCGCGCCCGGCAACATTGATGTTTAGCTTTGCGCCGAAGCGGTAGTCGGGACGCTTCTTGTCGAGTCCTATGGTGTGGAAATCCACATTGGCCAAAGTGGCCGTGGCCTGTATGCTCGGCAGGGTGTCTTCGGCATTGTAGAAAGTGTACGCATGCACTATCGCGGACGGATCGTTCATACTCACACGGGCTTCTACAAGCTTTTTGCTCTTCATATCGACCGACGCGCTGATGCCCGTGTAGCAATAATTATCGAAGCAAAGCTCGCTTACGGTGGCTTTTATCTGCGCGTTGGACTTGTAGCCGAGCGTGGCTGTGCCTTCAAGCTCGCCAGACACGTCGGACAGTCGCTTGTTGCCGCTCAGCAGCCCCACGTCGAGTTTGTCGAGCACGGCTTTTCCGTCGACATGCCAGCTGTGACCGACACGACGGTATGAGCCTGATATGGTAGCATTTCCGGGCGTGCCTCCCGCCTTGATGTCGATATGCCCGTCCTTCTCGCTGCCTGATGCCTTGATGTTTACACCGGCCGACGGTATGGCTTCGAGTATTCGCCGGGCTGACGCAGGCAGCAGCCTTCCTGCTATGGCGGCGAGCTCGTAGCCGTCGAATACTGCGGAGCAATTTTCTATCGCGTAGTCAATCTTTCCGTCCGGTGATTTGGAGCCTCTGCCGCGAAGGCTGAGGGTGAGCGCGCTTTGGTCGGTATCGGCTAAGCGGAGGTGGCGCAACTCGGCAGCCGAGGTGCTTGCCGTGGCATCGATGTCGATAGACAGCGGACTTTCTATAAAGGCAAGTTGAGGCACCAATGCCTGAAAATCCGGCGGGTACAGCACTGAGCGTTGCGCTGTGCTTATGGAAAGCGGGTTTTCCGACAATGCGCGCGAAATATCGGAATATCCGTCATACTCCAATGCCACAGGGGCCAGTGCGAGTCGGGAATGCGGAAATGCTATCAGGAAGTCGGACAGGCGGGCACCATTGCTGCCGAAATCGACTTTGGCCTGTAGCTGGGAGAGCGAGAATCCGCTCCGTTCGTCGAACGACAGGTGGTCAAGCTCCACTCGGTAGCGCGACGAGCTTATCTGGGGTATGTAGGCATTGACACTGAGGTTGCACACAGCTATATGTGAGCGGTCGAAGCGGCCGTCCTGTGGCGACGGTTCCGAAAGTATGTCGTAAGTGAGCGAGCCGTTGCGCAGCACCACGGTGTTTATCCTCAGCTCAAAGGCGCTCTTGGTGTCGGAGCGTCGCCGGGAGCGCAGATGGTCGAGCACGGGCTGCACGTTGAGCGGAGATGCCGGCTCGTCGCGCCATATGCGTAGTGACACGCCGTCGACAAGTGCGTAGTCGATTATCAGTTCGCCGGTACGCAGGAAATGGCGCAGCTCGAATCCGGCACTTATGGTGGCGGCGGTGGCCACGGTGTCACGGCCGACAGCTATCGACACTCCCCTTATGGCAAGCCGGTTGAAGGGGTGAATCGTCACATTCTCGATGTTTACATCCGCACCGAGCAGCTTCGACAGCTCGTGCGAGGCGGTGTCGCGCACCCCGCGTTGCACCGGCTCCATCGAGAGCAGCACATAGAGGCTTGTCGGCACCACCACTGCAAGCAGCAGCAATCCCACGGCTATAGCTCTGAATATGGTCCACGCTCTCTTCATACGGCAAGATGCAAAATTAGCTAAAATTGACGATAACCACGCCCGTCCGCCGTATTTTTCACTTTATTTAGAACTAAGGAGGCGCGGGATTGTTAATAATTAAAACTACTTTTCATTCATTCTATGAAAGAACTTGCTGTGGCTGCTGTGGCAGCTCTTGCCTGTCTGCCGGTATGGGGGCAGGCTCTCGACGAGGATTCCATTCCTACTCGTGCCCTGATATTGTCGGGCGACAAATCACACCCCAACCACCGCTTGACCATAGCGGAGATGTATTCACGCGAGAACCTCGCTTTCGAGGATCCTGCCGCGCCGCGCTTCCTTTTCCTTGACAAGAAAGGCGAGGTGGCCCTCGGCATAGGCGGCTACCTCAAGGCTGTGGGAGAATACGATTTCGACGGAGCCGTGGATAACAACGGGTTCTATACCAACGCTATCCCTGTGCCTTTCGACCCGGCTCAGCGCAACCGCTTCGGTGCCACGGCTTCAAACTCGACCATTTTTCTTAAGATGGTTACCCGCCCCACGAAGCTTGGCCGCGTGATAGTGTATATCCAGACGGCGTTTACGGGAGCCAACTACGGCCTACAGCTCAAGCAGGCATATGTATCGGTAGGCCACGTGACTCTCGGCAAGGCTCGCAGCACATTTGCCGACGGCCCCGCAATGGCTCCGACGGTTGACGACGAAGGACCGTCCGGGCAGGTTTCGGCCAAGAACATGCTTGTCAAGTACGAGTCGCCGTCGTGGGGCGGTTTCTCTTTCGCCGGCTCGGTGGAGCTTCCCGACGCGTCGTACACCACGGGGGAATCCACAAGGGCTATATCTCAGCGTTTTCCCGACATTCCCGCATATTTGCAGTACGGCTGGGGCGGTGACTCGCATGTGCGGCTCTCAGGCATACTCCGCGAGTTGAGCTATCGCGACGAGGCTGCTGCGTCGAATCATTTTGCCACCGGCTGGGGCGTGCAGTTCAGCACGGTGGCTTCGCTCTTTCCCGGCCTCAACTTTTTCGGGCATTATACCTATGGCAAAGGCATAGCGTCGTATATCAACGACCTCGGAGGACTTGGCTACGACCTCGTGCCTGACGGCTCTGGCAAACTTAAAGCCCCCGGTATGACAGGCTGGACAGCCGGATTGCAGTATAATTTCACGTCCGACTTTTTCGTGTCGGGCTCGTATAGCCGCGCGCAGCTCTACGACACGGCTGGAATGGACGCTTCCACTTACCGCTATGCCCAGTACATAGTGGCCAATGCGTTCTACAACGTATGGGGCGACCTCAGGCTCGGAGTGGAGTATATCCACGGCACACGCAAGGACATCAGCGGTCTGTCCGGCCACGCCAACAGGCTCGAGGCCATGCTTCAGTATTCTTTTTAAACATTGGGTGTCCCACGGTTGTTGTGATATAAGAAACAGGGTATTTGTCGGCGGCAGCGATGCCGCAATCGAAGAAGACCTTTATGGTTGAATGTTATATATACCCCTTGAGCGATTGTCCCGACGGCTTTGATTTGCCGCCGGGGCAATTTTCGTGTCGGCTCCTTTTTTGGATATAACGGTGCAAAGGTATATCTTTGTGGTATGTTTAATGGTGTAACCATCGCTTTATGAGAAAACTGTTGATATGCGGTCTTGCAGCAAGTATGTTTGTTGTCCCTTTGGCGCTGCCCGGTATGCCTGATAGCGCTGTCGAAACCGACCGCTGGGGCTGTGTGATACGTGTCAATCCGGCAAGTCCTGAAGTACATCTTGTGTTTTCGGCAGATTCTATGTTCGAGGGCGGCGCTTATGCGCTCGACGTCCTTGATTCGGCAGGAGTCAAAGGTTCTTTCTTTTTCACAGGGAATTTCTTGCGGGATCCGGCCAATGCTGCTGTCATACGCAGAGTTGTCGATGGCGGGCATTACGTAGGGCCGCATAGCGACAGGCACATTCTGCTCGCTGACTGGGACCGGGCTCGCACCACTCTTGTCGATGCCGACAGTATGATGGCAGACCTGTATGCCAATTATGGCGAGCTGGCACGCTTTGGTGTGATGCTTGAAGATGCCCGGTGTGTTTTGCCTCCTTTCGAGTGGTGCAACGCCACTCATTCGGCTGCGATGCGCTCGGCAGGCTTTATACCGGTCAACCTTACGCCGGGCATAGAAACCTACCGTGATTACACTACCCCGGATATGGCGGAATACCGCTCGTCGGACAGTATGCTGCGGCAGCTATGGGAGTACGAGGAAGAGCATGGCCTGAACGGCTCGCTTATAATAGTGCATCTGGGCACGCAGGAGGCTCGTACAGACAAACTGTACAGCCATTTACCCGAAATTCTTGATTCTCTGGCTGCGCGCGGATATGCGATAGAGCGTGTTGATAAGGAATAATGCTGACAAGAGATAAAATTAATATTGTTATTGTTTGACAAAGCGGCGAAATTTGTGTAATTTCGTTGCAAAATATGCGGGGTGCGTGGTATCGTGCTTCCGCAAAACTTTCTGCGATTGCATATATCTATGAATAATAGACTGATATTGTTGCTTGCCGCCTCTATTCCGGTAGCTGCGGCATCACAGGTTAACAGTGCCGGCGCTCCCGGCGATTTGATGCGCGGACGCGAGTTTGTGGCTGCCGCCGATTACCGAGCCGCTCTCGACCGGCTTGACCGAATAGATTTTTCTTTGCTTGGTTTCGACCAGCGGCAGCAGGCACGCTTCCTTAAGGCTGAGGCGCTGTACGGACTTGGCCGTTATGGCAGCGCCCGAACGGAGTTCGAGTCATATCTGGCTGAATATCCCTTTGCCGCCGACCGTGGCCCGGCTATGAAGAGAGTTGCCGACTGCCTGTATGGCGCAGGCGATTACGCCGAAGCACTCAGGGTGTATCAGGACGTCGACGCGCGCTCCTTGTCGGGCGATGCCGCGGCAGAGATGTGCTACCGTCGTGGCTTCTGTGCCATGAAGGAAGGTATGGACCGTGTGGCTCGGGCATCGTTTGAGGCTGCGGGCACACCGGCTGCGCGTTTCTATCTCGGAGTGATGGACTATGATGCGGGCGATTATGCCTCGGCTCGCAAATATTTTGCCTCGGTAGACGCCTCCAAGACTCCCGGTGATATGGCCGACTACTATCTGGCGTCGATAGAGCTTGCCGACGGCAACTATGAGAAAGCGGCCTCGGCCGCGCAAGGTATGATGCGCCGCAAAAAACTCGACGCGGCCTCCGAGGCGGAAATGAACCGCGTGGCCGGTGAGGCTCTGTATCTCAGCGGTGACCGTGCTACGGGCATGGACTATATACGGCGCTATCTCGCGGCTGTCGAAACTCCCGTCCCCACTGCTGCCTACATAGCCGGTGTCGACAGCTATGAAAACGGCCGCTACGACGAAGCCGTCGACCTGCTCGGACAAGTTACCGGGTCTGCGGACGCTGCTATGGCGCAGACCGCTTATCTCTATGTAGGCCAGGCTCTGCATCATCGGGGAGATATTGACGCGGCTCTGCTCGCGTTCGACAAGGCTACCAAGATCGACGGTGGCGACGCCTCGGTGCGCGAGGCTGCTTATTACAATTATGCCGCAGCGCGATTCGGCGGCGGCACGATTCCGTTTGGATCCTCGGCCAAGACATTCGAGAAATTCCTGCAATTATATCCCGACGGGCCGTATTCCGACCGTGTTCGCCAATATCTTGTAGAGGGATATATGGCCGATAATGACTATGAGGCCGCGCTCGAGCGCGTCGAAGCCATTCGCAATCCCGGCCGGAAGGCTCTTGCCGCTCGCCAGCGCATACTTTATGTCCTTGCTTCGCAGAGCATGGTGTCGGGCGATTATGGCAAGGCCGACAGCTATCTCGCAAAAGCCGAGGCTATAGCTGGTGCTGACGACGCCCTCGCGGCCGAAGTGACGCTTTTACAGGCTCAGAGCATGGCCGCCAAGGGGCGCGACAAGGAAGCAGCCGAGAAATATCGCGCCTACATTACCGCCACTCGCGGGCGGGGCGTGAACGACGCCGTGGCTAACTACGGCCTCGGCTACGCGCTTCTTGCCACAGACGATTTCGACGGAGCGAAAAAAGCTTTTTCGCAGATTTCGGGCAATAAGAGCTTCAATCAGCGCCAGCGTGCCGACGTGCTCAACCGCCTTGCGGATATAGAGTATTACGGCCGACGCTTTGCCGAGGCCTCCGCCTTGTACGGCAAGGCATATGCCGAGGAGCCTGCCAGCGGCGACTATGCCTCGTTCAATATGGCCCGGATGAAAGGCTATATGCGCGATTACAAAGGCAAACTGGCTGCCCTCAAGGAATTTATGGGTGAGTTCCCCTCGTCGGTGCTTATCCCGGACGCGCTGCTCGAAACCACGCAGGCTCAGATAAATCTTGGCCGCAGCAACGATGCCATAACCACATACAAACGCCTTGTGGAAGAATATCCCGGCACTGCGCAGGGACGTCAGGGATATCTGCAAATGGCTATGACGCTGCTCGATATGGGGCGCCGCGACGAGGCTGTGGACGCTTATCGCAAGGTCATATCCCTTTTCCCGACATCGGAGGAGGCGGCGCAGGCTTCGACGATACTCAAGAACATATATGCCGACCAGAACCGTGGCGACGAGTATCTTGAGTTTATGGCCTCTGTCGACAACGCGCCCAAGGTGAGCGACGACGATACCGAGCGCCTTACTTACGATGCCGCCATGGCTGCCATGAACGATAAGGGCCAGAGCGCGCGTCTTGAAGAGTTCGTTCAGAAATATCCCGACTCCAAGCGTACGCCCGAGGCTCTCAGGCTGCTTGCCGAGGCCGACTATGCGGCGGGGCGCATTCCCGAAGCGCTCGCACGCTGGCAGACGCTCGTTGCCAAGGCTTCTACGAGCGAGATGGCCACGGCGGCCCGACTCGGCACTATGCGAGCCGCCCGCGATATGGGCGACTATGCCGTGGCTCTTGAGGCTGCCGACGCCGTGCTTGCGTCGAGTGCCGCAGCCGCAGCCCGAAATGAGGCAACATTCACCCGCGCTGTCGCTCTCGAAGCCGACGGACGCGAGGCCGAAGCCCTGCCCCTGTGGCAGTCGCTTGCCGATAATACCTCCGACATATTCGGAGCCAAGAGCGCCTTCCGTGCGGCGGAAGCGCTTTTTGAGGCAGGGCGCGCCGACGAGGCTCTTGCCGCTGCTCAGAAGTTTACGGCCTCAGGTTCGCCGCACAGATACTGGGTGGCTCGCGGATTTATCCTGATGAGCGACATATACAAGTCGCAAGGCAAGAATTTTGAAGCCAGAGAATACCTCGAGGCTCTCCGCGATAACTATCCCGGCGACGAAACCGACATACAGTCCATGCTTGAAAGCAGGCTTTCCGAGGAAAAATAGCTGTTGACTTGATTCTGTGAATAATGTGATTGAATAAATCGATGATTACAAAATATATATTTGGAATAGCAGCCGTGGCGTCGGGCTTTGCGACTGTCTGCGCGCAGGATATGAGTACTGAAATAACGGTAGACCGCACCATAGTGCCACGTAAGCAGGAAGCTTCGCCGCTGCCGTCGGTAGTGCCGTCGCTTTTGCCCTCCGAGGAGTTCCGCTCCAGACTCGGCCTTACGGAGTATTCGGCTCCCGTGTCCTTTATGCCTCTTGCATCGCCCTCGATGGCTCCGTCGTATACGGGGCTGGCCGGTGCGTATCCGTATAAAGGTTATGCGTGGCTCGGATATTTCCCTGCATATAACCTTGGCGTAGGAGCAGGCTACAGCATTATAAGCAACAGCTCCACGCATCTTGGCGTGGCGGCTCAGTTCAACGGCTTCAGCTATCATTCCATGTCCGTGGCGGGTGACAAAGGCACAGCCAAGAACAACACCATCGGCATGCAGGCCGATTTCAGCCACACCTTCAGCAAGGCTGCCGGGCTTAGCGCCTCTGTGGCATACACCCATGGCTCTATGGGCTTGCCGGAGTTGATGTCGATACCTGAAAGCCAGAAGCTGAATGATTTCAAGGCCACTCTTGGCCTTGACGGGCGATTCGGCTCTTCTGCCCGGTATGCCATCGAGGCTTACGCGTCGAATTTCAGCCTTACCGATGGCTGTGTGTGGTCTAAGCCAGAAACATCGGTGGCTGCTCCGTCGGAAGGCCTGTATGGTGTAGGAGCCTCGCTTGAGGCAGGTAAGGGAGTGGCAGTATTCAAGCTTGGTCTTGGTGCCGACTTCCATCACCGCTCCGGCTCGGAATGGCGAGATGACCGTTTCGATGCCGTCGCTCACGAAAATTCTGCGATATTCAGCATCGATCCGTCGGTCGGCGCCAGAGTGGACGCGCTTACCGTGCGGCTTGGGGCAGACATAGACATATCGACAGGTACGGACGATAAAAAATTCAACGTGGCGCCGTCGCTGCTTGTGTCGTGGGTGCCGTCGGCATCGTTCTCGGCATATGCCACAGTAGATGGCGGCAAGGCGTTCAGCACACTCTCCCGAATCCGCGATTACTCTCCCTTTGCGCTGTCGGTGGTAAGCTATGACGCCGTGTTCACCCCTGTTGCCGGTCGTGCCGGTTTCGTTGCGGGGCCTTTCCACGGCGCTTCGGTGGAGCTGTATGGCCGCTATGCATGCACACGGAATGCGCCTATGATGGCGCTTGCAGCCGCATACAATACTCCGGTCTTCCTTCCGGTAGGCATCAGCGGCTGGGGCGCGGGAGCGCGGCTGGAGTGGAACCATTCGATTGTAAGCCTCGAGGCATCGGCCCAGATACTCGCCAACGGATATTCTTCGGCCTTTATCGATGTGCCCGACAGGGCCGGCCTATTAGTCGGAGCCTCGCTTGAGCTTCGTCCGTTCGATAAGTTTACTGCCGGACTTGGCTGGGAGCTGCGTGCCCGTCGCCGCTACTACTCGCTTGCGCAGGGGCAGGCCACAGAGGTAGGTATGGGCAATATATCGGATCTTAAGTTCGACGCCCGCTATGAGATAAGCGGCAACTTCGACGTGTGGGCAAGGGTTGAAAACCTGCTCTGCCGCAGGGCTGAGCTGCTGCCAGGACTACAGACGCAGGGCGTCCACGGCCTCGTAGGCGTTATGCTCCGTTTTTAAGAAACACCATCTAAGATATAATTATAAAATAACACAGGCTCCGTCGTGATTGGCGGAGCCTGTGTCGTTTTTAGCGTTTAATATTTAGAGCTTGATGGAGGTGGCAGTGCCGTTGTATGCCACAGAGCGGGTGGTCGAGGCGGGTGTGTCGGCGCCTGCGGTCTTGCCGTCGACGAGCACTATGCGGAAGTTGCGGTCTGCAAGCATGCCTTTGTAGCTTCCTTTGCGGTCGCCGATGGTGAGGGTGCGTTCGGCATCGTTCCACTCAAAAGGAATGTTGGTGTACATACCCTTTTCGTAGTTGTAGTTGTCGCCCTCGTCTTCGTAGAGAGTCCAGCGTCCGTCGGCACCGGGGTAGATGCGCACTTCGAGGTCGTTCCACGGTGTTTCAGAGGTGTACTGCACATCGGGGCCGAAAGCGAGTATGCTGCCTGCCTTGATGTAAAGCGGCATGATGTCGATAGGGGTGGGACGCAGCACGCTGCGGCCGCCGTCAAGCACCTCGTTGGTCCAGAAATCGTACCACTTCGCACCTTCGGGAAGATATACTTCGACTGGAGCGGCGCCCTTGGTCACGTCGGGATAGATGGTGTAGCCCTTCTTGTCGTTGTCGCGGTAGGTGTAGAGCGGGTCGGTGACAGGTTTCACGAGTATCGACGGGCCGAACATATACTGGTCGGTAAGGGTGATGGCACGGCGGTCGGAGGGGAAGTCCATCATCAGCGGGCGCATCATGGTTCCGGCGTTGTGGGCCGCGTCGCCTGCCATGGAGTAGATGTAGGGCAGGAGGCGGTAGCGCAGCTTTATGAATTTTTTCTGTGTGTCGAAAGCCCATTCGCCCGGTTTGCCGAAGCGGTATATCTCGCTTACCATGGGCGACGAGCAGTGGTTGCGCATAAGCGGCATAAAGCAGCCCCACTGCATCCAGCGTACCTGCAGCTCCTGCATGGCGGGGTTGAGCGGGTCGTTGTCGTAATCCCAGCCGAAGAAGCCGCCGATATCGGTATTCCAGAAAGGAATGCCGCAGATCACATAGTTAAGTCCCGAAGGAATCTGGTTTTTCATCACGTCCCAGTTCGACGTAACGTCGCCGCTCCAGCTGAATGTTCCGTAATGCTGTATGCCGAAGGTTCCGCAGCGCGTCATCTGCACGGAGCGCTTGGTGTTGTTCTTGACCTTGCGCTGGTTTTCGTAGATACCCTTGTTTGTCATAAGCGCGAAAGCGTTCTTCACCGAGCGCCAAGAGCCTTCGTGGGTGAGGTGGTCGGCGTCGCCTTCTTTCTCAAAGTGGTCAGGCTCGGTCGAGTCGGTCCACCATGCGTCGATGCCCATGTCGTACAGATGCTTGAGGTACTTCCAGTATATCTGGCGGGCCTTGGGGTTGAACGGGTCGTAGGGGCGCACGCCTCGGTCGCGGGGCCATGTTTCAAAAGGATAGAGGCCGCCGATGCGGTCAAGCTCGCGGTATTGGTCGGTCCAGGGGCCGAAGTTTGCCCATATCGAAATCATAAGGTGGGCGTTGCGGCTGTGCACATAGTCTACCATCTCTTTGGGCGACTTGATACGAGGCTCGTCGTAGCGGGCGTTGCGGTCTTCGTCGTAGGGCAGGTAGCGCATCCACTTTTCATCGCCCATTTTGTTGATGTAGTGGGGATTCATAAAGCGCATGGCGTTCCAGTTGGAGTCGCAGCCCCAGTACTGCCAGTCCTGCACGATGCCGTCGAGAGGCACTTCGAGCTCGCGGTAGCGGTCGAGCACGTCGCATAGTTCGTCGCTGCTCTTGTAGCGCTCGCGGCATTGCCAGTGGCCGAGGGTCCAGAGCGGGAACATTGTGGCATCGCCGGTAAGGTCGCGGATAGCGGCAATCACACCGTCCTGCTTGCCGCCGTCGTACATAAAGTAGTAGTCGATGGCCTGGGCAACTTCCGATTCAAAGGCGGTGTTGTCGGGGGTGTCGTAGAAACGGCCGTCGCCGGCGTTGTCCCAGTAGAGGCCGTATCCTTTTTCAGATGTGAAGTAGGGTATGGTGATATTGGTGTTGCCGCTCCAGAGCCGTACATACTGGCCTCGCTGGTTGAGATTCTTGTTCTGGCGCTGTCCTAAGCCGAGTATCACTTCCTCAGGTTCCAGTCGCCACGACTGGCTCACCTTGTACTTGCCGGCATCTACGGCGTTGGCGCAGGGAGCGTGGCTGTTGTACTGTTCGGCGAGGAGTTTTTTGCCGTCAGGCGATGTGAAGCTCACATTGCCGTCTTTGCCGAGAGTGGCAGTGATTTTTCCTGAGCTCAAGATTATGGCATCGCTTTTGTTCTCGGTCTTGAGGTCTACTTTGCCGGGCGTCTTGATTACAGAGAAACTTTTTGTTTCGGGAACTTGCGTGCCGGGATATTTTGTGACACGTACTATCGACGGCGAGTAGAATGTGACTTTGGTTGTCCACTTGTCGGCCTCGCCTGATGTGGCGGTGGCTCCTGAAGGTTCGGGCGTGATGTTCTGCGCGTCAAGCACCGGCAAGGCGCAAAACGCGAACAACCCGAGCAGGGTAAAGACTTTCATTATCGGATTATAAGGTTTTATGTTTGGATATGATTGGTCGTGAGGTCGGTAGGGCGGAGGTGGCTACCTAAGCCCGAGCGAGCTGAGAAGCTCTGTTACTTCTGCGCCCGACATCGAACGTCGCTGTGCGAGGCGGCCGCAGAAGGAATGTGCCACTTCCTGTATTCCGGGATGACGGAATATGCGGAGCACATAGCTGAGGCAGCCGTCGAACAGGCGGTCGGCTTCGTCGTTGTCAAGCTCGCAGTGGGTGCCTGCCTCGCTGCGAACGGCAAGGCGTATGGCTTCTGTGTCGGCCGAACCGAGAGGCCGGTGGCCGAGAACGTACCGGCGGCAGGCAATGTTGCCGAGTACCATTGATGTGGACAGTCGCAGGTCGTTGACAGCCTGTTCCCATATTATTTTGGCCGATATGCGCGGGTTGCCGCGCATACCGTAGTCGTAGGACATCGCTATGTGTTCGCCCGGCTCGGCGTCGAGGCTTATGCCGGAAAGGTATTTCTCGCCGTCAAGAGCCACTATGGTGATGGCCATGCCGGCTATGCCGTAAGTCTTATCGCGCTCGTCGGAGTAGCGCAGGGAGGAATCGTTCATAGAAATGAAAACAAGCGAGGAGAAGAATCAGTTTATAACCATTATCTTAGCCACGGCGCCGGACGAACCGCCGCTATCGCCGTTTTGCGAGGCGAACACGAGGTAGACGCCTGTGCGCACACGCTCGCCGGCGCTGTTGCAGCCGTCCCAGCGTATCATTCCGCCTTCGGAGCGGCCTTGGAAGAAGACGTTGCCGGCCATGTCGGCAATCTTCACAAGAGAGCCGTCCATAAGCCCTTTCACGGTGATCCAGCCGGTGTATTCCGGCCTTACCGGGTTGGGGTAGGCATATATGTCGGAGTAATCGTCGGCAGCGGGCGATGAGTCGCTGTCGTATGAGTAAAAGCCGTCCTTGGTGCCGAAAAACACTTTGTTGCTGTGCGGGTGGCAGGCTACGTCGTACACAAAGTTAGGTAGAGGGGAGTTGGAGGCGTTGAAGTGTTCCAGTATCTCTGTTCCGTCGGGGCTTACTAGGTATACTCCGTCGGTTTCCGTGGCAAGCCATTTGCGGTCGGTGGGATCGACGGCGATGCCTACAACCTTCACTCCGTCGAGGAGGTAGTCGCCGAGGCCTGTGCCGTCGTTGCGTGCCACTATCGGGCGCCGGAAAGTGAGCACGTCGCCCATGGCGTCGGCAGGCTTCTCTATCACGATAGGCCCTTGGACTGTCGGCATCCACACGCGTCCCTTGCGGTCTTCCACCATATAGGGGCTGCGGGCAGATTCTATCTCGCGGCCATCGGTGTCGAAAAATTCCTGATGAAGGCGCAGGCGGTCGTCGGAGAAATCGTGCGGCGTGCCGTTGTTGTCCATCACCATTATGTTGTTGTACTCTCCCTGAGTGAAGAATCGGAGGTTTGAGTGGCGGCAGAAAAGCACATTCATTTCGCGGCTGGTCCAGTAATCGGGCAGCACCACGCGAATCCAGTCGGAATGCTTTACGTCCTTGAGGTCGCCGCGTCGTTTGTCGGCCGGCAGCACCAGATATGTCGGAGCCGGAGCGCTGCGGTGTCCGAGGCCGAGCCAAAGGTTGCCTGCCGGGTCGATATTGAGGTCGTAGCCTCGGGGCGTGTCCCAGTCGTCATAGCTGTTGTTGTGGTCGAAGTATGTAAGCACCTCGTTGCCGCGCATCACAAAGAATGCTGTCGAGTTTGTGCCCTGATACCATATCGAACTGTCGTCGGGATCTTCGGCCAGGCGGGTGGCGCCGCCTACGATTCCTTTCCAGTTGGTTCGTTGCTGGCGTGCGGCCATGGCGCTGTTTATAGGCTCGGCTTCCATCACGGTGACGTCGCGTATGGCGTTGTCGTCTGGCGTGAAGATGTTGACAGTCTGTATGCCGTCGTAATTGTCGTAGTCCGACGATGTGTAGTACTGTGCCGGACCTGCGTTGCGCACGTACAGCCTGTTTCCGTCGGGACTCCATGTGAAGTGCGCCGCTTCGGCCACAGTGAATGCCTCGGGACGGAACTCCGCGGTTGTTATAGCGGGGTTGTCGCCGTCAAGGCGGTACCGGGCGGCTCCTGCAGTGGTAGTAATCCATACTGATTGCGGCCCGGTAAACGAATAGGCCGTCTTGCCGGCCGCGCCTTCGGGTATGGCTGTTGAGCTGATGGTGCCGTCGGGAGATATGAAAATGTATTTGTCGGCCGCGCGTGCGAAAGCCCCGCCTTGGGCGGCGGGACGTATTTTTTTGTCGGCGGCTGTATATGCCGTGGTTGTGATTGCCACCGTATTTGAGGCAAAATCAGGCACGGCGGTTTTGATTATGCCTGAATTGTCGGCAAATGCTATCGTGCCTGATGACAACAGCACGGAGGATTGTGCCTGGAAATTGCCCGAAAGCGGCGTGAAGCTGTCGAATTTCGAGTGGCGCCCTTCAAGCGGACTTGAATAAAGCTTGCCGCCGGAAATAAGCACGAGGCGGTCGCCGACAGGGAATATGTTGTCGACCGCTATGTTATAGATTCCGGAGTCGGTCACTTCGAGGCGTTCGCTGTCGTATATGGCGAAGCCGAAGTCGGTGGCAAGATATATCTTTTTGTCGTGGAAGCAGGCGTTGCGTATGCCGTGGGTAGATGTCAGGATGGCATCTTTGATGTCGGGCAGGTTGGCGGTGCGTCCGTTGTCGAAAACGAGGTCGATGTTTCCGTTTTCGTAGGCAAGCAGGAGGAAGCCGTCGGCATCGTTGTAATATATGCCTTTTATAGAGGTGTCGGACAGCTTGTTGGCCTTGGTGTAGAAGTATATCTCGTCATCGTCGTGGCTGCGGGAGAACAGTGTGCCGCCGCTTAGGAAGTATGTGCGGTCTGCGGCGTCGACAACGTTCTCATACGTGTAGTCAACGAGCGGGTACACGGCCCAGTTGCCGGCCGAGGGCTTGGCGTGAACCGTTGCGGCAGACAGTGCTGCAAGCATCAGGAGCGCTTTCGTCTTTATTGCCATGGCTGCTGCGATAAGAAGTCCATCAGAAGCCTTACAGCGTTGCCTCGGTGGCTTACTGCATTTTTCTCGTCGGGTGTTGCTTCGGCGAATGTCTTGGCCCAGCCGAGGGGGCGGAACAAGGGGTCATACCCGAATCCACCTTCACCGTGGGCTTCGGTAAGAATCTCTCCTTCCACGCTGCCGTTGAAAAAACGCGGCTCGTCGTTGCCTGCGAGCAGGGCTATGGCTGTGCGGAAGCGGGCGCGGCGGTCGGTTGTGCCTGATAGCCGGCTCAGCAGCTTGGCATTGTTGGCGGCAGAGTCGTGGCCTTCTCCGGCATAGCGCGCGGAGCGCACTCCCGGTTCGCCGCCGAGAGCGTCGACCTCGAGGCCCGAATCATCGGCGAAGCAGTCGTAGCCGTAGCGTTCTTTCACCCAGCGGGCTTTCAGCAGGGCGTTTCCTTCAAAAGTATCGGCTGTTTCGGGTATGTCGTCGTGGCAGCCTATGTCGTCAAGGCTCAGTATGGCCATATCAGCCCCCGCAAGCTCGCGCAGTTCGCGGAGCTTGTGGGGGTTGTTACTCGCAAAAACAATTTGTTTCATAATGTTTTAACGCGGATATAAGGCCACTTATTGCCAATTATGACACTACGATGTTCACAATCTTGCCGGGCACGACAATAATCTTGCGTACAGTCTTGCCTTCGAGCCATTTGGCGGCGCCTTCGGCTTCGAGGGCCGTTTTTTCGATATCCTCGCGGGCGGCGTCGGCAGCCACGGTGATGTTGTAGCGTGCCTTGCCGTTGAACGATACCGCCATGGTGGCAGTGTCCTCCTTGAGGTAGTCTTCATTGTGTTCGGGCCAGTTGGCATCGACCACGCTTGTGTCGTGTCCGAGCGCTCCCTGCCACAGTGCCTCGGCTGTGAACGGCGCGAACGGTGCCACAACCACGGCGAGTTGCTCAAGGATGGCGCGCGAGCCGCATTTCTGCTGAGCCAGCTCGTTGACGCATATCATAAAGGCTGCCACAGAGGTATTGAAAGAGAATCCCTCGATGTCGGCTGTCACTTTCTTGATAAGTTTGTGGAGCGATTTGAGGTTGTCGCGGGTTGGCTCGTTGTCGTTTACGAGGCAGTCGTCGCCGCGCCAGTATAGGCTCCATAGCTTCTTCATAAAGCGGAACACGCCGTCGATGCCGTTGGTATCCCACGGCTTGCTGGCTTCAAGCGGCCCGAGGAACATTTCGTACAGGCGGAGCGTGTCGGCGCCGTAGCGTTCCACCATGTCGTCGGGATTGACAACGTTGTGCATCGATTTCGACATTTTTTCCACGGCGTGGCCGCAGATGTAGCGCCCGTTGTCGAGCACGAAGTCGGCATCGGCAAACTCGGGACGCCATGCGCGGAAGGCTTCCGTGTCGAGCACGTCGCCGTCGCCCACTATGTTGATGTCGACGCGTATCGGGGTCGTGTCGTAGTTGTCTTTCAGGGTGGCGCTCACGAAGGTGTTGGTGTCCTTGATGCGGTATACGAAGCTTGTGCGGCCCTGTATCATACCCTGGTTGATGAGTTTGTGGAACGGTTCGTCGTCGACCACGCAGCCGTAGTCGAACAGGAACTTATTCCAGAATCGGCTGTATATCAGATGGCCTGTTGCGTGTTCGCTGCCTCCGATGTAGAGGTCGACGCAGCGCCAGTACTCGTCGGCTTCGCGCGATACGAGGGCCTTGTCGTTGTGCGGGTCCATATATCGCAGGTAGTATGCCGACGAACCTGCGAAGCCGGGCATAGTGTTAAGTTCCAAGGGGTAGCCTTCGGGCGTAACCCAGTTCTTGGCGCGTCCCAGAGGCGGCTCGCCGGTTTCAGTAGGGAGGTATTTGTCGATTTCGGGCAGCTCGAGCGGGAGATTTTCGTAGGCTGTCGGAATGCCGTCGACATAGCATACGGGTATAGGCTCGCCCCAGTAGCGCTGGCGGCTGAATATGGCGTCGCGCAGACGGTAGTTTGTCTTCACGCGTCCGATTCCTTTTTCTTCGATAAAGATCTTGGTGGCGGCAATGGCCTCTTTCACGGTCATACCGTTGAGATTCAGCTCGGGGCCTTCGGAGTTTATCATCGTGCCTTCTTTGGCGTCGAAGCTCTCCTCGCTCACATCGGCGCCCTCGATAAGCGGTATTATGGGCAGGTCGAAGTGGCGTGCAAAGGCGTAGTCGCGGCTGTCGTGGGCCGGTACGGCCATAATGGCTCCGGTGCCGTAGCCTGCCAGAACGTAGTCGCTGATGTATACCGGTATCTTCTTGCCTGAAAGCGGGTTGATGGCATATGAGCCGCTGAATACGCCGCTGACGCGCTTGTCGATCATACGTTCGCGCTCTGTACGGTTGCGGATAGAGCGCAGGTATTCGTCGACGGCCTCTTTCTGGTCGGCGGTGACGACTTCGGCCACGTATTTGCTTTCAGGAGCAAGCACCATGAATGTGACGCCGAACACCGTGTCGGCGCGGGTGGTGAATATTTCGAGTTCGAGGTCATCGCGTCCGTCGATTTTGAAACGCATCTCGGCGCCTTCCGAGCGGCCTATCCAGTTGCGCTGTGTTTCCTTGATGGATTCCGACCAGTCGATGCGGTTCAGACCTTCGAGAAGCCTCTCCGCGTAGGCAGACACTCGCAGACACCACTGCCACATCTCTTTCTGCTCCACGGGGTAGCCGCCGCGTACCGACAGGCCTTCGCTCACCTCGTCGTTGGCGAGCACGGTGCCGAGTTTCGGACACCAGTTCACCATCGTGTTGCCGAGGTATGCAAGACGGTAGTTCATCAGTATGTCGCTCTGCTCCTTGGCTGCCATGGCGTTCCATTCGGCTGCGGATATGTGCAGCTCCTTGCTCTGGGCTGCATTAAGACCCTCGGTGCCGTGAGCCGCAAGGTGTTCGCGGAGCTTTTCCACGGGCATGGCGCGGTCGGCGTCCTTGTCGTAGTACGATTCAAACATCTTGAGGAACGCCCACTGCGTCCAGCGGTAAAATTCGGGGTCGCAGGTGCGTATCTCGCGGCTCCAGTCGAAGCTGAAACCTATCTTGTCGAGCTGGCTGCGGTAGCGTGCAGTGTTCTGGCGGGTAGTTATCTCGGGGTGCTGGCCTGTCTGTATGGCATACTGTTCGGCGGGGAGGCCGTAGGCGTCGTAGCCCATGGGGTGGAGCACGTTGAAGCCGCACAGGCGCTTGTAGCGCGACACGATGTCGCTGGCTATGTATCCCAGCGGGTGGCCTACGTGGAGTCCTGCGCCGGAGGGGTAGGGGAACATGTCGAGCACGTAGTATTTCGGACGCGAATGGTCGATTTCCACGTGGTATATGTCGGTGTCTTTCCAGTATTGGCTGACACGGCTTTCTATTTCTTTATGATTGAATTCCATCGGATTGTTGTTTGTTCGGGGTTAGCAAAGGGAGAGCATTCGTTCTATGGGGCGCAGCGCGCGCTCGGCCAGCTCGGGGTCGACCTGTATTTCAGGCTTTCCGTCGCGCAGACAGTCGCGGAGCTTGGCGAGGGTGTTGAGCTTCATATAGGCGCATTCGTTGCAGCCGCAAGTGCTGTCGGTAGGCGGTGCGGCTATGAATGTTTTTTCGGGAGCGCCTTTGCGCATCTGGTGCAGAATGCCGCTTTCGGTAGCGACTATAAATTCCTTGGCAGGGCTTGCAAGGGCGTACTCGAGCAAGGCGGCGGTGGAGCCTACCTTGTCGGCCAGAAGCAGGACGGGGCGGCGGCACTCGGGGTGGGCCAGCACGGGGGCGTCGGGGTGTGCGGCTTTCAGCTCTGCTATCCGCTCGGGCGAGAAGCGTTCGTGCACGTGGCAGGCGCCGTCCCACAGCACCATTTCGCGGTCTGTGACGGAGTTGATGTACGAGCCGAGATTGCGGTCGGGCCCGAAGATTATTTTTTCGTCGGCCGGGAACGATTCGACTATTCGGCGGGCGTTGCTGCTTGTCACCAGCACGTCGCTCAGGGCCTTGACTCCGATAGAGGTGTTTACGTATGAAATGACAGTGTGGCCGGGGTGTGCGGCCACAAACGCGGCAAACTCCTCGGCAGGGCAACTGTCGGCGAGGGAGCAGCCGGCTTCGAGGTCGGGCATAAGCACGGTTTTGTCGGGGCAGAGCACCTTTACGGTTTCACCCATGAAATTGACTCCGCACATCACCACGACGTCGGCGTCGCGGGCGGCGTCGGCTGCTTTCTGGGCAAGCGCGAGGGAGTCGCCAACATAGTCGGCGATGTCCTGTAAGGCGCCGTCCACATAGTAGTGTGCCAGAATAACGGCGTTTTTCTCCTTTTTAAGCCGGAGTATCTCTTCGCGCAGGGCATCGTTGCCGACTCCTGCGCCGCTATTAGTGCATTCTTTCATAGTGCATTCTTTCACAATGCAAAATTAGCACTCTTTTTCCAAATATACCTCCGGAAATGGCCAAATTTATGAGGGGAGCAGGGAACGGGCGTGGCCGGCAAGGGCGGTCTTGGTTGCGGAATGACGTGTCACCATCTCCACGAAGGGGTCGGCCCGGTACTGGCCGCGCACAGAGTTGAAGTCGTCGTCGGCCTCGCTGTCGGGGGCGTCGATGCCGAAACCGGTGCGTGAACGCAGGGAGTACTCTTTGCGGGCGTCTTCGAGCAGCATGGCGTTGAGCGATGTCACGGAGGCAAGCCATCGGTCGATTATGGCGTGAATGTCGGCCGGAGTGATGTCGGCGAGCGCCTTGCCGTACCACGACTCGAACTTCTCGGCCACCCAGGTCCACTCCATGTCGTAATAGTCGGCATGAAGACTGCGCCAGCGGCTTTCGAGAGCTTCGAGCGAGTCGATGGTGCCGTCGCATATGTGGTCGCATACTTTGTCGACTTCGGTCTTGGGGGCGAACATTCCGCAGATGTCTACCCAGCGGCCTGTGCCTGCGGGGTGCGTGGGTTGCAGTCGGCGTGTTAATTCGGCATTGTCGGCCACAGGCTCTGTGCCGAGGCGGTGTATCACAGAGTTGCCCATAAATTTGTCGATGGCGAGGCGGTAGAGGTCGCGGCCTTTGCGAAGGGCGTGGGCATCGATGGTCATAGTCTGGAAGGCGAAGCGCCCGGCGGTGAGCCCGGCTGTGCGTTCGAGGTCGTCGAGCAGCCGTATGCCACTCATCATCTTGCCTGCCGTGTATGGGCTGAGCAGGTTGAAGTTGATGCAGTCGAGGCGGTCGGGGTCGTGGCGTTTGTCGCGTTTTGGCCACTTCTGGGCGTCGCGTATGGTGCCCACGCTGCGCAGGTTGATGCCCGGCACAAGGAACGATTCGTTGCCGCCCTCGATGAGGTAGGAGAACGGCAGGCGAGAGGTATCGGGGTGGTTGACATGGCGCCCCATTACCAGCGAGAACGCGCCTATCTTTGCCGGCCACAGTATGTAGGAGTCGCTCGTTGTCTTGGAGCCGCGTTCCACCACGCCTTGGTGTATCGGTCCGAGCTTGTACATATGGTTGCTCTGGTTGGAGCCTGAGCCGGCGTTGAGGAATGAGAACATTCCGGCTATCAGCAGGCTTGATTTGTGCATCGTGACGGTGTACGGGCCGCCGAATATGGCTGCGGCCTCGCCGTTCTCGCAGCTGCAATTGGCAAAAAACAGCGAGTCGTGGGCTGAAAAGAGGTTGGTGAGGCGCGTGGCCTGCCCGATGAAGCAGTGGTGTACCACGGCGCCGTCGGCTACGCGGCTGCCCGACGCGAACACGAATCCCTCGGCAATGACGCCGCGACCCACATACACAGGGTCGGCGGCTGTTGAGGCTATGGTGCCGTCGGCAAGGCGTGCCGCACCCTCGATTTGTGTGTGCGGGCCGATGTTGACATTGGTAATCGAACCGGAGTTGACAATCTCGGCTCCTTCGCCTATTTGTCCGCGACAGCCGAATAGTTTGGCCGCGTGTACTTTAATCATCGTTATTAGGCGCTCTACCATCGTGCGCCTGTTGCGGTACATCGCTATGAGGTAGGCGGTTTGTGCCGAGAGGCGTTCGTACACGGGCACTTCGCGGCCACCCGTTTCGTTGAGCACAGACACTTCTGTGCCTACTCCGAAGGAGGAATCGAGGGTCGATATTATATTGTCGACGTTCTCGATGTAGGAATTGGCGGCAATGTCGTAGTTGGCGATGTTGCAGGTGCTTATATATGCGTCGTCGCCTATGCTTGCGTTGTGTAGCGTGGCCCGGCGTATAGCCGAATGCCTTTCGAGGCCACCCGGACGGCGGAATGTGCCGTCAAGGCGCCCTAAGCGGATCTTGCCTGAAAACTCGACATCGTGTATGCGGCTTGTGGAAAAATTTTCGCTAACTTCTATTTCTGCCCAGTCGGCAGCGGTGCATCCCTGCGCTTCAAGGGCGCCTATCTCGTCAATGGTCAGACTGCGGTACATATATGAATTGGTTATGAAAAAGGTTTATGCCGCGAAGTTACGAAAAAAATCAGCCGTGTGCAAAAAACTTGCCGAGCCTGCTATATCGCGTCGAGGTCGAGTATGCCTTTGAGCATGTCGACGGCCTGCGACACCATGGGCACGCGGTCGACGGCAAAGCTGCGGCGACCGTTCCGCTCGCGTATGTGCACCCTCTGCGGATTAGCCTGAAGATAGTTGAGCAAGCGTCCGAACATGGGGCTTTGGTAGTATGCCTTGTTGGAGTCGTCGACAAAGAACAGGAACATAGAGCCTTGCTTCATCACCACTTTCTCGATGCCGAGCTTGCGGGCGTAACGGCGCAGCATAGGCACCCGCAACAGTTCGCGGGCGGCGTCGGGTATGCGGCCGAAGCGGTCTACGAGGCGTTCTTCAAATGCTTTGAGGTCGGCGGGACGCTCTATGCTGTCGAGTTCCTGATATAGGGCTATGCGCTCGCTTTCCTGCTGCACATAGTATGCGGGAAGCAGCAGTTCGAGGTCGCTCTCAATGATGCAGTCGGCAACATAGTCCTCGCCGTCGGCCTGCTCAGACGATGCGTCCTTGATGTCGGGAAATTCCTCTGTGCGCAGCTCTACAACGGCTTCGCGGAGCACTTTCTGGTATGTTTCGTAGCCGAGGTCGGCGATGAAGCCGCTCTGCTCGGCTCCGAGCAGGTTGCCGGCGCCGCGTATGTCGAGGTCCTGCATGGCGATGTGGATTCCTGAGCCGAGGTCGGAGAAGCTTTCGATGGCTTGCAGACGCCTGCGGGCGTCGGGCGACAGCGGATTCGACGGCGGTACCATAAGGTAGCAGAACGCCTTGCGGGAGCTGCGGCCCACGCGTCCGCGGAGCTGGTGCAGCTCACTGAGGCCGAATTTGTGGGCGTCGTTTATTATGATGGTGTTGACGTTCGGCATATCGATGCCGCTTTCTATAATGGTGGTGGCCAGCAAGATATCGTAGTCGTGTGCGGAAAAGTCGTTGATGGCTTTTTCGAGTTTTTCGGGAGGCATCTGTCCGTGGCCCACTATGGTGCGGGCGTCGGGTACGAGCCGCTTTATCATTGCCTCGAGGTCGTAAAGGCCCTCTATGCGCGGGTTGACAAAGAATACCTGTCCACCACGGGCAAGCTCGAAGTTAAGAGCCTCGGCCACGATGTCGTCGGAAAGAGCGTCGACCGACGTGATTATCGGGTAGCGGTTTGGCGGCGGCGTGGCTATGGTGGAAAGGTCGCGGGCTCCCATGAGCGAGAACTGCAGGGTGCGAGGTATTGGCGTGGCGCTCATGGTGAGGGTGTCGATGTTGACCTTCATCTGTTTGAGCTTTTCTTTTACGGCCACGCCGAACTTCTGCTCCTCGTCGATAATGAGCAGGCCTATGTCCTTGAACTTGACTCCCTTGCCGATTATCTTGTGGGTTCCTATGAGAATGTCGATTTTTCCTGCTTCGAGGTCGGCGAGGATGGCTTTGACGTCTTTGGCGGAGCGTGCTCTCGACAGATATTCGACCCGTACCGGGAACTCGGCGAGTCGTTGCGAGAAAGTGTTGTAATGCTGGTAGGCGAGCACGGTGGTGGGCACGAGCACGGCCACCTGCTTGCCGTCGGTGGCGGCCTTGAAGGCGGCGCGGATAGCGATTTCGGTCTTGCCGAAGCCTACGTCGCCGCAGATGAGGCGGTCCATGGGGCGGTCGCTTTCCATGTCGGCTTTTACCGACTGTGTGGCCGACAGCTGGTCCGGGGTGTCCTCGTAGATGAACGAAGCCTCAAGCTCGTGCTGCATATACGAGTCGGGCGAGTAGGCGAATCCTTTCTGGTCGCGACGGGCAGCATAGAGCTTTATGAGGTCGCGCGCTATGTCTTTGAGCTTGTTCTTGGTGCGCTCCTTCATCTTCTGCCAGGCTCCGGAACCTATGCGGTTGATTTTTGGCGGAACGCCCTCCTTGCCCCGGTATTTGGCGAGTTTGTGGAGCGAGTGTATGGATACGAACAGGATGTCGTTGTTCTGGTACACGAGCTTTATGACTTCCTGCATGCGGCCGTTGATATTGGTACGCAACAGTCCGGCGAATTTGCCCACTCCGTGGTCTACGTGCACTATGTAGTCGCCCGGCTCGATCTGTCCCAGCTCCTTGAGCGATAGCGCCATCTTGCCTGAGCGCGCCCGCTCGCTTTTGAGGGTGTATTTGTGGAATCGGTCGAAAATCTGATGGTCGGTGAACACGCATACTTTGGCGGCGTGGTCCACGAAGCCTTCGTGCAGTGTGCCGTCGACAGCCTCGAAGTGAATTTCGTCGCCACGGTCAGCAAAGATTTCGCGCAGGCGGTCGAATTGCTTCGGATTGTCGGAGAGTATGTACAAGCGGTATCCTTCGGCCTCGAAGCGTATGAAGGACGAGCTTATTATGTCGAAATTTTTGTGGTAGACTCCTTGTGGCGAGCAGTCGAAGTCGAGCATGGCGCCTTTAGATACGTCGCCGGGATTGGTGGCCGCGGTAAATTCGATGCGCCGCAAGGCATTGAGGTGTTTTTCAAAGGCGTCGGCATCAACGAGCACGTCGAGAGCGTCGGCATCACCGTCCTCGGTAAGCAGGGTGAATGCCGACATCTCGGTGGAAGTCACCGCGCGCAGACGCTCCACGGTGTATTGCTCGTTGCGCATAGCCACAAGGGTGTCGCCGGGCAGGAAGTCGAGTATCGACTTCAGGCTGCCGCGGTGGCTCACATTGGCGGTCACGGCCACGTTTTCGAGCTTTTTCTCGGATAGCTGTGTTTCGACATTGAACGAACGGATAGAGTCGATTTCGTCGCCAAAGAAGTCGAGGCGCACGGGCAGCTCCTCCGAATAACCGAATATGTCGAATATCGAACCGCGTATGGCATACTGCCCAGGCTCGAATACATAGTCTACCTGCCTGAAGCCTTTTTCACGCAGCCATTTCTCGGCATCGTCCATCGACACTGTGCTTTCTACGGCAAGTTGCAGCGTGTGCGTGTCGAGTTCTTCGCGCGATGCCACGCATTCTGCCATCGCCTCGGGGTAGCTTACCAGAAAGCGGAGGGTGCCGGCTTTGGCGCGGTTGAGCGCCTCTGTGCGCAATATCTGATTGGGCGCGTCGGGCTGGCCGTATTTGATATCGCGTTTGAAGCCCGACGGCAGCATGGCCACGGCATCCTCGCCAGCAAGGCGGCAAAGGTCGAAGTAGAGATAGCCGGCATCATCGAGCGAGTCACCGACCACGAGGATAGGGTGTCCCTGCGTGTAAGGCAGGCCTGAAAGCATTACTGCCGCAGAGGAGCCGGGTGCACCAACCACGGTAGAGCGGCCCTTGGCCGAAAGATTCTTCAGCGCGCGGAGTCTTGCGGCGCCAAGCAGCATATCGCGTATTTCACAAATATCCATATCAACAAAATTACAGCTTTTTCTCCTACGCCGCAACTTTACCAGCCAGACTTTTTGGACTTGTCAGGCCCGTCAGACGAGTCTGAACTGTTCTGGCGGTTACGGTAGTCGGTGCGGGCGCGGTGCATCTGTTCGCGAATGCCTCCTTGCTGTATAAACTGCTCTTGTTGCCGTTCGAGCAGTCGCCTGAGCATGTATGTAGCCTGATTGATAAGGGTGATACATAGGTTACAATACTCTTCGGCATTTATTTTGTGGGCGAACGTTGTCGGAGCTGAAATAAACTCGGCGCTTTTCAGATATTGGCGTAGTCGGAGTGTGCGAGGATGGTTTTTACCCCATTGTGGTAGATTGTTTTGGCGCAGGTAGTCTTCATAATCGAGCAAAAGCTCTTCGAGAGAGGCTTTTGCCACATTTGTCAGTTTTATTTCTGTTTCCGTTGAGGTTGTTGATGCTACGCTGCCTTCCGCAATATTTTGCTTGCCGCTTCGAGCTGCCTGCTCCATTTGGTCCTTTGTACGGCTTCCTCTTTTGATGAATCTTTCTGTGAATATCACAGAGAGATCATATATAATCTCGGTCATTTTGTAGACTCGGAGATTACGGTAGCCTCCTCTTTGTGGAAGAAATCCGTTCATATCGACAACGTGTTGGAATTTAGTAGTATGTTATTGTAATTGGTGCTAAAAGCAAATGTACGAAGAATTATTGACAGGCTGATTGATTTGGCATAAAAAAGGCCGCCGGGGTTGCGGCGGCCTTGTGGGTGTGTTACTTTTTGGGGGACAGGATGAAGGAGTAGGTGTAGGAGGGTGCGTCGAGCCGGTACTGTTCATATGGCAGGGCGCCCCAGCTGTCATCGCCGCCGAGGCCGCGCTGGGCGAGATCGACGTAGAAGTACACATGGTCGATATCGGGCGATATGTCGCTGTCGTGTTGCTGGTGTTTTGCGAGGCCGGTATCGAGATCAGAGGGCAGCACGTCGAGAGCACTTACTTCGAGCGGCTGCAATCCCTTCACCTCTAAGCCGAGTCCGTTTGCATCTGTCAGCGATGCCTCGCGCACATCGGTGTGGTTGCCTGTTTCCTGAGGGCGTATGTAGTGGTGGCGCATATCGGTTACCTTGCCGCTATATCGGCCGAGGAACGCGGCGGTGCGGCGGTCGGAGTAATTTTCCCACGGGCCACGGCCGTACCATGCGAAGTTGTCGTAACTTTTGGGCATGGTGATAATCATACCGAAGCGAGGCAGTTCGGGCTTGAATGCCCCTTGGTCGGCCTTCCACGAAGCCTCTACTTTCAGCGAGCCGTCGGCAAGCGGAGTGTAGACCACGGTGTACTCCGAGGGTACTTCGAGCAGGCGGTATACGGCTTTGAGCGATTGTCCGTCGCGGTTTAGCGATACCAGACGGCGGTTGTCGGCGGCAGTGCGCCATGCGTTGGAGCGGGTGTTGAAGCGGTTGCCGTAATCGTTGTCGGTGGTTGCGCGCCAGAACGACGGTCGCATTGCGTCGGCGATGAGGTTGCGGCCAGCGACGGTGTATCCGGTGAGTTCGCCGCTGCGTTTGTCGAATGTCATAACAGCTCCTGCTGCTTCGGCAGTCCAAGAACGGTCGTTCTGCTCGAATTTAACATTGCCGTCGGCCAGTGCTGTGGTTGCAAGGTCGCGGTTGGCGAGCACGAACTGTTCGCGGGCCACTTCGTGACCCTGCGGTATTATTTCGTCGCCGGCCTTGGTGCGCGCATAGACAGACAGGGCATAGTCGGTATTGTCGTCAAGCGCCGGAACGGGCAGCTTCACAGTCTTGCTTGCTCCGGGAGCTACCACTGCCTCGAAGTTGCCGCCGTCGATGCGCCGTCCTTCGCGCAGCAGTTCCCAAGAGAAGGTGTAAGGCTCTGTCGAGCGTGAGGGGAAGTGGTTTTCAACAGTTATCGCGCCCGTTTTGGGGTCTTTCGACGAGAAACGTATGTCCTGATATACTTTTTTGACTTCGAGAAGGCCGGGGTGCGGAGTGCGGTCGGGGAATACCATGCCGTTGATGCAGAAATTCTCATCGTGAGTGTAGACGGTGGCGCCGTAGTCGCCGCCGTAGCTCCAGTATGTGCGTCCGTTCTCGTCGGTGGTCTTGAAGCCTTGGTCTACCCAGTCCCATATGAATCCGCCCTGCATGTGGGGTGCTGAGCGGAACACGTCGAAGAGATCCTGAAAGTTGCCTGTGGAGTTACCCATGGCATGTGCAAACTCGCAGAGTATGAACGGACGTGTGGCGTCGGTTCGTGCTGCTTCTTTCTTAAGACGGCTCATAGGCGCGTACATGGGGCACACGATGTCGGTGTTGGTGCCTTCTCCGGCCTGTTCGTACTGCACGGGGCGGCTGTTGTCGCGGTTTTTTATCCATTGGTAGCAATCCATAAAATTGTCGCCGTTGCTCGATTCGTTTCCGAGCGACCATACGATTACGGAGGGATGGTTTTTGTCGCGCTCTACAAGCAGTTTCTGGCGGTCGAGCATTGCGGCCTTCCATTCGGGGAGGAATGCCGGCTGTACGATTTTTCCTTCGTGGTTGAATTTGGAGTAGCCCATTCCGTGGGTTTCGATGTTTGCTTCGTCAACGAGGTATATGCCGTACCGGTCGCAAAGCTCGTACCACAGCGGCGGCTGGGGATAATGGGAGGTTCGGACAGCGTTGATATTGTGCTGCTTCATTGCGCGGATATCGCTCATCATTGTTTCGCGGTCTATGGCGTGACCCTTTTCTGGATGGTGTTCGTGCATATTCACGCCGTGTACTTCGACGGGCTTGCCGTTGACCATCAGCTGTGCGTCCTTTATTTCGACTTTGCGGAATCCGATTTTGGCAGACGTGGCCTCGACGGGCTTGCCGTCGGCGGTGCTCAGCTCGAGTACGAGGGTGTAGAGCGCGGGGTGGTCGTAGTTCCACTTGTCGACCTTGGCAAGCTTCGCGGTGAATACGGTGTTGTCGCTTGCCTTTTGGCCTGCTGAGTATGCCTTGCGGCCGGAGGGGTCGTAGAGTGTGGCGCTGAGCTTCATCGGCTCCTTGCTGTCTACCTGCACGTCGGCTGAGAAAAGGCCGTCGCGATATTTTGCGTCGAGGTCGGCTTTCACAAAGAAATCGGCGATGCGCCCCCGGGCGTCGGTAGAATAAAGATATACGTCGCGGTCTATGCCCGACAGGCGCCAGAAATCCTGATCTTCAAGATACGAGCCGTCGGTCCAGCGGTATACTTCGCAGGAAAGCTCGTTCTTGCCCGGAACGATAAAATCGGTAATCTCGAATTCCGACGGGTTTTTGGCCGACTGCACGTATCCGGCCTTTTTGCCGTTTACCCATACGTACATACCGGCCGTGGAGCCGTCGAAGTGCAGGAATACCCGGCGGCCGTTCCAGCCTGCGGGAATGTCGAAGCTGCGCTTGTATGAACCCACTGGGTTGTCGTTGTGCGGTATGTGCGGCGGATTTGCAGGGAAAGGATAGCGGGTATTGGTGTAGATGGGCGTGCCGTAGCCGTGCATTTCCCAGTTGGAGGGTACTGGCAGGGTCTTCCAGCCCGAAGTGTCGAATCCGGGTTTGTAGAAGTCGGCAGGCCGTTCGGCGGGAGTCGGGGAGTAGTGGAACAGCCACTGGCCGTTGAGGCTCATAAAGCGTTCCGACGCGGCATGTTCGCCGGTTTTGGCCGACGCGGCGTCGGCATATGGATAGAATGTCGCCCGAGGTTCGAGGCGTCCCTGGGCGAACACTTCGGGGTTTTCCCAGTCGTTGACGGCCGCGCAATTCAGCGAGGCGGCCAAAGCGAGGCAGAGTGTAAGGCTCTTGTTCATGATATATGATCGGTTTGGTTGATTCAGGAATATAAGCTAATACGTTCCAAACGTATTAGCCGCTCAAAGATACGGATAAGTCGAGCGCAAAACAAATATTTAGTTTTGCCGAGCGAGAGTATCTAAGGCGATTAGCCAAAAATACAAAGAGGGTGTTTCATAATATCTGTTAAAGCACAGGTTGGTGTATTTTTGTTTAAACTGTTCATTAAGAAGAGGGAGCATAGCGGTTGCTATGTGACCGATGAGTAATGGGCAGGTTAACAAAAAGACGCCAAGACGGCACCATTGTTAAATTTACCCTCCACCGAATCATCGGATAATATCTGTCGTAGCGTATCAAAGGCTTCGCCTCCAAAAATTTTGAGTGTCTTTATCACTTCGCCTCAGTCACATAGCCACCGCTATGCTCCTTCGGCTCAGTGATAAATCCATCTCAAACTTTTTGGCCTGTGCTTTAACAGATATTATGAAACACCCTCTAAGATTCGTCAAAAACGGTGGCGGGCGCGGTTCGGGAAGGAGCCGCGCCCGTCGTTTTTTGATATGCGGGGGAAGTGCTTCGATAATAATTAGTGAACATTCGCAGGCCGGAGGCGTTTTTTATGATAGAACGATTCGTTTCATCAACGTTTCAATCATATTTGTATAAATAGACTTAGTTTAAGTAAATATTGTTAAATTGTTTGCCATTTGAATCGGTGTAGCTACCTTTGCGAGCCGAACAGCGCAAACTAACAAACCAATGTTTTTATGAAAAAGACATTCCTCGCAGCCGGCGCCATCGCTCTCTTCGGCGCCATCTCAGCAAACGCCCAGGCCGTGCAAGAGCCAAAGTTTACCGACAATTGGTCGATAGGCCTTGACGGAGGCGTTACCACCCCGATGCACAATAATCCTTTCTTCGGCGCCATGCGCGGTGCAGCCGGCCTCCATATCGGAAAACAGATCACACCCACGGTAGGCGTTGGCGTGGAAAGCTTGTTCGGCGTAAACACTTCGTCGTGGAAGGGCTTCAAACACAGCTCTACGGCATTCGACAACTCCTATGTGGGATTATACGGCACCGTCGACCTCTTCAACCTCTTCGGCGGATATCCCTGCCAGCGCCGCCCGTTCTCTATCGAAGCCCTCTTGGGTGCAGGTTGGGGACATAATTATATCGACGGCAAGGAGAATCTCGACTGGAACTACTTCTCCACCCGCGTGGGCCTCAACTTCAACTTCAATGTATCGGAGCATGTGACGGTATCGCTCAAGCCCTCTATCAACTGGAACATGGGCGGCGACTACAAGCAGTCTGACCTCGGCTACGATATCAACAAGGCCACGTTCAACCTTATGGCCGGCGTGACTTACAACTTCGGCGACGGCTTTGAATGCGTTCGTCCCTACGATCAGGCAGAGGTCGACGCCCTCAACGGCCAGATCAACAGCCTCCGCGGCGAAGCCAACGCGTCGGCAGCCGCCGCAAGCGCATGGCAGGCCAAGGCAGACGCCCTGTCGGCAGAACTGGACTCCTGCCGCAACAAGGCTCCCGAAATCGTGAAAGAGGTATCGAACAAGTACAATTCCGTACGCTTCGTGTTCTTCCGCATCGGTTCGTACGCCATCACAGCCGACCAGATGCCTAACGTGGAGATGATTGCCGACTATATGAAGAGCCACCCGCAGTCGAAGGTAGTGGTAAAAGGCTACGCCTCGCGCGACGGCAACTACGACTTCAACATCAAGCTCGCCGCCAACCGCGCCGAAGCAGTGAAGAAAGCCCTTATGGCCAAGTATAAGATTCCTGCCGACCGCATCATAGCCGAAGGCGAAGGCATCGGCGAAATGTTCGACGAAGAATCGTGGAACCGCGTAAGCATCTGCACCCTCGAAGAGAACAAATAAAAACAATACAAACACATAACTAACAGAAGCACCCGGCCGGTGATATGCGCTCCCCGCGAGGCATACCGCCGGCTGAGTGGCTTAAACCATCTGATTATCTATGAGCAATCTGGCTATCTCAATCATTGGCTACACAGCAAGCATCTGCATGATACTGGGCTACCTGCCCCAGGCAATAGTGACTATCCGCACCCGCGACACCGACGGCATAGCCCTGCCCACATTCTGCATGCTCGGACTGGGAAGCATCTTCTTCGTGATCCAGGGTCTGGCGCTGCACAACTGGCCGCTGGTGATCACCAACGTAATCACCACCATCTGTTCCGTGATAATATTCGGTATAAAGCTCTACAACGACTCGCGCAAGCGCAATTAGAGGGTGCGGCGCTCCAAGGCGCGTGCCACGGCGCGCGCCACGCCCACAAGCCCTGCAGGGTAGCGCTCTTTCAGCACCTCGTAAGCACCGTCGGGATTGGAGCGCAGTGTTTCCATAATGTCGCGATATGCTTCGCGGTCTATCACCCGGCCATAATCGCTTATCATATCGTTGTCGATAAGTTCGGCTATGTGGGAATAGATAGTGGAACTTTTCACACCCTTGTCGGAAGCAATCTCCGCCACGCTCTCTCCGGCATTGAACAGCACCAGGGTTTCCCGCAGGCTGCTCCCCTGCTGACGCCCTGATGCGAGGCCTGCGAACTTACGGATAGCGGCAATAAAGCCGCGGCCGTAGCGAACGGCCTTCTTCTCGCCCACGCCGTTGACGGCAAGCATAGCGTCGAGGTCGGCCGGCATGCGCACGGCCATATCCATAAGCGTGGCATCGCTGAAAACTATGTAGGGCGGCACACCGTCGCGCCGGGCCACATCGGCCCGCACGGCCTTGAGCTGTTCGAACAGTTCCGTAGTAGGATCCGACTGGCGTATTTCCTTTTTGGCTTTCGCCGCTCCGCTCTTGCGGTTTCGGTCGGCTTCGACGTAGGCAGACAGCGTCACGTGGGCTTCCCCGCGCAGTATGCGCTGCCCGAAAGGAGTTACCCGCAGATGGTTCGAGTCGTCGTAGGCTATCTCGAACACCCCGAGCTGCACCATCTGCGATATATAGTCGGACCATTCGTTGTACCCCAGGTCGGCGCCGGCCCCGAAGGTCTTGATACTGTCGTAACCGTTGCGCCTGATATCGGCTCGAAGGGAGCCACGGAGTATGTTTATCAGCGTCATTATGCCGATATTCGTCCACCCCGTGCGGGCCACGGCGCTCAGAGCTTTCTGCGCCAGTATGGTGCCGTCGAACCGTGGCGGCGGCTCAAGGCACACGTCGCAGTTGCCGCAGTCGCAGTCGCGCTCCTCGCTGAAATACGACAGGAGTATGCGGCGGCGGCACACCCGCGCCTCGGCATAAGCCTCCATACGCTCGAGCTTCTCCATGTTGATGGCCTGCTGACCGGAGTCCATGGTGAACTTGCGCCTCGCTATCACGTCGGCCACGCTGTGGAACAGCACCGCTTCCGCCGGAAGACCGTCGCGCCCGGCACGGCCTATTTCCTGATAGTAGCTCTCGATGTTTCCGGGCAGGTTGTTATGCACCACCCAGCGGATATTGCTCTTGTCGATGCCCATGCCGAAGGCTATGGTGGCGCACACCACTTGCGCGCTTCCGTCGAGGAAGGCTTTCATAGAGGCATCACGCGAGGCGGCGTCCATACCGGCATGATAGCACACCGAGCGAACCCCTCGCGCAAGGAGCGCCTGATGGAGCTTCTCGGTTCCGGCACGCGACAGGCAGTAGGCCACTCCCGAATCCTGAGGATACTTGCGGGCAAGGGAGGCAATGAAGCCCACGCGAGTCTTGGAGTCCGCACCTCGGTATGCCCTGAGCGATATGTTGGGACGGTCGAACGAGCCTGTGTGGCAGTAGGGAGAGCGCAGACCGAGGCGCTCGGCGATATCGTCGCGGGTAAGGCGGTCGGCAGTAGCGGTAAGGGCTATCACAGGCACGTTGGGCCGCACCTCCTTGAGCTTCGACAATTGCGCGTAGTCGGGGCGGAAATCGTGGCCCCACTGCGATATGCAGTGCGCCTCGTCGATGGCAAAAAGACTTATCCTGAGCTTGCCCCACGAGTCTATCTCGGCAAGCAGGCGCTCGGGAGATATGTACAGCAGGCGTATCTTGCCTTCGACGGCGGCGTCGAGCACCTGCCGGTTATAGCTCTCGGGCTGATTGGAGTGCACTGCGGCGGCAGGTATTCCGTTGGCCACAAGGGCCTGGGTCTGATCCTGCATCAGCGCTATCAGAGGCGACACCACCACGGCGCACCCGCTGTCGGCGAGCAAGGCCGGAATCTGATAGCACAGCGACTTGCCGCCCCCGGTGGGCATCAGCACCACCGCGTCGCGGCCTCCGGCCACAGCCTCTATAACCTCGTACTGTCCGGGGCGAAACGAGCGATAGCCGTAAAAGCGCGCAAGCAATGCCAGGGCACGGTCGCGCAACTCCTTGTTGTATTCTATCTCCATATTGCAAAAGTAGCTAATTTTTTCAAGAAAACAGTCCGAGAAACTGTTTAAGGAATATTAAGGATTGGTAACAGCGCAACATCGGAAAAAGTGACTACCTTTGCCCTCGACATTTGAAACTGACTGTAAGAAGACTCTGCCGGCTCTCCCGGCGTGAGTTTCTTTATTTTATTGTTACATCTTAAACTAAAGAGGGTGTTTAATAACATCTAAAAATCATGGCAATCACCTATATGACCAAGGAAGGCTACGACCGTAAAATGGAAGAAATAGCCTATCTCGAAACTGTAAAACGTCCTGAAATAAGCCGCGCCATCGCCGAGGCCCGCGACAAAGGCGACCTCTCCGAGAACGCCGAGTACGACGCCGCCAAGGAAGCGCAGGGTCTTCTCGAAATGAAGATAGCCCAGCTCAAAGACCTCGTGGCAAACGCCCGCATAATCGACGAAAGCAAGCTGTCGACCGACGAGGTGCAGATGCTCAACCGCGTCAAAATCCGCAACGTCGACACCGGTTCCGAAGCCGAATACACCATAGTGGCCGACTCCGAGGCCGATATGAAAGCCCGCAAGATAGCGATATCCACCCCCATAGCCCGCGGCCTGCTCGGCCACAAGGTAGGCGACACTGTGGAAATAACCATACCCGCCGGTACCGTGCGCTTCGAAATAATGGAAATCGGCCTCTGATATGGCAAGCATCTTCTCCAAAATCATAGCCGGCGAGATACCATCGTACCGCATAGCCGAGGACGACAAGCACTACGCCTTCCTCGATATCAACCCTCTTGCCGAAGGCCACACCCTGGTTGTGCACAAGCGCGAGGTAGACTATATCTTCGACCTGTCAGACAGCGAGTTCGCCGAGTTGCAGCTCTTTGCCAAGCGCGTAGCCGAGGCTATCAGGGCAACTATGCCCTGCAAGCGCGTCGGCGTAGCCGTGATAGGACTCGAAGTGCCTCACGCCCACATACATCTGGTGCCTATCAACACCGAGGCCGACCTCGACTTCCGCCGCGAGAAACTGAAGCCCGCGCCCGAACGCATGGCTGAAATCGCATCGTCAATCGCAGAAAATTTCAAATAAACGATGAAAAACAAAGCACTCTGCGCCATAGCCGGCGCCGCCCTGTGCGCCGCATCTTGCTCCGGCCCCTCCGGCTGGAGCCTTAAAGGGGAAATCGAAGGCAGCCACCCCGAAAAAGTGGCTCTCGAAGGCTACAACAACGGCATCTGGTACCTTATCGACTCGCTCAAGGTAGACGCCGGCGGCAATTTCAGCTACAAGGCCGAAGCCCCTGCGGCATATCCCGAAATATTCCGCCTCACAGCCTCCGGCCACGACGGCGGCATATACTTCCCCGCCGACTCCTGCGACAAGGTGACGGTACTGGCCTCCGGCGAGCACTTCGGTACCGGCTACACCCTTGGCGGAACTCCCGAGGCGGCCACATTCGGCCGTGTCGACAGCCTCGTGGCAGCTACCGTTGCAGCCAACGACGCGCAGGCCGCAGCCACCAACCCCGACCTTCGCCGCAGACTCGTCGACATAATAACCGCCGACACCACCGGCACGGTCGCATTCTACGTAGTTGGCAAAGCCGTCGGCGGCAAGCAGATATTCGACCCGGCCGACGCCTTCGGCAACCGCATATACGGCGCTGCCGCGCAGGTATTCAGCCAGTACGCTCCCTTCGACCCGCGTGGAGCAGCACTCCGCCGCAGCTACTTTGAAGGCCGCCAGGCTCTCGGCAAGATGCCCGAAAGCACCTCTCAGCAGATAATCGAGGTACCCGAGGCCGGGTTTATCAACATTGAAAACTACGACGACCGCGGCGTGCGCCACTCGCTGGCCGAGCTTGCCGAAAAAGGCAAGTTCATAGTGCTGAGCTTCACGGCCTACGGCGCCGACACATCGGTACCGTACAACGCCATACTCAACGACATCTACACCCGCTACCACGACCGCGGCCTCGAAATATTCCAGATAGCGTTTGACTCCGACGAGCAGACATGGAAGACCGTTGCCCGCAACCTCCCGTGGATAACAGTGTGGAACTCGCCTGCCGACGGCGCTTCCGCCCTTGTTTCATACAATGTGGGCGCTTTCCCGGCCACATTCCTCATCGACCGCAGCGGCGTAATAGCTGCCCGCGTCACAAATCCCGACGATCTCGCCAAAGAAGTAGCCAAATATTTCTGAAACACGACCGGCGCAACCGGTCGGTAATGCAAACCATTACCTCGTTGACATACATAGCACTTACAGTACTCTCACTCGCGCTGGCCGCTGCCCTGGCTCTCCTATGGAAAAGCCACGGCGCGGCCGCTGCGCATAATGCCGAGAAGACGGCCATCGAGGCCGAGAAAGCAAGCCTCGCAGCCTCGAAAACCGCACTCGAAAACGAAAAGCAACGCCTTGAAGCCGCCCTCGCACGTGCCGAGGCCGAGCGCGAGGCGCAGCAGCGCGCGGTGACCGCCGCTCGCGAAGAAGCCGCACGCCTTGCCGAACGCATAGAGGCCCTTGCCCGCGAAAACGAACGAATCCAAAAAGAGCATGCGCGCCTCGAGGCAGAAGCCGAGGAGCGATTCCGCACACTCGCGGCGAAGTCGCTGCTGGCCAATGCCGACGCGCTGCGCGAGCAGAACCGCGCGGGACTCGCGCAAGTCCTCGAGCCTATGAAGGAAAACCTCGAGCAGTTCAAGCAGGCATTCACACAGCGATACGACAAGGAAAACGCCGAGCGCTTCGCCCTGTCGGAACGCGTGCGCGAACTCGTTATGCTCAACCAGACCATAGGCCGCGAAACGCGCAAGCTCACCGACGCGTTGCGCGGAAATGCCAAGGTGCAGGGCGACTGGGGCGAGATGATTCTCGACAATATCCTCGAGCGCAGCGGCTTCAGGCGCGGCCACGAATACAGCGTACAGGAAACAGTGACCGATGCCGACGGCCGGCGACTGCGCCCCGACGTTGTGATATCCTATACCGAGGGCCGCAAGCTCATCATTGACTCCAAGGTGTCGATTCAGGACTACATAGCCATGGTCAACGCCGACGACGAGGCAAATCGCGACCGATTCGCCCGCGCCCATGTGGCCTCCGTCAAAAAGCACGTTGCCGAGCTGCGCTGCAAGTCCTATCAGGACGCCGTGGGCTCCGACAGGGTGGACTTCGTGCTGATGTTCATACCCCACGAAGGAGCCTTCCTCACGGCTATGAACCTTGACGAGTCGCTGTGGCAGACGGCTTTCGACAGCCGCGTGCTGATAATATCGCCCACACACCTGATGTCGGTAATCAAGCTCGTGGAGCAGGTATGGCGCCACGACAAGCAGAACCGCAACGCCCTCGAAATAGCCCGTCAGGCCGGTCTGATGCTCGACAAGTTCAGAGGTTTCCTCGACGATATGGAGCGCATCGACAAGGCAATAAACGGCGCGCGCGACGCATGGAACAGCGCCTTCGCCAAGCTGTCGACAGGCCCGGGCAACCTCGTGGGCAAGGCCCGCAGCCTGAGCGCCCTCGGAGCCAAGGCCAAGAAAGACCTTCCTCAGCGTTTCCTCGAACAGGCCGACCCGGACACCGAGGAAACCGATAATTCCGAAACAGAACAATGACCTACAGAATATGATACCCAACTTCCGCTATCTGTTTTCGTCGATGCCGCCGGTTGTCAAAAACCTGCTTATCATCAACGTGCTGATATGGCTCATTATGGCAGTGGTACCGGCTGCCGAGCACACTCTCACCAAGAACCTCGCTCTCTACTACTTCTCATCGCCCGGCTTCCGGCCCTACCAGCTGTTCACATACATGTTCCTCCACGGAGGATTCACCCACCTGTTCTTCAACATGTTCGCGCTGGTGATGTTCGGCATGACCATCGAAAGGGCAATGGGCTCGGGTCGCTTCCTGTTCTACTACATATCGGTAGGCATCGGCGCGGCCTTTATCCAGATGGGAGTGTTTGCGCTGTATATCAACCACCTGCAAGGCATGTTCGACCCCGAGGAAACACGCCAGATTATAGAGCGCGGCTGGGAACTGATGCAGACAGGCTACGGCTTTGCCGACCCCGACGCACAGGAGCTCAACTCCTTTGTCAACACGCCCATGGTAGGCGCGTCGGGAGCCATATACGGCGTGCTGCTCGCCTTCGGATTCCTCTTCCCGAATGTTCCCATCTATATCTTCTTCTTTCCCGTGCCTGTCAAGGCCAAGTGGCTCATCATAGGCTACTTCGTGCTTGAGCTGCTGTACGGCATCAGCGGCACAGCCGACGGCGTGGCTCACTTTGCCCACATCGGCGGCATGGTGTTCGGCTTCCTTCTCCTCCTCTATTGGAAGCGCCGCGGGGTATTCGACAACCGCTGGTTCCTATAATCGATGGACGAGCCAGAATCCGGCACGACGCCCGCACGTCCCCGCCCCAAAGGCAAGCCCGCATCCTCGCGCAAGGGTGCGAGGCCGACGAAGCCAAAAGGCAACGGCGAAGCGCGGGCCAAAAAGAAGAAACGGAAACGCTACTCGCCGTTCATGCGGCTGGTACGCGGCCTGATGCTTATACTGAGCATAGCCTCGGTAGTGGCGCTCATAGCCACGGCATATTCCGGCAATGTGTCGCCGCTCAAGTACGGCGGCCTGTGGGGCATACTGCCTCTCTGCTTTCCGGGCTGCCTGTGCTGCTACGCCGCCCTGATGGCTCTGCAGGTATTCTGGCACTGGCGCGGGTTCGTAATAATGTCGGCAGGCATGCTTGCCTGCGCAGGCCCGGCTCTCGACGTATGCCCGCTCAACGTGGGGTTCGGCGAGCGAAAAGCCCCCGAAGGAGCGGAAACATTCACACTGCTCTCATACAACATTCATAATTTCTGGGAAACGCGCGATTCGGCCGACAGCCGCATACCAAACCGTGGCTTACAGTACGTGCTCGACTCCGGCGCCGACATAGTGTGCCTTCAGGAAGCGGACGCCATAAGCGTATCGCGCTCGCTCAATATAACGGCAGAGCAGGTACAGCGCCTGCACGCCCTCTACCCCTACGTGATAATCAGCGGCTCGGCGCAGGCCGTGCTGTCGAAATTCCTGATAGAGCCTATACATCTTGTGGTGTCGCGCAGCGAGTTCGACGATGCCGACCTCGCCGCATACCGCGTGACACTGCCCGGCGGCAAGATTGTAAGCCTCTTCAATGTCCACCTGCAATCGCTGGCACTCAACGAGAACGACCGCCAGCTATACCGAAAACTCACCGATCTGGAGAAGCAGGATCTGACATCCGTTCGGGTGCAACTCGTCGAAAAACTCCGGCATGCCAATATAGAGCGAGCACGGCAGGCGCAGGCGCTCCTTCGCTTCATACGCCACTACGGCGGCCCCGACGTGCTGATATGCGGCGACTTCAACGATGTGGCCACCTGCTACACCCTCCGCACGCTTGCCGGCGCGGGCTTCAAGGAAGTATACCCCGAAGTAGGCTTCGGCCCTATAATAACCTACAACTCCGGGCGCTTCTACTTCGGCATAGACCACGTTCTATACCGTGGCGACTTCAAACCCCTCAGCCTCACCAAAGGCACACTCCGCGCCTCCGACCATTATCCCCTCACCGTCCGCTTCGCCACCGGCGGGGGCAGGTAGGTGGGTAAGTGGGTAAGTGGGTAGGTGGACAGGTGGGTAGGTGGACAGGTGAGCAGGTGGACAGGTGAGCAGGTGGACAGGTGAGCAGGTGGACAAGAGAGTAGGGACGCGGCGTGCCGCGTTTTTCGCGTCGCAACCGTGTTGCCACCGTGTCGCAGGCCGTGCCGATGTCGTGCCGACATCATTCCGTGAAAAAATTTTTGCGATATGGGGGCTTTTTGCTATTTTTGTAGTTAATTGGCTTTAAATCCGCCTTTAAAAATGGTCAAAGAAGCACTTTTAAGCCCCGAGGAAGAAGACCGCATGATCGAACAGGCCTTCGCAGACCTCATGGACGGCTATCTGCGGAGCAACCACCGCAAGAAAGTCGAGATGATAGAGCGTGCCTACCGCTTCGCCAAGGAGGCCCACAGAGGTGTCCGCAGGCGCAGCGGCGAGCCATACATAATGCACCCTATTGCCGTGGCCAAGATAGCGTCGCAGGAGATAGGGCTCGGCTCCACGTCGATATGCGCGGCGCTGCTCCACGACGTGGTGGAAGACACCGAGTATACCGTCGAGGACATCGAGCAGCACTTCGGCCCCAAGATAGCGCAACTGGTAGAGGGACTTACCAAGATATCGGGCGGCATCTTCGGCGACAGGGCGTCGGTACAGGCCGAAAACTTCCGCAAACTGCTCCTGACCATGAGCGAGGACATACGCGTGGTGCTGGTAAAGATGGCCGACAGGCTCCACAATATGCGCACCCTCGGCTCGATGGCGCCCAACAAGCGCTACAAGATTGCCGGAGAAACACTCTACATATACGCTCCGCTGGCACACCGCCTCGGCCTGTTCGCCATCAAGACCGAGCTTGAGGACCTGAGTTTCAAGCACGAGCACCCCGACATATATCAGGATATTTCCGACAAGATCAAGGCCACCCAGCAGAGGCGCAGCGAGGTATATACCGATTTCTCCGCCCCTATCAAGGCGAAGCTCGACGAGCTTGGCATACAGTACGAGGCCAAGGCGCGCCTTAAGTCGGTATATTCCATATACAAGAAAATGGAGGCCAAGCACCTGCCTTTCGAGGAGGTGTACGACCTCTATGCCATGCGAATAATCTTTGAATGCGACGACCAGGCGCGCGAGAAAGCGATATGCTGGAGCATATACTCGGCAATAACCGACCTATACCAGCTCCACCCCAGCCGCACCCGCGACTGGATCGTGACCCCGAAGGCCAACGGCTATCAGGCCCTTCATCTGACCGTGATGGGGCCCGACGGCAACTGGGTGGAAGTGCAGATACGTAGCCGGCGCATGGACGAGATAGCCGAAAAAGGTTTTGCCGCCCACTGGAGGTACAAGATAGGCGAAGGCGACGAAGAATCTGAACTGAACGCATGGCTCAAGACCATAAAGGACATACTCGACAATCCTGAGCCGAGCGCCATCGACTTCCTCAACACGCTAAAGCTCAACCTTTTCTCGTCGGAGATAGTAGTATTCACCCCGGCGGGCGAACCTGTGACGCTACCGGCGGGAGCAACCGTGCTCGACCTCGCGTTCGCCCTCCACACCGAGATAGGTATGCACTGCATTGCCGCCAAGGTAAACCACAAGCTCGTACCCTTGCAGCACGAGCTGCGCAGCGGCGACCAGGCCGAGATACTCACGTCCAAGAACCAGATGCCGCAGCCTGAGTGGGAAAGCTTCATGAAGACGGCCAAAGGGCGCACACGCCTGCGCCAGGGACTCCGCCGCGCGTTGCAGCCCATGGTCAACAAGGGCGCCGACATACTGTCGCAGTGGCTTGCCGACAACAGCATTCCCGACACCAACATGGTTATAACCAAGCTGCAGGGCATATTCCACGTTCCAAACCGCGAGGAACTGTGCCGGCAGCTCGGCGCTCAGGAAATAATGCTCGGCGACTTCCTCGTGAAGCCTCTCCGCAAGGCTGCCCAGCAGCCCAAGCAGGGCAGCGGCATACTTTCCAAGATATGGAATCTCGGAAAGAAAACAGGACCGGCTCCTGCACCCGCTCCAGCGCAAGCGCCCCCGAAAATCAATCCTAAACAGACATACCGCCTGTCGAGTTCTACCGATAGCGCCAACTTCAAGCTCGCCCCATGTTGCAGCCCAATACCCGGCGACGACGTGATGGGCTTTATCGACGACGACGGCATGGTGGAAATCCATTCACTCGACTGCCCGAGGGCGCAGGTGCTCAAAGCGGCCTACGGCTCACGGATAGTAGCCACCGAATGGGACCGTACCGACGAGCGCTTCCTTGCCCGAGTGCATATCGAGGGCATCGACCGCCACGGCATACTCCAGGAACTCACGAACCTTATTTCCAACACCATGGGCATCGATATGCGCAAACTCAACATCGAGGCAAGCGGCGAAGTGTTTGCCTGCGACCTGTGGGTGCGCGTGCGCGATGTAGCCGTGGTCGACGACCTCTGCACACGCACCAAATCGATCGACGGCGTGCGTGCCGCCACCCGGATACACTGAGAGTATGTCAACCTTTAAATCCACGCATACCCTATAACTGATTCCTCTTATGACAAACCATATACCACCAATCAAAAACGGTTTAGTCCAAAGAATACTCATAGCGCTTGCGGCAACAATCGTTATCGTCTATTTCTACCCGCACCCGGAGTCGAACCGCTTCAATTACGAAGAAGGCCGGCCATGGAACTACGCCAAACTCATAGCGCCTTTCGACATACCCATACACCCCGATTCGGCCACGATAGAGGCCGCGCGCGACACCCTCGACAAGCGTTTCGTGCCTATCTACGAGCTGAACCAGCTCATTATCGACACCATAGTGCGGCGTCTGCCCGACGCTCCGGGCTACAAGAACCGGCTCAGCTCTGAAATACGCAAGATATATGCCTCGGGCGTGGTCGACATGCGCACCAAGGACGAGATAAGCGCCGGGAAACTGCCCAAAGTGCGCATTCTCGACAAAAACATACTCAGCGAGATGTCGACCTCGGCATTCACCTCGCCACGCGACGTATACCTATACCTCGACTCGGTGATCGTAGACCCCGAACTGCACAAATACTTCGCACGAGCCAACCTGCAGAACATTCTCCAGCCCAACTATACCCGCAACGAGGAAGAAAGCCGCCGCCACTACGAATACGACTATCTCACGCTCACGGCCGACCGTGGCATAATCCTTCAGGGACAGACCATTATCGACAAGGGAGCTATCATCACGGGGCAGGACTACACCAACCTGCACACCTACGAAACCATGATGGCCCAGCTGAGCTACAAGGAGAACCAGAGCAAATACCTGATGCTTCTCGGTCAGTTCCTCTACGTGGCAGTGCTCATGAGCCTGCTCATGCTCTACTTCCGTTTTTTCAGCCCGGCAGTGTACGGCAATATCCGCGCAATACAGTTTGTGTACATACTGCTCACACTGTTCTTCCTCATAGCCACGGGCCTTAACTACTTCATAGCCCAGGGCATATACATAGCCCCGATGATGATAGTGCCGATACTGATGCTGGTATTCTTCGACGGGCGCACCGCCATATTCGTCACCGGGATACTGTCGCTTATCTGTGCCGGAGTCACGGCTTTCGCCCTCGAATTCCTCTTCCTGCAGTTCTGCGCCGCAACAGCCACTGTCTACACCCTTGGCGAACTCAGCCGCCGCTCTCAACTGCTGCGCACATCGGCGGTGGTGGCCGTGGCATACATGGTGTCCTACATAGCCCTCGAACTGCTTATGAACGGCTCCTTTGAAGCCTTCACATGGCGAATGACATGCTTCCTGATCGTCAACGCCGGACTCAGCTCTATGGCCTACATACTTATGTTCGCTGCCGAACGCGCTTTCGGCTTCATCTCGGTGGTGACACTCGTGGAGCTTGCCGACATCAACGCGCCGCTGCTGTCGCGCCTGTCGAACGAGTGCCCCGGCACTTTCCAGCACTCCATAGCGGTGAGCAACCTCGCCTCCGATGCCGCCCAGCGCATAGGAGCCAACGTGCAACTGGTGCGCGCCGGAGCGCTCTACCACGACATCGGCAAGCTCGCCAACCCGGCGTTCTTCACCGAGAACCAGCACGGGGTGAACCCCCACGATGCCCTGCCGCCCGAACGCAGCGCCGCTATCGTGGTGAACCATGTTGCCGACGGCCTCAAACTCGCCGACAAGGCAGGACTGCCCAAGGTAATCCGCGACTTCATTCGCGAGCACCACGGGGCAGGACTGGCAAAATACTTCTACATAACGTATTGCCGCAACCACCCCGACGAGGAAGTCGACAAATCGGTGTTCAGCTACCCCGGCCCGAACCCGCAGACACGCGAAACATCGGTGATGATGATGGCCGACTCGGTAGAGGCGGCAAGCCGCTCGCTGCCCGAACACACACGCGAGGCAATAACCGAGCTGGTGAACCGCATCGTCGATTCCCAGATTGCCGACGGGCTTCACAACGAGTCCACACTGTCGTTCCGCGACGTGGCCAAGATTAAGGAGGCATTCATAAAGCGCCTTATGACAATCTACCACTCGCGCATCGCCTACCCCTCCGCGACAAAGAAAACCGAGGCGGCCCCGGCAGCCGCCGCAAACCCGGCAACACCGCCGCAAGGCAGCAAACAATGATTCGACGGGTCTGTATCCGACTGTGCGTCATTGCCATAGCGGCGATGACGCTCTCGGCATGCAGTTCCCGCAAAAACACCGCCGCCAACCGCCGCTATCAGGAGTTCATAACCCGCTACAACATTCACTACAACGGCGCCACGCACTTCGACGAAACACTCCGGAACATGGAGAACAGCTATGAGGACGACTTCTCGCAGCTGCTCTTCGTGCACCCTGTCGAAGCGAAGGCCGACAAATCGGCCACACAGCCCTCGGGCGACTTCACCCGCTCCATCGAAAAGGCCCAGAAAGCAATACAGGTACGCTCCATCAAGAAAAAACCGGCACGCAAACCCGGCAAGAGCCGCGACCCAAAGTACAAGGAGTGGATGAAACGCGACGAGTACAACCCCTTCCTGCACAACTCGTGGCTCATGATGGGACGAAGCCAGTACTACAACGGCGACTTCCTCGGGGCGGCATCGACATTCTTCTACATCAGCAAGCATTTCACATGGCTACCGCGGACAGTCACCGAGGCCAAGCTTATGCAGGCTATGTGCTACATAGCCCTCGGCTGGCAGTTCGAGGCGGAGATGATTCTTACACGAATCAAAGAAAACGACCTCGGAAACAACACTCTCAGACGCCTCTACAACCTCGCCTACGCCGATTTCTACATACATGCCGCCGACTATGCCGCCGCCCTGCCCTTCCTTGCCGAGGCAGCGAAACAAGCCAAAGGGACGCAGCGAACACGGCTCAACTTCCTGCTCGGGCAGCTATACGAGCGCACCGGCGACAAACAACGCGCATACAGCGCCTTCGAGAAAGCAGGAAGCGCGTCGTCGGCACCATACCGCACCAAGTTCAACGCCCGTATAAAGCAGAGCGAGGTATTTACAGGCTCAGACATAGAGCCGGAAGTAAAGGCGCTCAAACGTATGACGCGCTACGACCGCAACAAGGAATACCTCGACCAGGTATACTACGCCATAGGCAACCTCTACCTCTCGCGAGGCGACACCGCCAAGGCAATAGAGAACTACATAATAGCCAACGAAAAATCGACACGATCCGGAATAGACAAAGCCATAAACCAGCTGCGCCTCGGCGACCTGTACTTCACCCGCCGAAAATACGAGCTCGCGCAGCCCTGCTACTCCGAGGCCGTGCCGCTGCTGCCCGAAACATATCCGGGCTATGACTCGCTGAAACGCCGCTCCGACGTGCTCGACGAACTCGCCGTATATGCCCAGAACATAAGCCTGCAGGATTCGCTCCTCAGGCTCGCGGCAATGACTCCCGAAGAGCGCTCCGCTGTAATCGACAAAATAATAGCCGACCTCAAAAAGAAAGAGGAAGAAGAGGCCGAGCAGACACGCCGCGAGGAATATTTAGCCGAGCAGGCTGCGTCGGGCAATAATCTGGCCGACAACAACACGCAGTCGTTCGTTATAAACTCCGACAACTCGTGGTATTTCTACAACACTGCTGTGAAAAACGCAGGCAAGACCGAGTTCCAGAAACGCTGGGGATCCCGAAAGCTTGAAGACGACTGGCGCCGCCGCAACAAGAGCAGCTTCAACACCGACGACTTCGACTCGTCAGACCGGTCGGACCTATCAGACACGTCCGACGAGTCCGGCCAAGCCGACTCCCCCGAAGCTGCCCCGACCGACACCGCTGCGGCCGCCCGTGCCTCCGACCCCCATTACCCGGAGTACTACCTCGCCCAGATACCATCGACCGATGCTGAGATAAGCAACGCCAACGACATCATACAGGAAGGCATCTACAACCTCGGATTAATCCTCAAGGACAAGCTCGAGGATTTCCCGGCAGCCAGAAGCGAATTTGACAGGCTGCTCACACGCTACCCCGACAACATATACCGCCTCGACACCTACTACAACCTCTACCTAATGTATATGAGGCTCGGACTCGAAACTGATGCCGAGGTATACCGCCGGCTGATCATAGAGCAATTCCCGGAATCGGCCTACGGCATGGCCCTGCGCAATCCCGACTATATCGACAATCTGCGCAATATGGACTCCCGACAGCAGGAGCTGTACGAACACACATACGAGGCATATCTCGAAAACCGCAACTCCGACGTGCACGAGGCCTACCGCACAATGGAAAAGGACTACCCGCTGAGCAAGATTATGCCCAAGTTCATGTTCCTGCACGCATTGGCATACGTCACCGAGAACAAGCCCGACGAGTTCAACGCCACCCTGCGCACACTGCTCGAACGATACCCATCGACCGACATAACCCCCATAGCCTCGGCATGGCTGAAAGGCATGGCTAAAGGCCGCAAGCTACATTCCGGCGCATCGAATATGAGGGCTATGCTGTGGGATCTGAGGCTGTCGAACGACTCGACGGCAACCGACAGCACCGAGGTGGTGTTCAACCTCAATCCCGAAGAGCCGCAACTGCTCGTATTCACATTCGCCACCGACGAAGTGGCGGCGCCGCAACTGCTCTTCGACATAGCGCGCCACAATTTCAGCTCGTTCGTGGTGAAAGATTTCGACCTCGAATCAATGAATTTCGGACGCCTCGGCCTGATAGTGGTTGGCGGCTTCGGCAATATGGCCGAACTCAACCACTACCGCAAGGTTATGGCGGAATCGGCTGAGTTCAGGCTACCGCGCGGAGTGCGGCCGATAGCCATATCCGATGCCGACTTCAAAACGCTAATCACGCAGGGCCGCTCATTTGAAGAATACTTCCGCTACCGCGACGAGCAGAACTATATCGACACCCAGGCCGAACTCCTCGCCCCCGAGGACATAGAGCCACTCCCGGCCGAAGAAAACCGCGAGGAAACGCCTGCCCCGACAGACTCTCAACCTGAAAATGAGCCGCAGGAACCCGGAGAGCCTTCCGTTCCGGCTACCACACCACCGACTCCCGCAAAACCCGGGCAAAAGAAGCCTGCCGCGACCGACGAACCATCGCAGCCCGCACCCGTGCCGCTGCTTCCCGGCCCGGAAGGCGACGACGACCCCCTGCTACTCGAACCGTAGCCATCATATTCACGTGCTGCGCGCTACTTGGCGTGGAGGGCGTTGCGGCGGAGGCCTTCGAGGCGGGCGCGGCGCACGGCGCTGTTGCGGAAGAGGCTGCGGAAAGCCGACGGCGTCATAGTCGCCACATCGTCGAGGCCAAGTTCCATCAGGCGCTCGGAGGGCACAAATTCTTCGATTGTGCCGGCATTGGGGAGTTCGTTGTGCGGACACACGTCCTGACACACATCGCAGCCATAGATGCGTCTATGCCGCAGATCGAGCGTTGCCGGAAGTTCGCCTCGGTGCTCGATGGTGAGGTACGACAGGCATCGGCGGGCATCGAGGCCGCCACAACCGTCGAGCGCTCCTCCGGGACAGGCGCGGACGCATGCCCCGCAGCCCTCGCAAGCGGTGCGGGAGCACGGTGCGGACGGCTCCACGCCGACTGTCCAAAAAATTTCGGCAAGGAATACTTTGGAACCCGCGCCGGGTACTATAAGCAGATTGTTTAGGCCGATGAAGCCAAGACCGGCCTGCACGGCCCAGTAGCGCTCGCGCACGGGAGCCGTGTCGACACACACACGCATTTCCGAGCCTGCCACAGCATCGCGCATAGCCGCAGCCACAGGCTCAAGGCGACGGCGCAGAACGTTGTGGTAATCCTCTCCAAGGGCATAATCGGCAAACAGGGGGTGGCGCCTGCCGGAAGCATAGGCGAAAGCCACGCACAGCACACTCTCCGCGCCGGGAAGCAGCAAAGCAGGGTCGCGGCGCACATCGCCGTAGCGGCCAAGATAGTCCATGCCACCGTTACGGCCCGCCGCAAGCCACGCCTCATAGCGCGCCATCTCTGTATCCGCCACCACGGAAACCTCGGCAAAACCTGCCGCGCAGGCTCCCTGCCGCCGCGCCATGTCCAGAATCCCGGCGCGAGCCTCGCTGCTACATAGGTATTGCCCTGAACTCATATCCTTGCCCGAGCAGCCACTCTATGGAGCGGGGAAGCGCGCTCCGCATATTCCGCGAAGCTTTTAGCGAATCATGGAAAACAATTATCGACCCGTTGCGGGCATAGCGTCGCACATTGTCGAACACGGCGTCGGCATCGAGCTTGCGGGAGTAATCGCGCGTCACAAGGTCGTACATCACAATGTTGTAATGCTCCTTGATTGCTTTGGCCTGCGCCCAGCGCATAAGCCCGTGCGGCGGCCGGAAGAGCGAGCTGCCTATCAGCGCGTCGGCTTCGATAACGTCGCGTATATACCGCCACGCGCGCACCTTCATGCCCTGCATGTGGTGCATCGTATGGTTGCCGTAGCTGTGGCCGCGCCTCTTCACCTCCTCGAGCAGTTCGGGGTGGCGGCGCACATTGTCGCCCACCATGAAGAACGTGGCCTTTATCCCGTAGCGGTCAAGCAGATCGAGCACCCACGGCGTTTCTTCGGGAATGGGACCGTCGTCGAAGGTAAGGAACACCACCGGCGCCTTGCCTTTGCGCTTGATTCGCCACAAGGCCTCAGGAAAAAGAAGGCGGTAGAGCAGCGGCGGCTGCTCTACCAGCCTGTTGAAAACTTTCATCTCAGAACGTACTGCCACTGTGCGGCGGTAAAGCCGTGGCGCTGCATAAGGTCGCGGCTGTATGCCATGGCATCAACACCGGCGGAGTTGTTTGCCGACAGTATGTCGATGGCCGACTGCAATACCGGGCGCTGGCTTTCGGGGAAGGATCCGATTTCCTCAAGCAGAGCCGCCATATCATAACCCTCGATATATATCAGCGGAGCTATGCGGAGGTCTGTTTCAAGACCGGCACCGAGAGCCGCGCGTTCGGCTCCGAGCTCGGGGTCGGTAAGTATGGCGGGATTGCCGCGCAGCACGTCCACACGATTCTTGAGAGCAACGGCCTCTCCGAGATATTGCAGCGCGTATGTTTCGGGGCGTCCCAGGGCGGCGAAATCAGCCGGAGCCAGATTGGCCGCATATTTCACGAGCTGTGCGTAGCGCTCGGCCTCGCTTGTGGCAAGAGCCTCGGCCTTGTCAAGATCGGCAGCATCGCCGCTGTTAAGGTACATATCGATATACGCGCGGCTCATATACAGGCCAAGCATACCGTCGTAAAGCGATACCGAGGCCGGAAGTTTGGCCTGTATCATATCAAGAAGCTGGCGTGCCATGTCGCGGTATGTGGCCGGGGCTTCAAGACCGGCTTTCACCGCAGCCTCGCGGCTTGCGGCCGAGGCGGGCAGCTCGGGAGTTTCGAGCAGGTCTTCCACTATGGTGTATATGGCCGAGCGCACCGAGGCCACCATGCGGCGCACAGTTTCGTCGAGGTACAGATCCTGAGCGTCCTCCTTGTCGAGTCCGCCCCAGCGGAAGTCGCTTACCACGTTGCGGTAGCCTTTCTCCGCAGTCGGGCTTACGGGAGCTGAGGCAAACGGTGTAACCTGGTATGCCATGCCCGTAGCCGACAGATATGGCGTCAGGCCGAGATAATAGCTTGTGGGCACGGTGGTGGCGAAGTAGGCAGGACGCTTCCAGCCGCCTGCCACGCTATTGGCGATTATGTCGAGCGACAGCGTGCGGCTCTGGTTCATGCCCGAGCCGAGAGCCGAAAGGTCGGTAGCCACATCGCTAACGTAGGGAGCGAGATATGCCGTGTCGACGGCCTCCGTGCCGGTGCCGAATGCCTCCATCGCAACGGCGTGGTCAACGGGCATGTACACATTGGGGCGTCCGAGCAGCGGCGCGCCGTAGGTCTTGGGGTCAGACGAGTACAGCTCTTCGAGCGCGGTGCGGACGTCGGTGCGGGCACGGTCGCGAGGCACCACGAAGCTGTAGGCGAGGCGCTCATAGCCGTAGTCGGACGGCTTGGCGTACATATCCACGGCCTTTGCATCGTAGGTTGGGTGCGTGAGCTGGTTGGCATACCAGTCGGTGGTGAGATACGACAGGTTGACCACGCGCACATCGGTGCGGAAGCCCTCAACCTCCTGCGAGTACCACAGAGGGAAGGTGTCGTTGTCACCATTGGTAAAGAGTATGGCGTTCGGCTCAAGCGAGCTGAGGTAGTTGAATCCGAAGTCGCGGGTTGTATAGCGGCCTGAGCGGTCGTGGTCGTCCCATGTCTGCGACACCATCTGCAGAGGCACTGCCAGACCGACGGCACATGCCACGGCGGCAGATGCAACTCGCGCCGTCTTGCTGTCGGCAGCCTCCCCGCCATCCTTGGCCTTGGGCGACAGCAGCGAGCGCAGTAGCACGCCGATAGCAGGAACACCCATGCCTATCCATATCGCGAAAGCATAGAACGAACCGGCAAAGGCATAGTCGCGTTCACGGGGCTGGCCGGGAGTCTGGTTGAGATACAGCACGATGGCTATGCCCGTCATAAAGAACAGGAAGAACACCACCCAAAATTGCTGAATACCGCGCTCGGGGTTGACGCGATGGCGATACAGAGCCTGATACAGCAAGCCTATCAGGCCGAGTATCAACGGAAGCATGTAGAACACGTTATGACCCTTGTTGCCCTTGCCGAACTCGTCGGGCAGGAGCGACTGGTCGCCAAGGCGGGCGTTGTCAATCAGCGGAATCCCCGAAATCCAGTTGCCAAGATGAGGCTCGCCGTTGCCCTGTATGTCGTTCTGTCGTCCGGCAAAATTCCACATGAAGTAGCGCCAGTACATATGGTTGAGCTGGTAGTTGAGGAAATACCGCAGGTTGACATCGAAACCGGGCTTCCACGCAGGTGTTTCGAGCAGCGACTCGCCCGTCTGGGAGTCGATATTGGTAGTGACAGGCTCCAGATGGTTCAGATAGGGCATCAGCTCGTACTTGGGAGCATATCCCTGCTCGGCCCAACGGGCGCGCACCTCCTGAGGTATGGTGTATATGTCGGGGGTATTATAGCCGGCCCAGGCCTTGTAGCCGGCCACGTGGCGGCCTTCGGGGTCATTGCTGTATATACGGGTCAGAATCATGTCGAGGTCCGACATCGTGCGGTAATTGGGCCGCTCTATTTCCTTCACATACTCGTCGGGCTGCGAGGGATTGGTCTTCACCACCTTTGTGTATGTCTTCTCGGGGCTGTTGAATGCCGCACCGCGCTCGTCGCGAAGATAGCCGTCGAGCACGCGGGTGCGCGGACGACCGTACTCATCGACAGGGATATAGAACTCTCCCGAACCTTCAGGATATTCCATCTCGTCGAACGTTTCTGCAAATACCGGGCCTTTGAAAAGAGGACGGTCGCCGTACTGCTCGCGGTTGAGGTACGAACCGAGTGCAAAAACGTTGTCGGGAGCGTTCTGGTTCATCGGGGTATTGGCAGAGGCGCGTATCAGCAGAAGCGCATACGACGAATAACCCACGAATATCACAAATATGCTGATAACGCAAATCGACAGCACCCGCACAGGCAGCGGACGGCAGAAACCGAACAGATAAACCGCCAAACCTATCAGCACGAGTGTTCCCACCAGCGCCGAGTGGCCGATAAAAGGCATGCCCGACAGACCCACCGAGGCAAGCACGAGCAGGCGCACCGTAGTGGGCGAGGAACTGCGGTAAAGTGCGCGTATGGTAAGTATGAACACAGCCACGAGGAGTATGGCATAGATAAGCACGCCCATATTGTAGCCAAGGCCGAAGCTATTGACAAACAGCAGCTCGAACCACTGGGCTACTTGCACGAATCCCGGCACGAGGCCGTAGAGAATAGCGCCCACTATGACGCACGACACTCCCAGCGCAATCAGCGAGCCGGTAGCGTTGATATTCTTCCACTTACGGTAATAGAATATGAGGCCGAGGGCGGGTATGCAGAGCAGGTTGAGCAGGTGCACAGCTATCGAAACACCTATCACATAGGCTATAAGCACAAGATAGCGGTCGCTGTGAGGCTCGTCGGCGCGGTTTTCCCACTTGAGCATCAGCCAGAACACCAAAGCCGTGCAGAATGACGAGAAAGCGTATACTTCGCCTTCCACGGCAGAGAACCAGAAGGTGTCGCTCCACGTGTATGCGAGGGCGCCGCATATGCCGCCGCCAACAATCAGGGCGAGCTGCCAGCCGCTCACACTGCCGGCATCGTCGCGCACGATAAGACGGCGCACAAGGTGCGTTATACTCCAGAAAAGCAGCATGATGGTCGCCGCGCTAAGCAGAGCCGACATACAGTTGACGGCGAGCGCCGCGTGGCTCATCTCCCCTCCGAAAAGCGTGACGAAGAAGCGTGCCGCAAGCATGAATATGGGGTTGCCCGGCGGGTGACCCACTTCGAGTTTGGCGCCTTGTGATATAAATTCGGGGCAGTCCCAGAAGCTTGCCGTCGGCTCTACCGTCAGCAGGTATGTCAGCGCGGCAACAGCGAAGCACAGCCAGCCGAGTGCCGTATTGACAATCTCATATTTCCTTATTTGCATAGTGCGTGAGGTGGTGATAATTTCCTTTAAACTGCAAAATTAATCAAAATCACGCTCCACGCCCCCAATTACACTTAAATTAACAAAAGCACCCTCCACATATTATCCAAAAGATTGTTTATATGAAATCTAAAACCACTTAACCACAAAACAAACTACAACGGATTATACGAAACCGCCCAGTTGCCACGAGTAGTAGGTTGCCAATGGCGGCTAAATGAAGTAAGTTTGTAAAAAATAGGATTCTGAATGCCAAGAATAAACGAAATAATGTGTGCGTTTGGGAAGAACGTCCAACAAGAACGGCTCAGACAAAAGATATCCCAAGAAGAGCTGGCACACAAAGCCAACATATGCCGTACATACATAGGCATGGTAGAGAGGGCCGAACGTAATATATCTTTGCAAAACGCAAAGAAAATAGCAGATGCTCTTAACATAACAATTGACGAACTTCTCAAAGACAATGAATAACACAGAAAATGACCGCAGTTGGAATGAAAATTTCAAAAACTATGTTGAATTTATAGTCAACCATCCGGCCTATACAGGCTTATATTACGAGCGCAAAACTGATGGGACTGTTAAATGGGTTGTCCTAAAGGATTCCATACAAGGCAGAATCCGTACAGCATGGTGGGACGAACAATGCAGACGTTTGAACATACCAATACAAAGCGGTTGCTATGCAATTGTTTCACGAATTATACATCCCACAAAAATACATATATGCCAATGCTGCGGACGTCCACTTTCAATATTCCAAATCTATCCGACGAAACCTCTTCTTAAAAAGATTAATGAGCATTTCAATATTTCGATATCTCAGGTAGATTATGATATATTTGGAATCATAGACACATATTGTACTGATCAAACATCTATCGATTTTATAGCGAAATGCTTCAAACAGCCGCACGGACTGAAAAAATATGAGCTCAAAACCATAATCTACCAAAACTATGTCGGCACGGACCAACCCTCGCGACTTCTTTCGCCCGGTGTGATGTCCAATAATCCAGACCGATTCGACGGATTCCATTCAGACGGATTATGCTGTAGAGAAAAAACGGATAAGGGCAGGCACACCGTCAATATGAAAACTTATACTCAGGACAGAAGAGCCTACGAAGATTGGTCAGAAGGAAACTATAACTTAGCAAATACAATGATTCGGTAAAAATTACAGAAGTAGTTGAAACTTAAGTTAATATAACGAATTGTCAAATACAAATGAATCGCCAAAACGTTCATTATAAAAACATTAGACAATATGAACGTATTGACGATTCTCAAAGACTTCACCTTTCGGTGTAAGTCGGTATTTGAAAATACTACAACCAAGATGAGCAAAAGGTTCCTCAACTGGCTGATTTTAACAATACGCACTGTGGCGTTGATTCCGGGCAAAGTCAATTTTACCCGGCTGTCGCGCTATGGCGGTCGTACAGCCAAGACCTTTGCCTCCAATTTCAAGACACCCGTAGACTGGATGAAAGTCAACATAGGTATGGCGCAGGATTGTTTTGGACCGTCCGATGACATGGCAGTGGCAATCGATCCGTCGTTCATTTCAAAAGCAGGCAGACTGACGTATGGCATAGGCCGTTTCTGGTCAGGGGT
>Ga0137307_100172_pt1 | contig 101861 bp, 83 predicted proteins | sample NAcewD2O_March_2_FD_97180 | JGI IMG/M metagenome (GOLD analysis project Ga0137307, IMG submission 97180) | Mouse cecal microbial communities from Vienna, Austria - N-Acetylglucosamine amended D2O_March | ecosystem: Host-associated > Mammals > Digestive system > Large intestine > Cecum | place...
CTCCCGTAGGAGTCTGGGCCGTGTCTCAGTCCCAATGTGGCCGTTCACCCTCTCAGGCCGGCTACTGATCGTCGCTTTGGTGGGCCGTTACCCCGCCAACTGGCTAATCAGACGCGGATCCATCGTATACCACCGGAGTTTTTCACACCGCTCCATGCGGAGCTGTGCGCTCATGCGGTATTAGCACCTATTTCTAAGTGTTATCCCCCGGTATACGGCAGGTTATCCACGCGTTACTCACCCGTCCGCCACTAACTCATAAATCACTAGGTTTCAGTATGAGTCCGTTCGACTTGCATGTGTTAGGCACGCCGCCAGCGTTCATCCTGAGCCAGGATCAAACTCTCATGTTATAGTTCTGATTCCTGTTCCAGTTAAACTGGCTTCATCCGTTGCATTTCTTTAATGTAACTGTTTTTTGTTTTTTCAATGCAGTCACATCTTTCAATGCTTTACTTTTTTTAAAGGTTTTGTCCCTGATCCATAAAGATCATGGACTCGTTCTCTGAATAATTCTTTGAATAACTCTTCTTTTAGAATTTTCAGGGTTGCATTACTGTTTATTTGTCAAGGTGCTTTTATTATTTCAGTATCATTTGGTCTCCCAAGATACCGAGCGGAGAAGATGGGATTTGAACCCATGCGCCGCTATTAACGACCTACTCCCTTTCCAGGGGAGCCCCTTCGGCCAGCTTGGGTACTTCTCCAAATGGCAGAAATAAAGCGGAGAGGGTGGGATTCGAACCCACGCGCCCTTGCGGACAAACGGTTTTCAAGACCGCCTCGTTATGACCACTTCGATACCTCTCCATATTTTGCTCTCCACATCGCCTTCATTTGCAATGCAGAAATTATTTTAACAAGCCTTTGCATTTTTGTCAAGAGTTTTTTAGATCTTTTTAATATTTTTTAACTGATCTTTTATCTGATTATTTCTTTTTGTGCCGCTTACCTTAGCGACGTGTTTTATCTTATCATGCCCTAATCTGGTTGTCAACTACTTTTTTACATTTTTTACAATTATTTTAATGTAATCGTTTCTCAAGTTCATTTCTTCCAGTCTGATATGGCAGACTGGCTTCCCGATACAGGGCATTGTAGAAGTCCACGGCACTTTGCTGCCTTTCTTTTGCGATCTTTGCCGCCTTTTCCGTATAGAAACCAGAATACAGTTTTTCCAATTTATACTTATACTCCTGAAAAAACGAAGGCTTTGTGTCATTCTCCCCTGTCAGGACTTCTCCCTGGGCTGACACAGAATACAACGGCTCAGCGACAGCACCTTTGTACACCAGGGTTCTCGCGATCCCAATCGCACCTGCAACGTCTAATTTGTCCGCATCAAACAGGATCCGGGCTTCCAGGCTCTGCGGCCTGTCATCTCTTCTATATCTATGTGTTCTGATGCACTGCTTCACCTGCTCCGCATAACCAGACGCGAATCCATGTCCTTTCAGAAAACGATATGCCTTCTCACTGCCCACTCTGGCATGACACAGAGCCGGGTTTTCAAACTGCTCTTTCCGTCCGATATCATGCAGCAGACAGGCTGCTATCAAAATATCATAATCTACATTTATTTCTGTGTTTGCGATCTCCAATGCATTGTACAGAACACGGTAAATGTGTTCCTTATCGTGTGCGCTGTCTCCCATGCAGGAAAGCATATAGTCTTCCATCAATCTATAGTCAGCTCTGTTCATACAAGTGCCTCCGCGATCTTCAGATCCTCCGGTGTCGTGATCTTGATGTTCTGATAAGAACCCTGCACCAGCTTAACAGGAACATTCATAAACGTCTCGACCACCATCGCATCATCCGTGACCGTCACACCCTGTTCAGACAATCTGTTCTCCTGTGCGAGCAGCTTTTCATACGCGGCTGCGATCAGCGGCTTCTCGAAAACCTGCGGTGTCTGGATCTGCCATATGCGGGAACGGTCAGGCGTGCTCTCCACATATCCTTTCTCATCCGCTATCTTGATGGTATCCTTTACAGGCATGCCGACTACACATGCTCTGGATCGCTTTACCTCCTCAAAAGCCCGATCGATGACCGCATCATCAATAAAGGGGCGTGCGCCATCATGGATAAAAATATAGCCGCATTCCCAATGGATGCTCCTGATCCCGCATGCAACAGAATGGTACCGCTCTTTTCCACCGCAGATCACTGCCCGGATCTTGCGAAAGCCATATTTGTCGAGAATCTCTCCCTGACAGTACTCCTCCTCACCTTTTCCGACCACCAGCACAATATCATCTATGATGCTGTCCTCAAAAGCTTTCAGCGAATAATACAAAACGGGCTTGTCCCCGATGAGCAGATACTGCTTATGGACACTGCTCTGCATCCTTTTCCCCTGCCCTGCTGCCAGCACGACCGCTGTCGTCCTGATCTCATTCATGCCGCCCATCTACCTCTCTCCCAATCTGAGATTCGGAACCGCATTCAGATCATATCCGCTCCTCATCCCTTTGATATATTCATAATATCCTGCCACACCGATCATGGCTGCATTGTCTGTACAGAAAATCGGCGAGGGATGATAAAATTCAATGTTCTGTTTCCTGCACTCCGCCTCGAACGCTGCCCGCAGCGATGAGTTTGACGCAACCCCGCCCGCGATGGCAAATCTGTCAAATCCGTACGCCTTCACCGCATTCAGCGAATGCTCTACAAGGACATCAACCACTGCCTTCTGAAAAGAAGCTGCGACATCCGCTCTGTTGATCCCGACTCCTTTCATCTCGCAGGAATTAAGGTAATTTAACACCGCCGATTTCAGACCACTGAAACTAAAATCATAGTTCGATCCGTCCACTTTTGCCCTCGGAAACTGTATTGCTCCGGGGTTTCCCTCCCTGGCTATCCTGTCAATCTTGGGACCGCCCGGATATCCGAGACCTATGGCACGTGCCACTTTGTCAAAAGCCTCTCCCGCTGCATCATCCCTGGTATGACCCAGGATCTCATAGACGCCATACTCTTTGACAACCACAAGATGCGTATGGCCGCCGGATACGACAAGGCATACAAAAGGAGGCTCCAGTTCCTTATTTTCAATAAAATTGGCACTGATATGCCCCTCAATGTGGTGCACGCCGACCAATGGTTTCTCTGTGGCAAAACAGATCGCCTTCGCCGCGGAAACGCCGACGAGAAGCGCTCCGACAAGCCCGGGGCCATAGGTCACTGCGATCGCCGTGATTTCATCCAGTGTCACATCCGCCTCCCGCAGCGCTTCCTCTATGACCTGATTGATCTTCTCTATATGTTTTCTTGAAGCGATCTCCGGTACCACACCACCATATAAGGTATGCAATTCTATCTGTGACGAAATGATGTTGGACAAGACCTCCCGTCCATTTTTCACAACTGACGCCGCTGTCTCATCACAGGAGCTTTCGATCGCCAATATGAGTATATCTTCCTTTGTTTCCATGATCAGACCATACCTTCTTCCACCAAACAATTTATTCCGGGTCGACAAGATCAAATCCAAGGATTTTCCAGCGGCCTGTCTCGGTCTCTCTTCTCAGTATAAACACCTGCTTTGAGGATACATAATTCGCCCCGGACTTTACAGAATAAGTGCAGTACATCCGTGCGCACTTGCGTCCGTCCTCTGTGAACTCCTCCACATCCGTGCTTTTTGAAACCGTATAGCTCATGATCGTATAACCGTTTTCCTCAAACTCTTTGACTTCATTCTTTAGATCCATGATATACTGATCTCTTGGATTGTTTTCGGCAAGCTCTGTGTCAAACAATGCCAACAGCTTATCCGCCATCTGCTCAAGCTGACTTTCTGTATATTCTTCATTGTACAGACATTTTGTGATATCGCTGTAATACTTCAGCACTTCCCTGGGTGTCGGAGGGTAATCGTCGTCCAGATTTTTCAGCAGCACATCCTGAACCGCCGTGACAACCGTCTCTTCCTCCTTGCCATTATAGTTTGACAGATAAAAATAGTACCCCCCGACCAGCGCCACCAGAATGACGACGATGATCGCTTTTTTTGCCTTCCCCATTTTCATTTCCCCCTTTCATTATTCTCATCCTCAAACAAGAGTTCCTCGCTCCATCCATCCTTCGCGATGTAGGTCTGCGGGAAGACCGCCTGCACTTCCTTTTTGTATTCTTCCGGCCTTGTCAATGATGGCGAATAGTGTGTCAGCCACATTTTGGCGACGTTTGCTGCCTTTGCCATCGCTGCCGCCTCGTAAAATGTCATGTGCCTGTATTCTTTTGCCTTCTCTTTTTTGTCCGGCTCTCCGTACATACCCTCACATATAAATAAATCGGCATCTTTTGCGTTTTTGATAATACCTTCTGTAGGCCTTGAATCCGTACAGTACGTCACTTTAAGCCCTTTCCTGGGCGCGCCCATGACCATGTCGGGCGTGTACGTTTTCCCTTCAAGTGCGATCGTCTCCCCTTTTTGGAGTCTGCCCCAGTACTTTCGGTCCAGCCCCAGCGTCAATGCCCTCTCCAGCTGAAATCTTCCCCTGCGCTCGACCACAATACTGTATCCGTAACAGACCACATTGTGATTGACGCGAAATGCCTCGATGCGGAAGCCGTCAAATGAAAAATGCTGCTCTGTTTCTGTCAGTTCCATGTACCTGATCTCAAACGGAAGCTCTGGAGCCACCACACGCAGAGCGTTAACGACTCTCGAAAGCCCTTTGGGGCCGATCATCAACAGCGGTGTCGTCTTTTCCGCATTTCCCATGGTGAGCAGCATTCCGGGCAGCCCGGATATGTGGTCAGCATGATAGTGGGTAAAGCACATAATGTCGATCGGCTTGGGGCTCCATCCCTTCTCCTTCATGGCAATCTGGGTACCTTCTCCGCAGTCGATGAGGATACTGGTACCATTGTACCGCGCCATGAGCGAAGTGAGCCATCTGTATGGCAACGGCATCATACCCCCGGTTCCCAACAAACAAATATCTAATATAGTAATCGCCTCCTCATAAGAATGTAGTTCCTTCACGCTCTCCACATAATGACAGCATCATCTTCTGGCTTTTGATAAAAACCAGGGCGCACTCCTCTGGAGACAAATCCGTTCTTCTCGTAAAGTCTGCGCGCCGGAATGTTTCTGCTTCGCACTTCAAGGGTATACGCCGTGATGCCGTACCGCTCCTCCCCCAGTCTTAGAAGCGCTGACAGCACTGACGCCGCGATCCCGTTATTTCTGTACCGTTCATAAACTGCCACATTGGATATATCGCCCTCTCCGGCGATATGCGTGAGCATGCATCCTCCTAAAATGCGGTCAGGCGTGTCTGCTGTGACGCTGTCCGCCTCCGCCACCAGATAACACCTGTCCGGATTGGTGAGCACTTCCTCAAAATCCCTGTATTTCCACGGCAAAGAAAAGCAGGCCGCCTCCAGCGCTGTCACTTCCTCCAGGTCTTCCCGCCGCATTTCCCGTATATGGTATCTGAATGACTTCATCGCCGCCATATCCACTCATTCCCCTTTTGCCGCACGCTCCCGCTCCGCCTGCGAGAGGCGCAGATATTCAGGCGCATGTTCCGCCGCCGTCTCTATGATCCCTTTCTGATATAAGAGCAAACCAAGCGCCGCCACGCAGGCAGCCCTCTGCCGGTTGCAGCACGCCGGCGCAAAACTGTACCTGACCCGGATCAGTTCTGCTATTCTGTCTCTGTATATGGATACGCCGTCTCCCAAAAACAATACTTCCGTATCTGTCCCGCATTCATTGATCTTCGCGACGATCTGAGCAATATCGACAACACACTGTTTTTCTATGACGGCCATGTCATATCCCGCGCCGGGATCTGTCCCTTTGCGAAATGCGTACAGCCCAGTATACACCTGATCCCTGCGCGCGTCCATGATCGGGCAGACCAAATGTCCGCTGCCATAGAGATTGTAAGCCAGCGCATCCACTGTCGGCACCGGTATAATCGGAACATCGAGCGCAAACCCCAGACCTTTTGCCGTCGCCGATCCGATCCGGAGTCCGGTAAAGGAACCCGGTCCTGCCGCGACCGCGACCGCGTCAATAGTATGCAGATCCAGCTCCGTCATGCGCTTTAACTCATCCAGCATAGGGAGCAGTGTCTGCGAATGCGTTTTTTTGTAATTCACCGTGTACTCTGCTATGGTAACATCATCCTCCACGATCGCCGCCGAGGCCACGAGGCCGGAACTGTCTAATGCAAGAATCTTCATATCATTTCACCTTCATTCATCGCTGTCTGTCTATCGTTATTTTCCGGTAATCAAAACCTTTTTCCAAATCCTTCTCAATGGTTATGTCTATGGCACACGCCGGGATCAATTCCCTGACCAGTTCTGCCCATTCGATCATACAGACCCCATTTCCATAAAAACAGTCCTCATAACCGATTTCATCCATCTCTTCTATATCACCGATGCGATAAACATCAAAATGATAAAACGGCAGTCTTCCATTCTCATAGATCTGTACGATCGTAAACGTAGGACTGTTCACATGCTCCGTTATGCCAAGTCCGGCTGCGACACCCTGCGTAAACACAGTCTTGCCTGCACCCAGCCCACCGTTCAGCGTGTAGATCTCTCCCGGCTTCGCAGAGCGTCCAAGCTCTCTGCCCACGGCAAAAGTCTCCTCCGGACTGTATGTCTCTATACACTCCATTCTTTTCACCTCAGCATATTTCTGTTTTTTTGAATCTACCTGTCAGCAGCGTATCCTGACTTTTTTCGGGGGCATATGCGTCGATATCATCTGTATCAGCGCTTCCTTTCTGTCCCCCAGATCTTTTTTCGGGAAGATAGACGCTGTCGTCCTCGATGTGTACAGTATGATGCTCCTTCCCGTCGATACCGCCTTCACGCAGCTGTCCCAGCTCTGCTGTTCCTCGTTTTCCCCCTGTGATACACTGACCCCTTCATCTGTCATCCTGTAGTGCAGGGGCTGCCTGAAGGCGGGCGTATTCTGTACCTGCTGCATCGCCCTGAGAAACAGCGCTCCCGGAAGATACGCGATGAGCACTATGCCTGCGATCAGATAGATCGCATACTTTGTCGAGATAAATGCCATGATCAGCATCACGCCCACAAGTGTGCCGAGCATGCCCGAGAAGCTGGTGTATGTATGAAACAGTAGATAGTCATACAGCACACCAGCGGTCACTTTCACATCAAATTCCATTTCCATACTGCATCCTGCCCTTTCCGTTCCCAAACGAGCAGGGAAATTCCCCTGCTCCGTGCGCCGGACATCTGTCATCTTCTGCTGACAGTCTTCCTCTGGATGCCCGTATGCACAAACAGAGCACCTGTACGTTTGAATGATACAGGTGCTCCTTTACCAATTCAGTACCTTAATACAGTATACCAAAAAGTCATCAAAGTGCAAGTCATTCTGCAATTTTAATCGCGGCCTACTCATGCCGCAGCGCTTCGATCGGACTGAGCTTCGCTGCTTTTCTGGCGGGATAGATTCCAAAAAAGATCCCGATCAGTGAGGAGAACCCGGTCGCTGCCAGGACAACCTTGGGGTCGATCACCGCCTGCATCCCGCTCATTCCCATGCCTGACGCGATGCTGCAGATTCCTTTTGCCCCCAGAACGCCCAGGACGATTCCGACAAATCCCCCGATCAGCGTGATGATGACTGCCTCCATCAGGAACTGAAACAGGATCGATCCGGTCTTTGCCCCCAGCGCTTTCCTGATACCGATCTCTTTTGTCCGCTCTGTGACAGATACCAGCATGATGTTCATGACGCCGATGCCGCCGACGATGAGGGCAATACCGGCTACGAGCATGATAAATATCGTCACATAATTCAGGATATCGCTGATCATGCCTACCTGGCTCGCCATGTCATACGCCTGGATATAATCCCTTCCCCGCACGTTATATCTCGCCTCGAGCAGGGACTTTACCTGTTTCGAGATCTCTGTAACATACTCTGAGGAATCCGCAAACACGATAAATGAGGAGAACTCGTCTGTGTAATACCCGTACAGATCCTCCAGCGTCGTGAGCGGGATCTCCATCGACACGTCTGCGCCCGTGCCGGTTGTCATCTGCTTCGCGATCGAATCGTTGTCCTTTCTCACACCGACGACCGTATAGTCCTCTGTGATCCCCCACATGCTCATGCTGATCTCCAGTCCGACCACGTCCGTGGATCCAAACAGTTTCTTCGCGCCGCGCTCGTTGATAACACAAACCTTTGCCGAGCTCTGGGCTTCACTTTTATTGTAATAGCGCCCCCGGATCAGCGGTGCATTGTCATAATAAAACAATGACTCATTGCCAAACATCGGCGCCACGGAAAATGTCCCCTTTGTACTTTGCGCAGATCCCTGGGCACCAAAAGACCAGACATCAGTCGCACCCTTTACATGCGGGACCTTTTCGTAGATCATGTCCAGATCGTCGTTGGTAAACATGATCGAATCCGCCTCATCGCCCGGCACATCCGCATAGATCTGCACGTATCCGCCAACCAGCTCGTCGAGCTGTCCGCTGATCCCGACCTTGAATCCGTTTCCTGCAGAGACGATCAGTATGACGGAGGAAATACCGATAATGATGCCCAGCATTGTCAGGAAAGAGCGCCCCTTATTACCGCGGATGTTCATAAGGGCTATTTTGATATATTCTATGATCCTAGCCATTGTCTGTACCATCCTTTGTATTCTCCGGCACTGCGGCCGAGGCATCCTCTGCGCCCTCCTGTTCGTCCGTACCGGTCTCCTCAGTGCGCTCCTGCACGGATGCCTCCTTCTCCTCTGTCGCTTCGGAACCCGATGATGCCGGTGCATCTGTCACTGGCGCTCCTGACATTGGCATGGCAGTCACCGCCATTCCCTCATCCAGTCCGATCCCATAAACAGATGTCGTCACGATCTCCTGGTTTTCACTCAGGCCATCTTTGATCTGAATATACGATTCAGAAGAAATACCTGTCTCAACATATTTCTTGGTCAGTTTCCCGTTGTCGATCACATAGCAGAACTGTCCCTGGCTGTCGACATTGACTGCCTCCACGGGCGCCTGCAGAACACCCTTTTCGCTCGCTGTCAGGATCTTGAGTTTGGCATCAATGCCGAGGAATATGTTCTCATCCGCATTGTCGATATGTACCCTGACCGCAACCATCGGCGTCCCCGACGAATTCGCCTCCGCCACGTGATTGATCTTGGAAACGGTTCCTGTATAGTCCCTCCCGGAAATCGTGATCTCCGCCGGCTGCCCCAGCGCCAGTGTCTCCAGCGCATATTTGGAAGCCTGGAACTCCACGCAGACATCGTCAATACTCTCGAGAACCATCAGCTGGGCACCTTCCTGCACAGTAGCGCCCTCCACCACGCTCAGATCGGAGATAACCCCGTTAAAGCCTGCCACAACTCCATTTAACGCAGCCTCGTATTTCTTTTCGGCATCCGCGCTCTCAAGCTGTGATTTCGTCCTGTTGAGCTCATATCCTGCGATTTTATTGCCGTTCACAACCGCCGACTCCGCTCCTGCCTTGACACTCTTTGCCTCGGACAGGCGCTCCTGATAATCTGCAAGATCCTTTTTTGCCTGAGTGAGCAGATCCTCCCATCCATAATCTGTCTTGTAGTCCGAGAGCAGGCCCAGTTTGTCATTTACCTTGTTCAGCTCCATCTGTTTTTCCATTTTTTTGGCAGACAGCATCTCGACATCCGTATCCTCCGTCGGAAACTGCAGGGCAAGGTCATAATTGTTTATCTCTTTCTCAATACTGTATTTCTCCGCATACAGATCCGATTTTTCCAGTGCTGTCATGTCTGTTATGCCGTTGGTCAGATCTTCTATGTACTTCTCATAATTGTCGATCCACGCCTCACAGTCCGCTATGTCGGCTTCCGCCTGCGCCAGCTTCGTCTTCTGCTCATTATTGTACTGCACGTTGGAATTGTAATCCGCGGAACTGATCTTCTGTGCCAGCTCGGTCTGCTTCTTTGCATAAGCCACTGCATCCGCGTCAAAACACAGGAGCACATCTCCCGCCTTGACGACATCACCCTTGCTCACCTCAATCCCTTCGACTTTGGCATTCGCAGGTGCAAAAAAGGTGACAGATTCCTCCGCGATCACCTTTCCACTGACACTGAGCTCCGTATCGATATCACCCGTGGACACTTTATCCGTATAGACAGGGATCGATACATCCCCCTCGCTGGAAAACGCTTTTACACCAATGAAGACTGCAAGCACCAGCACTACAGGAATGATGATCTTTAACCGCTTCTTTCTGCGCCTGCCTGTCTTTTTTACCCCTTCCGCATTTTGTGCCTTCTTCTCCCCTTTACTCATTCTCCTCGTCCTCCATTCCTTTTTCCTGAATCATATCCTGCCCATGGCCGCCCCCTTCAGCCTGCGTGACGCGCCGCGTATCAGAGACAATCCTGCCGTCACGTATCTTGATCACCCTGTCCGCCTGCTCTGCGATCTCATTGTCGTGTGTGATCAGGATCACAGTTCTGCCTTCACTGTGAAGTTCCCGCAGGATCTGCAGGATCTCCCCTGTCGAATTGGAATCCAGGTTGCCGGTCGGCTCATCGGCAAGTATGATGGGCGGCGCCTGTGCTATGGCTCTTGCTATCGCCACCCTCTGCTGCTGGCCGCCTGACATCTGAGCCGGTTTGTGGTCAAGCCTGTGTGACAGTCCCACCTTCTCGAGCGCCCTCAGCGCCAGCTCCTCCCGCTCTTTTTTCCCGACTCCCCGATAGATCAACGGCAGCGTGACATTCTCTACGGCCGTGAGATTTTGTATCAGATTAAACCCCTGAAAGATAAATCCGATCTCCCTGTTCCGGACATCTGACAATTCATCATCGTCCATATCTGACACATCGATGCCATGCAGCTGATAAGTCCCTGTTGTCGGCACGTCCAGGCATCCGAGCATGTTCATGAGCGTTGATTTGCCCGAACCTGAGTGCCCTATGATCGCCACAAACTCCCGCTCACAAATGGTGAGATCCACGCCGTCAAGTGCATGTACTTCATTTTCCCCAGGATTGTAGATCTTTCTCATGTCTTTTATTTCTATCAAGATCTTATCTGATGGTCTATCTGTTTCCATTGCTCATTTCCCCGTTCCCTCTTTCACTTTTTAAATCAATCTGTCTCAAAGCGCCGCCATGAACGATCAGTCTCTGCGGCGTTTCCTGACAATTTCATACTATATCACTGTCAGCTGATTTTGTCTTTAATATTTTCTTAATTTTACATTAATTTACAATCTCTAAAAATTGTATTAATCCCGCAGTACAATTATGTATTTTTTATAAAAAGAGATTGATCATTTTATTTCCTTTTACTAAAAAATCCCTAAATCACCAGCGCCCGATCTCCTGTGTACGGGTCTGCACGGGTCTGTACAATCGAGTAGGGAAGAGCCCTCTTCCCCTACTCCCGCGCCGGGCGTCCGTCAGCGTATGCTGACATATTTCCTTTGGACGCCCGTGTGCATAAAAAAGACACCCGCCCCGAGTGTCTTTTGATAAAATATTTTTCTACAGTTCGTTAGAAACTTAAGCACCCTCTGTCCGCCTGGTTTTCGCGGTATTGTCATAGGATGCCTTGAGGATCGGGCTCAGCGGCTTATACAGTAAGAAGGTCAGAACCGATACGACAGAACCTTTTAAAAGATTCAGCGGAGCCACACAAAATGCCACAAAAGTAAATACATTCGTGATATTAGAATTGATCTCTGTTCCCATTCCGATGATCGCCTCGAGCGGCATGCCGTACATCACCGCAAAAGTCGGAAGCAGATACACCGCATTGAAAAGGGTTCCGAACACTGTCATACACAGGGTTCCCGCCGCACTTCCGATGACTGCTGTCGCCTTTTTCTTTCTCGCATGGTAGATCAGCGTCGCCGGCAGGATCATGGAACAGCCCACGCAGAAATTGGCGAGCTCTCCGACAAAAGCTGTGGAAGTCGGCTTAAACAGCAGCTTAATGATGATCTTGACAAACTCTGTGAGAATACCGGCTACAGGACCAAACGCAAATCCGCAGATCAGTACCGGCAGTTCGCTGGCGTCGATCCCATAGAATGGCGGGGCAAACGGTACAGGAAACTCGATCGTCATCAGGACGCCCGCGATCGCGGAGAACATACCGATCATGGCAGTCTTTCTGGCTGTCAGTATCCTGCCTTTGTCTCCGTTTCGCTTGGCGATAAGCTTCTCGGCAATCACTGCCACAAGCACTACCGCTGCCACAATTCCCACAAATTCCAACACGAATGTGAGATTTTCGACGATGTTCGTGATAAACTGGTTCATAATTTTCAATCTCCTTTTTGCTGATTTCTTCTGAGGAGTTTGTATGGAGTATGGAGGTATGTATCTGTGCGGCATTCTTCCTCTGCACGGGTCTGCGCATAAAAAATCCCCGAATGTTTCTGGCATTCGGGGAGTACACACAACATACCATTCCCTGCATGGATACATCCTGCATCCGCAAAGAATCTGCATCTTCTCTCATCCAGACTTTACTGTCGGTTATGGAATCTCACCATATCAGCCACTTTGTTCCTGCGCTGCACGCGCCGAAACGAAAAGCGGGTCGCGGACTTTACCGCCGGTAGGGAATTACACCCTGCCCCGAAGATCTGTTATTTTGTTTACGGGTATTACTATAGCATGAAAACGGCTGGTTATCAAGGGGTTTTCTGATTTTTTTGAAATTTGTGGTGTCTGACAAATGCTTTAGCGGTACTCAAACCGTGCCGGCGCATCCGCCAGGCTGCTCGTTCCTATGAAGACCTCAAATGCGCCCGGCTCGCTCTCCCACCTGCCGTTTTCTGTCAGGAAGCAAAGCTCCTTCTCGGTGATGAAGAAACGAACATTTTGCTGCTCGTCCGGCTGAAGCGTCACCTTGCAGAACCCTTTGAGCTCCTTCACAGGGCGGACCACGCTCGCTGCGACGTCGCGGATATAGAGCTGCACCGTCTCCGTTCCCTCCACAGAGCCTGTGTTCCGGACGGTAACACTGGCAGTGAGGATCTCGTCCTTTGTCATGTGATCCCTGTCCAGCACGACCGGCGATACGGAAAAGCTGGTGTATGTCAGCCCGAATCCGAACAGATACAGCGGACTGTTGGGAATATCCAGATATTTTGAACGGAAGCGGTCCTTATCCTTTCCAGGGACATGCGGACGCCCTGTCGGATACTCGTTGTAGTGCACCGGAACCTGTCCCACACAGTACGGAAAGCTCATCGGCAGTTTTCCGCTGGGACTGTACCTGCCGGACAGCACATCCACCAGCGCCCGCGCACCCTCCGTGCCCGGCATCCATGCCAGCAGGACAGCCTGCGCCTTCTCCGCGATCTGACGGATGTCCAGGGGCCTGCCGGAGAACAGCACCACGGCGACCTGGTCACACACTGCGCAGACTCTGTCCAGAAGTTCCTGCTGGATCCCGGGGATCTGGATCCCGGCGCTGCTGGCGGCCTCGCCGGACTGCCTCCGGTCCTCCCCGAGCAGCAGCACGACCTGCCCGCACGCCTTTGCCGCCTCCACAGCCTCGTCCATCATACGCTGCTGTTCCTCCGCGGAGACCATCTCATCCGTGCATTCCAAAAAACCCTCCAGCTTCCTGCCGGAATCGGTCATAGGACATCCGCAGCAGAATACCGCATCTATATCTGCACACTGCTCGAGCACAGACTCACGCAGTGTCGCCACATCCTTTGTCTCGCCTGTGATCGACCAGGCGCCCATCAGGTTCCTGCTGTCCACATAGGGACCGATGTAGGCTGTCTTTTTCTTGTCAGACAGCGGCAGAACGCCCTCGTTCTTCAGGAGGACAAACGACTTGCGCGCCGCCTCCCGCGCGAGCGCGCGGTGTTCCTCGCAGAGAATGATCTGCTTTTCTTTCTCCTCATCCGCGTCCTTGAACGGCGCCTCAAAGAGCCCCAGCGCATTCTTGAGCGTCAGGATCCGCATGACTGCCTCGTCAATGAGCGCCTCCGGCACTTTGCCGTCCTGAACCAGCGCCGTAAGCTGCTCTGCGTAGACTCCTGACATCATGTCCACATCCACACCCGCTGTCACAGCGCGCTGCGCCGCCTGTGTCCTGTCCGCGCAGTATCCATGACAGAGCATCTCCTCGATCGCCGCCCAGTCCGATATCAGGACACCGTCAAACCCCATCTCCTCCCGCAGGATCTGGCGCATCAGCCGCCTGTTTCCCGTCGCCGGAATACCGTCGATCGTATTAAAAGCTGTCATCACCAGCGCCGCCCCGGTCTGGATCCCCGCCTCATATGCCGGCAGATAAAACTGGCGCAGCGTATGTTCCGACAGCTCAACCGTGTTGTAGTCACGCCCCGCATCAGGCGCACCGTACCCTGCAAAATGCTTGACGCAGGCAGCTACGCTCCCCGCCTTTCGCAGATCCTCCCCCTGGTATCCCCGCACCATTGCGGCCGCATAGAGGCTGTTCAGATATGGATCCTCGCCCGTCGATTCCATCACGCGCCCCCAGCGCGCGTCCCGCACCAGATCTGCCATGGGCGAAAAGGTCACATGCACTCCGCTGACAGCCGCTTCCTGCGCCGCCATCCTGGCACACCGCATGGACAGCTCCGGCTCAAAGGCCGCCCCCTGTCCCAGCGGTATCGGAAACACTGTCCTGTATCCATTGATGACGTCGAGCATGAACAGCAGCGGAATCTGATGCGGATGCTTTTCCATGTATCCTTTCTGTATCCTTTTTGCCGCGTCTGCCCCTGACACCCCGATCACAGAGCCCGCCAGCCCGATATTTTCCTCTGTAAATCCCTTGTCCGCCATCGGTCCTGTCGCCACGGACTCACCTGTGTAAAACGAACCGATCACCTGGTTCATCTGCCCTATCTTTTCTGCGAGGGACATGTCGTCCAACAACTCCTGCAACGCTTCTACCGTCATACTGTTGTTCCTCCTGACTTTCTTCCTATTTCTTAAACTTCCTGCGGTACTCCAGCGGGGAGTACCCTGTGTTTTCTTTGAACATCTTTGTAAAATACGAAAAATTGCTGTAACCCACATAGATGGAGACGGTGTTGATCGGCAGGTCGCTGTGGACAAGCAGGTTCTTTGCCTCCTCCACCCGCTTCTGCAGGATGTAGGCGCTGATGGAAATGCCGACCTCTTTCTTGAAGATCCGCGCCATATAATCCGTGTTGAGATACACCATCTCCGCCAGCGCGTCACGGCGGATCTCCTCCTGAAAATGGGAATCGATGTACTGGCGGATCTTCTCCGTCACGGTCGCTGTCCTGTTCACGTACTTCTCATACCGTCTCGCCTCGTGTATCAGGTCGGACGCATGCGCCAGCGCCCCGTAGATGCCGTCCAGCGCATCCAGGCGCGTCTGCTTGTCCTCCCGCTCCGAAAAGAGCAGATGTGCCTTGATCTCCCTCCTGGCAAGCCAGGAGTACACGATCTGCGTGACATCCACCCGGAATGCCTCGAGGATCTGCCGCGTGACCATCTCCTGGCGCTCCATCTCCTCCAGATACGCTTTCATGCTGGCCGCGAGCGCCTCCTCCTTCCCCTCCTCCATCAGGATCTCCCACAGCCCCATATTGGGATTGCGGTACGTGTTCTCAGGATGGATAAAGTCCGACAGATACAGCACCCGGTTGCGCACCGACAGGCTGTTGTCCCGCATCCGCCGGACCTGTTCGAGCACCTGTGCCATCTCAAGTCCGGTCTGGGCAATCCCGGCTCCTGCCCAGAGATTCATCGCGAAATTTTCCCGAAACCAGCCGACAAGCCGCGCAAAAGCCGCCCTTGCGGCAGCGCTGTCCACACATCCGTCCTCGCGGCAGACGACGACACAGTTCCCCGTCTCCACCGACACGACAGACTCCACGGACAGACCGCTGCCGGCGAGCAGCTCGGAGAGCACATTTCCCACCACAAAGTCGAGCGTGCCCCTGTCCCAGATCCCCTCCTGCGCCTTGCCGTCATGAAAGATGACATACAGTAGATAAAACCTGTTTTGTAAATACGCCCTGTCCCGTCGCTGCTGTTCCGTGCCGAACGGTTCCGGCGGAATGCGCCCGGCGAGCACCTCCCGCCAGAACTCCCTGCAGATGACGGACTGGTTCTGCTTCCAGTGCCGGCTCTCCTTCTGGTAATCCGCAAACGCCCTCGCCTGCTCCGCCTTGTTCACCGCCTTGGCAAGCGCGCAGGAGAGCTTTCCGAAATCGACCGGCTTGAGCAGATACTCGACACTGTCGAGCGCGATCGCACGTCTCGCGTAGTCGAACTCCGCATAGCTTGTCAGAAAGATGACCGGCATCCCGTACCCTTCCCTGCGCACCCACTCGATCAGATCAAAGCCGCTTTCCTGGGGCATGACGATATCGCTGATGATCACATCCACATCCGCCATCTCCATGATCATCTGCGCCTGCTTCACGGAAAACGCCGTGTAGACCGCATCGATCCCAAAATCCTTCCAGTCCACATTTTTCTTGATACTCTCGATCATGTACTCCTCGTCGTCAACCAGCAAAAGATTCATAGTCCTCCCCTTTTTGATACGGAATGTGGATATCGACGATCGCACCCCCGAGCGGGCTGTTCTCAAAATGGATCTTGCCCTTGTCCTGATAGTAATAATAAAACCGCTTCATGCAATTTTCTATCCCGACATGCTCCCCGCCTTTTGAGATATCCTCCCCGCGCTGCAGCCCTTGCAGAATGTCCTGCGGGAATCCCCTTCCGGTGTCCGAGATATAGATATTCACATATTTTTCATCCTCCCGGTCCTCCGGGTAGACCGTGACCGATATCAGCGTCCGCTCCGACAGGGTCAGCGCGTGCTTTGCCGCATTCTCCACAAAGACCTGTATCAGGAATGGAAAGATCAGCGCATCCGTGACCTCCTCCTGTATCTCCACATAGTACTCAAAATTGTCCGGGTGGCGCAGCAGCAGTATCTTGAGATAATTCTGACAGTGCGTCGCCTCCGCCGTCACCGGGACAAGCTCATGCACATTGCGGAATATATAACTCAGGTATTCCGCGGCGATCCGGCTCATCTGCTTCGCGCCGTCGTACTTGCCAAAATCGATCATGCTGTAGATGAAGTTCAGGCAGTTGAGATAAAAGTGCGGCCGGATCTGGAGCTTTAGATAGTCCATCTCCACCTTCTGCTTCTCGAGCTCCTGCTCGTACAGCGTGATCTTGAGCCTGCGGATTTGTTTGATCATATGTTTAAACTTGTCGTCGATCTGCTCCAGTTCCAGCAGGTTGGTCTCGGTGAGCGCAAATTTATAGTCGCCCTCATCATAATTTTCCAGATTTTCCACAAACTGCTGTACGGGCGCCAGCAGGTTCCTTTTCAGCCACCAAAGCATGAACGCAGAGACACCGATCAGTGTGCTCGCGATCACACAGAGTACGATCACGCTCCCCAGCATCAGTTCCATCATGCGCTCGCCGGAGACGCGCATCTGAATTTCAAACGGTGCCTGCGACAAAAGCTTGCAGATGGACGGCTCTCCGACAGACTCCTCTGTGCTTTTGTCCAGAAATTTCCCGCCGGTGAGCATCCCGACCGTCTGACCGCCCTCGTCCACCAGGCGCACATACCCGTTCTTTCCCACTGTCATGCTCGAAAAGGGCTCCAGAATGCTCTTGACATTCACGTAACAGCCCAGACTGACGCCGTCGGCCTGCGCGATCTTGCACATGTACGTCTCGCCGCCGCAGATGACGATATTCCATTTCTTTTTCACTGAATACGAGTATTTCTGCAGCTCCTTCACCTGTTCTGTCATGGCGGTCTGCACATCCTCCGGCGCGCGGTGCCCGTCCTCCGGCGACAGCGTCAGATGCCAGTATGCATCCGTCTCCCCCAGATACAGAAATATCTGGTACTCCTGCCCGTACTCCCAGACACCTGACAGATACATCTCGCGCAGCTTTGAGACGGGGTAATCGATGTTCTCCCCCTCCCGGATCATGTTCACATACTTCCAGAACGCAGAATCAGCCTGTCTCCGCTCCATGATCGTGGAAAACAGGCTGCGGCTGATGCGCAGAAAGCGGCTGTCCAGCTCACGCATGTAGAGCTCGGACATCTCGTCCATATCCCGCAGCGTCTGGTGGCGGACCCGCCCCAGTATCAGCATGCTCCCCGCCGTGTAGACCGCCAGCACCAGCAGCAGGACACACAGGAAACGCTTCATCTGCTGGTCCATTGTCTTTTGCTTTCCGCGCATAAATCTCCTCCTCAGCCTTTTCTCTATGTTATCCCTTTACAGCGCCCAGCGTGATACCCTCCGCAAAGTATTTCTGCAGGAACGGGTAGATGATAAACAGCGGCAGCATTGCGATAAACGCGATCGCCATGCGGATGGAGGTCGCCGGCAGCTTCGCCACCTCGGCGCCGATGTTCCCCGCCACCTTGCCGCTTGCCAGATACTGGATATCCGTTATCATCTGGTTTAGCAGGTTCTGGATGCTGTACAGCTTCTGTCCGGCATTCCCTGATAAATAATATAACCCATTTGTCCAGTCATTCCAATATGCCAGACCGGAAAAAAGTCCCATCGTCACCAGGATCGGCTTGCCCAGGGGCAGAACCAGCGACAAAAATATTTTCAGATGCCCCGCGCCGTCGATCTTTGCCGCCTCAAACAGCGCGTCCGGGATACTCGTCATGTAATAGCTGCGGATCATCAGCACGTTGTTCGCGCTGAGCAGCAGATTGGGTATCACCAGCGCCCACAGCGTGTTCTTGATGTGAAAATAGTTCACATACATCAGGTAGGTCGGCACCAGACCGCCGTTGAACAGCATGGTAAAAAAGATAAAAAATGTGATCCCCCGGCGGTATGGCAGTGTCCTGACAGACAGCGGATACGCCATCAGGGCGGACATTGCCACATTGAGCACTGTGCCGAGAAAGGTCGCCAGGATCGTAACCCCGTACGCACGCAGGATCTTATCCCCCTGGCGTATGATATATTGGTAGGCATAAAAACTGATCTTCTCCGGGAAAAATGAATACCCGTTGCGAATCAGCACATTCTCATCCGTGATGGACGAGATGAATACCAGCAGAAACGGCAGCACCACCATCAGTGTGACCAGGATCAGCACTGCGTTGATTCCGATCTGAAACTGCCTGCTGCTCTTTGAGTCCGTCATAATCTTCCTCCTCTCACGATTTTAAAACAATGCGCGCTCCTTGTCTACCCTGCGCACGATCCAGTTGCTGGCGATCACGATCACAAAGCCCACAAGGGACTGATACACGCCCGCCGCGGAGGACATGCTGATATTTCCCTGCTCGATCAGCGCGCGGTACACATAGGTGTCGATCACGTTCGTCGTCGGAAAGAGCACGCCGGAGTTCATCGGCACCTGGTAGAACAGGCCGAAATCCGAGTAGAAGATCCGGCCGATACTCAGCAGCAGCAGCGTGATGATCGTGGGTGTGAGGCTTGGCAGGGTGATCTTTGTGATCTCCTGCCATTTGCTGGCGCCGTCCAGTCTGGCAGCCTCATAGAAGGACGGATCGATCCCGATCAGGGATGCGATGTAGATCAGGCAGCCGTAGCCCACGCCCTTCCAGCAGTTGGCCGCTATCAGTATGAAAGGCCAGTATTTTGGCTCCTGATACCACTGGATCCCCTCGATCCCCAGCGCGGCGAGGAGCGAGTTGTTGACAAGTCCGTTCTCCGAGCTCAGCAGCGCGTACACGATGTAGCTCAGGATGACCATGGACATCAGGAACGGGAGCAGTATCGCACTCTGGTACAGCTTTTTGAGCTTCGTGCTGCGCACCTCACAGATCAGGATCGCGATCGCGATGCCCACGACCATGTTCACGATAATAAACGCGACATTGTACAGCAGCGTATTGCGCGTGATGATCCATGCGTCCGGCGAGTTGAACAGAAACTTAAAATTCTCAAACCCCGCCCACGGACTGCCAAGGATCCCCTTGGCAAAATTCAGCTTCTTGAAAGCGATGATGATGCCTGCCATGGGAATATAGTTGTTGATCATCAGATAGGCCAGCCCCGGCAGCAGCATCAGATACAGGGGCAGGTGTTCCCGAAAATGCTTTGCGTCTGTTTTCTTCTTCATGCGATCCTCTCCTCTTATCTGCCGGCAAGCCACGCGTCAAACTGTTCCTGCTTGGCGGCGATCAGCTCGTCGATGCCAGCCTGCTCCAGCGCGTCCAGAAACTGCGGGATATAGACCTCAGGATCTGCAGAACCGCTGTTTAAGGATACTGAATACTGTTTGACCACATTGCTGAGCGCCGCGATCTGGTTCTCGTAGCCTGAGCTGTTGAAGAAGAAACCGACCGCTTTGGAATCCTTCGCGGAATTGTTAAACTCCTCCATCTTCTCCCAGAGCTGCGGGTCGGATCCCGTCCACTTGTGGGCGATGAACTGGTTCGGCAGCTCCCAGCCAAGGTTCAGGCTGTATCCCACATTGTCCGCCGTGATGCCCTCCGGGTAGTTGATGATCCCGTTCTCGGCATCTTCCATCACATAGTCCGTGCCCTCCTCGCCCCAGTTTAAGAGGTTCATGACCTCGGGGCTTCCGTAGATATAATCCAGCACCTGCATCGTCTTTTCCGGATTTTCCGAGTTTTGCGCGATCGAGAAATTTACATTGTTGTAGGTCGAACAGTTCTTGATCGGATGATCAGAAAACGGCACGATCACAAACTCATATCCCGTCGAGCTCTCAAACTCCACCGGCGTTCCCGGGTGGTACGAGAAAAAGATGGAAAACAGATTGCCCGCCTTGCACACCGTACGCCAGTTCTCCGTGTCGGTTCCCGCATCCTTGCTGATATAGCCCTTCTCGTACCAGTCGTGCAGCATCGTCGCCGTCTCCCTGTACCAGTCGCTGGCATAGAGGTTCACGATCGTCGTGCTGTTCTCCTGGTCCAGCAGCACGCCAAGGTAGTTGTTGTCCGCCAGATTGTCCCCGTTAAACAGGCGGCTCAGCGGCGCATCCTCGTTTGCGGAGAACAGCATCTTCATGTCCGGCTCTCCCGCCCGTACTGTCTCAAACACAGTCTCCATATCCTTCGGCTCATGGATGGCGGACGTGTCGATCTGGTACTTCTCCACCAGGTCCTTCCGCATATAGATGGCCGGAATGCTGCCGCGCTCGATCTGGTTCGGAACACCGTACACAAACCCGTCCACGCTGTTGGACTTGAGCACATCCTCCCCAAAGATCTGTTTCAGGTTCGTGCCGTACTGGTCGATCAGCGCCGTCATATCGACGATCTGACCGCTGTTCATGTACTGCACGGCAGTCGTCCCCGTCGTATAGAGCATGTCGATCTTCTCATCCCCTGCCAGCATCAGCTGGATCTGCTGGTCAGCGCTCGCCCACGGCAGCACGACCAGATCCAGCCGCGCGTCCAGCTCCTCCTCCAGGATCTCGTTCACCTTCTGCTCGATCCGCTCCTCGTCGGGCTGCTGGGAGCCCTTGAGCACCAGCGTGACCGTGTAGGGCTCAGCCCCGCCCTGCTGTTCTGTGCCGGATCCGCCGCACGCCGTCACGAGCACAGCCATCGCAGCCGCTGTCAGACCCAGTATTCTTTTCTTCCACACTTTTTTCTGCATTTGTATGTCCTCCTTCATAAAGTATATTGTAAAATAAACATACCAGTTTTAACCGTCAGATTCTATAACTGGTCAGACTTACTGCTATCACTGTTCCGACCTTTGACAGGCACCCGCGCGCCGGGCGTCCGTCAGCTCATGCTGACTTTTTTCATTTGGACGCCCGTGTGCATAAAAAGCAGCCCTGCATCCCCTACCCATAACGGATAAAGGAATGCAGGGCTGTCCCGCTTTATCATCGTCTATCCGACAGCTCCTCGCGCAGCCGTCCCTCACCTCTATAGTTCCCTCAGCAGCACCGCATCGCAGCCATGCGCTCTCCAGCGGAGGACACCGTCCTCGTCCTGCATCTGCTCTCCGCTCCACAGCTCCTTGTAACGGATTCCCGGACGGATCCCCGCGCGCCCGCACTCCACCTGCACCGTCTCATCGCCTTCCCGCCAGTGGAACAGCGCCAGACACTGCTTCCCGTCCACCGTGGCTGTGAACGCTGCCGACGCGGAAGCGCCCGCGGACTCCACCGGACAGAAGGACACACGCGATGCGGCGAGCGCGTTCACCTCGCGGTTCGTCGCCAGCTTTTCCGCCCGGCTGCGCGCCTCGGGACGCTCAAAATCATCGCTGAGCATCATCACCGTGCCGGCGATCACTGCCGAGGTGTAGCGCGCCCGTGCCTCCCCCTCCAGGCTGTCCCTGTCCGTGAAGACACCCTTTAGCAGACAGATATGGTCCGGATCATTGAGCGCATACAGCCGCCCGCTCTGCCACCACGCATAAGTCTGGGCGTTGAGCACGTACTCCACGTCCTCGTTCGTCCCGAACGCATCGCACGAAAAGCGCCTCGCATGGCCAAAACCGCACGGAAACAGCGGCGCGATGGAGAGACTGATAAAAAAAGGCTTTCCGATGCGCTCAGGCGACAGATACGCGGAGATCATCTGATATCCAGCCGCGATCGCCTGCCGCCCCGTTCGGACATTCCTGTCATAATGACAGCCCTCCATGCCGCCGTGCGTCATGAAGTCAAGCTTCACGTAGTCAAAATCCCACCGCACAAAGCGGGACAGCTTCCACTCCATCTGCTGCCGCCAGACAGGATGCGTCACGTCGAGCGGGATCGCCCCGTCCACCCGCGCGAGCGGATTCCCATCACAGTCCCGCAGCAGGATCTCCGAAAAGCAGTGTCCCGGCGCACCCGGAATCTCCTTCTCAATGTCCTCGTCCTTGCCGAAAAAGGCGAAGGGCGAATCGTAGATCCCCGCCTTCTGTCCGCTCCCGTGCAGCTCGTGAACCAGCAACACCAGCCTGTCCTCCGGGATCGCATTCCACCCGGCGTCCAGATTCATATAAGTGAGTCCCTGATTCTCATAACCTTCCGGCCGCAGCGCTCCGCGCACAAACTGCGCGGTCTTGCGAAAATTGTCCTCATTCAGCCGGAATGCCAGTCCCGCCCAGCTGTTAAAGCCAAACGGCACGCCCTCCGTCCATGTCAGATGACCGCCTTCCTCCGCCAGCAGATCGCCGTAATCCTCGAGAACGCGCCTGTAATCTGCGCCGTACAGCACATAAAAGCGCGCGGATTCCACGCTCTCCCCGATGAGGCTGCCGTGTGGGACGCTGTCGTGCGTCCCCTCGTCCGCGATGCCGCTCTGGATCCATAAGCTCTTCGCATCGGTTCCCGAGCAGATGATGACGTTCTTCCACACAGAGAAGTCTGCCGCACCGATCAGCAGCCCCTCCCTGCTGTCCTCCTGAAACAGAACGGTCATATCATAGCTCTTTCGCCCCGCGCGCAGCGGCTGTGCCTCGTAGCGCAGCCACATCGTATTGTCGTAGGGCACCAGCAGCATCTTGCTCCAGATGCTCTTCCATATCCTGGGCGCGTTGTCGCCCAGCCCCTCCGCGATCAGCGGCAGCAGCCGGTTCGTCTCCACCGGCTGTCCGTCCTGTGCGGACAGCGCGCAGGAGACCATCGGTGTGCCATCGTCAGAAAAGGACAGGCGCTGTGTCAGGCACAGACCGTTTTCCGCATGAAATGTAAGTACCTGCCCTCTCTCCCCATGCGTCATTTCCTGCCTTTTTAAGACTGCTGTCCTGGTGTCGATCCCCCTGCCGTCGACATGATACGCTTTTGCGTAGCCTGTCAGGACTGCAGTGTCTCCCCAGAGCAGCGCAAACGTCCCGTTATCTTTGTACTGCCATGTTATTCTGACATTCCTTTCCATACGCTTCTCCTTTCTTATGAAACTATACTATTCCTCCACCGCACACCACTCTATCAGCACGCTCTCGTACTCATGCGGGATCTTGCGCAGCGTGAGCCCGGCGTTCATCCATGTCCGTCCGGTCCTGATCTGGCTGTCGGCGGAACAACGGTAATACTTGTCGGGCGACAGTCCCTTGACTGTGGTGTGCACGGGGAGCGGATTGCTCTCCGCCGAGGTCATCACCAGCGTCTGCAGCGCATGGTCACGCTGTTCGTCGACAAACTCCCACGCACAGAACCTGCCGCCCGGCGGTGTGAGCCTGTAGTACGTCCCATCGTGCGTCAGCTGATAATATTTATGGAAATCCGCGATCTGCTCCCGCACCATCGCCTTTTCCTCGTCGGTGATCCGGTTTAAGTCCAGCTCGTAGCCAAAGCTGCCGGAGAGCGCCACATGGCCTCTCGTGGCAAACGGCGTGACACGCCCTGTCTGGTGATTTGGCACCGCAGACACATGAGCACCTACGCTGCTGGCCGGGTAAAAGAAGGACGTGCCATACTGGATATCGAGCCGGTTCACCGCATCCGTGTTGTCGCTGCACCAGATCTGCGGCGAATAGTACAGCATCGCCGCGTCAAACCGCCCGCCGCCCCCGCTGCAGCTCTCCAATAAGATATCCGGGAACCGCTGTATAATGCGCTCCATCAGCTCGTACACGCCCAGCACAAAGCGGTGGTAGACCTCGCCTGTCCGGTCTCCGGCAAACTGGCGGCTGTAGATGTCACAGATGCTCCGGTTCATATCCCACTTGACATAGTCGATGGGCGCGTGCTCCAGTATGTCGGAGAGCCGCTCAAATAAGTACGCCCGCACATCCGCGCGGCTCATGTCCACCACGAGCTGGTTCCTGCCGCGGTTCGGCTCCCTGCCCGGTATTGTGATCGCCCAGTCCGGATGTGCCCTGTAGAGGTCGCTGTCCTCCGAGATCATCTCCGGCTCAAACCACAGTCCGAACTTCATGCCCAGCGCGTGGATCTGATCGCCCAGTTCCTTCAGGCTGCCGCCCAGCTTCCGCTCGTTGGCATACCAGTCCCCCAGACCGCTGTTGTCATCATCCCGCTTTCCAAACCAGCCGTCGTCGAGCACCAGCATCTCAATGCCGAGTTCCGCCGCCTGCCTTGCGAGCGAGACCAGCTTCTCCTGATTAAAGTGAAAATACGTCGCCTCCCAGTTATTGAGAAGCACCGGCCGCTTTGCGTGTTGATACTTCCCGCGGCACATGTGCTCCCGCAGGATCCGGTGATACTGCCAGGATAGCCTGGAAAGCCCAGCGTCCGAATAGCTCAGTATCACCTGCGGCGCGTCGAAGCAGTCATCCTTTTCCAGACGGAACGAAAACTTCTCCGGGTTGATCCCCATCAGCACCCTCGTCTGTCCCCGCTGGTCCATCTGTGCACAGGCCGTAAAATTGCCGCTGTACACCAGGCACAGCCCGTAACAGTCGCCGTAGTCCTCCGTCGCGTCCGGCACACAGAGGATCGCCGTTGGATTGTACTGATGGCTGGAAGTCCCGCGCATACTGCCGACCTCGAGTTTCGTGCGGCGCACCCTGTTCCTCTCCGGCCCGCGCTCCATGGTATGCCTGCCCGCAAAGGTGATGAGGTCATACTCCCCAAACTGTAAATCCAGACAGCAGCTGAGGCACTTGTCGAGCACAACGCGGCTCTCCCCGCGGTTTTCAACGCGGACTGCCCTGGTGATCACATTCTCCTTCTCAAACACGCCATAGCACAGGCGCACGACCACCGAGGACGCCTTCTCCCGCATGGTGATCACAAGGGTTTCGCCCTTCTCGCCGTCACTGTCGTACAGCGCAGGCATCCCCGCCACTTTGTAGGAACCCGGAAATACCTCATAACTCTCAAAGCGGAAATCCGCCGCCATGCTGCCATTTTCATGCAGCAGTGAGATACAGCTCTCGCGGTAGTCACCCACACCGTCAGAGGGAAGCTCCTGCGGCAGACAGTCCAGCGAATACTCGCGGTTTCCCACCGTCTCCTCCGGGTTGCCCGAGAATCCCACATCCACCTGAAAGATCAGATCCGCAAGATTTTCCCCGTCGATCCGCTTTCCATAATAGGTGTGCAGCAGTACGCCGTACTCATCGGCATACATCTGATAGGTGCTGTCCGCCGTGTGCAGGTTGAACAGCCTGCCGTTTTTTTCCACTACAATTGCCATATACAAACATCTCCTTACTTATTGGCATTCATTACAGGCATTCATGCCTTAGGATGCGAAAGACTCCCGACTGACCGCAGGAGCCTCTCTCACTATATAAATCGTATGATTTGTGCTATTCCTTTACTGCGCCGATCACCATGCCGGACACAAAATATTTCTGCAGGAACGGATAGATGATCAGCAGCGGGATCGTGGAAACCACGATCTTGGTCGCGTTGAACGTGCGGTTGTTCATGGACGCCATCTGTTTTAGCTGTTCTGCGTCCGTCACCTGCGTGATGTCCACCGTGAGCTGCTGGATATAGGTCTGCAGCGGGTACATCGCCGACTTGCTCATGTAGATCAACCCCGAGAAATAGTCGTTCCAATGGTTGACTATGGAGAACAGCGCCACGGTCGCAAGTGCGGGGAGAGATACAGGCAGATAGATTTTTACCAGGATCTCGATCGGGCTCGCACCGTCGATCCGCGCCGCCTCGTCCAGCGATTCCGGCACACCCTTGAAGAAGTTGATCAGCAGGATGACATTGAACACGGGAACGGCACCCGGGAGCACCAGCGCCCAGATCGTATTGGTCAGATGCAGATTGCTGACTACCATAAACAGCGGAATGATGCCGCCGGAAAACAGCATTGCAAAAATGACGAATTTAATGTAGACCTCGCGCGCCGGAAAGCGTTTCCTGCTCTTGGAGAGCGGATACGCCATGCTCACTGTGAAGAACATGTTGATGAGCAGTCCCAGGATCACCCTCTCCACCGAGATCAGGAACGATTTCCAGAACTGTGCGTCCTCCAGCAGTTTCTTGTAGGTGACGAGCGTAAAATCCTTCGGGATAAAGCCCACCTCGTTCGCGGCAACCGCATCGCTCCCGCTGAGGGAGATCGCAAGCATATTGATCAGCGGAAGCAGGCAGCTCAGCGTGAGGATCACCACGACCGCCCACACGATCACCATGGAGACAACTCTTTTGCCATTTAATTTCTTTACCATGATTCCATCCCCTCCTTAAAAGATACCGCTGCCGGTGAGTTTCTTTGCCCCTTTATTGGCACCCATGATCAGCAGGAAACTGATAACCGATTTGAACAGTCCGACCGCCGTACCGATACTGTACTGGCGCTCAACCATACCGATCCTGTACACATATGTATCAATGATATCCCCTGTCTCATACACGATCGGATTGTAAAGGTTGAAGATCTGGTCAAATCCTGCATTCAGAATATTTCCGAGGTTCAGCGCGGTCATCAGTATGATCGTCGGCATCAGGCTCGGCAGTGTGATGTGGAGCGTCTGCTCAAAACGGTTTGCCCCGTCGATGGAAGCCGCCTCGTACAGTCCTAAGTCAATGCCTGTCAGGGCCGCCAGATATACCACGGAGTTGTAACCGAACTCCTTCCACACATCCGTCGCCACGATCACCTGGCGGAACCAGTTGTTGTCTGCAAGAAACTGTACCGGCTCTCCCCCAAACGCTGTGACCAGCGCGTTAAAGGGACCGGAGAGCGAAAACATGTTGGTCACGACCGTCGCGAGCACAACCCACGACAGGAAATGCGGCAGATACACAACGGTCTGGAAAAACTTCTTGCAGATGCCGACCGTGATCTCATTTAACAGGATCGCAAACGACACCGGCACGATGATATTGAAGATCAGCTTCGCAAAAGCGATGACCAGCGTGTTCACGAACACCTGCCGGCTGTCGGGAAGGCTGAAGATAAACTGAAAGTTGTCGAGCCCTACCCATTTTGAGCCAAAGATCCCTTTGGCAGGAACATAGTTCTGAAACGCCATCAAAGAGCCGAACAGCGGTACAAAAACGAACAGGAACAGCATGATCATGCCGGGCAGCAGCATCAGGTGGAACATTCTCTTCTCCCTGCCCGCAAACTCCGTCTTCCCCCCGGCGGCGGCTGTCTTATTTCCCTGTCTCATAGAACCCCCTCCATTTCCATTTTCTATTCAAATCTTTCTGTAAACAATCTCATATCCTGAATATCCTTGTCCTGAAGACCGATCGGACTATTTCGCGGAGAGCTCCTCGTTGATCTCTTCCGTGATCGTCTGACCGCCCGCAGATGTCCAGTTATCCACAAACTCGTCGAAAGCGGACATGTCTGCCTCTCCCACGATGATCTTCAATATCGTCTGCTGCTCCAGCTTCTCGAGGGACGCCCACTTTGTCTTCATGCTCTCCGACGTCTCAAAGTACGCGGGCGTCATAAAGTTTGCCGGCTCCTCGCTGAACTTGTTGATCGCCACCAGACGGGACATATACTGGGAATAGTCCGCGGACTCAGCCTTCTGTCCTGCGTCCACTGCCTCCTGATACCGGACTGCCGACTCATAATAGCCGAGCTCCTCCGTGTCCAGCGTGGAGACATCCGCACTGCCGTCCAGGACCGCCTTCACATTGGCAGTCATGATCTCCGCGTTGTTTCCGGGCTGCACCTGGCAGTACAGCGGCCAGTTAAAGTACGCGATGGTCTGATTCTCTATGATCTCCTTGGCAGCATCCGAGGTATCCTTCTTGGCGTACTCCGAGTTGATATTGACGATCTTCATCGCAATCTCAGGGTGCTCATAGCCCTTGCGCACCACGACAAAGCCCGCATAAGGTTTTGTGTTGATGCCATTGATCTTATTGTCGGAGCCTACCGGCGCACTGACGTTCACCCACTCTGCATCCTTATTCGCATAGGAAGCTGTCTGTGCCGGGTTGAACGGCGACCACCACGGGCCGACGTACGCACCGCACTGTCCGCCGGAGATGAGCGCCACAATATCGTCCGTGGTGCGCGTCGTGAATTCCTTGTCGAGCAGCCCCTCCGCATACCAGTCGGACAGAAGCTGCAGGGCATCCTTCATCTCAGGCTGTACGGAACCGTACACTGCCTTGCCCTCGCTGTCCTTGATCCAGATCTCCGGATACGCGTCAAACGCCGTAAAGAAATTGTCGATGCCAAAATGATTGTTCGGATATCCGCCGTACACTGTCGGCAGCACTGCAAGCCCTACCGTGTCCGCCTGCCCGTTGCCGTCGGGATCGTCATTGATGAACGCCCTGAGAATGTCTGCGACCTCATCCATTGTGGAGGGCTCTTCCAGACCAAGATTGTCCAGCCAGTCCTTGCGCAGCCACAGGAAATCCTGGCCGTCGCTCAGCTGTGTCTTGGGGATCGCCATGATCTTGCCGTCGAAGGTTGCCGCATCCAGCGGGTTGTTCGCACCGTAGCTCTCATAGGAAGACTTCACCGTATCGCACGCCAGATTGTTGTAAATATCCGTCAGATCGGCGATCATGTCGTTTTCAACCAGCTCCACGAGCGTCGAGTAGTCCGCGACATGCATGATGTCCGGAATATCCTGCGCCGCGATCGCAAGGGAGACCTTCTGGTCGTAGTCGTCACCTGCCTGCGCCTCAAATGTATTTTCGTTCTGCACATTGATCAGATTCTTCACATACCGCGTGTAAGCGTTGTCCGTCGGCGTATCCTGCTCGTAGGCTGTTCCCGACAGGGTGTCTGCTCCCTGCGAGGTCAGGACATAACCTGTCGTGTAGGTCACGAGCTCGGGATATTTCCCGTAGGGATCATTGGCCGCCGCCTCCCACGCCGCCTTTTCGTCGTCACTCATATTTGCCGTGAAGTCTTCCTCCGCACCGCCGCATCCTGTCATGCACCCCATGACCATCGCGGCTGCCAGCAACAGGCTGAGAGTTTTCTTTTTCATCGTTTATACCTCCAATTTTGTGATTCTGTAATGATTTATATCGCAACAAACATGCATGCATTGTGTTAATTTTACGATATCAAAAAATGATTTTCACGAAAATATAAAATTTCCGAAAAATATATCAAATTTCCGTTTTCTTTATATAAGTTGTTCCAAAATATGCAAAATAGTGATATGTTTTTATAAAACCTGAATACTTTTTCACAGATAAAGGAGCAAGATATGTTCAAAATGCTTATTGTGGACGACGAGAGCACCGAGCGGGAATGCATCCGCTATCTGATCCAGTCCGCAGATCTTCCACTGGAATTAAGGGAGGCAGAGAGCGCTTCCACAGCCCTGGAACTGTTAAAAACCTGGCCGGCCGATATTCTGTTCACGGATATCCGCATGCCGGCCTCCTCCGGACTTGACCTCGCAAAGCGGGCTGCGGAGCTGCTCCCGGGCATCAAGACGATCATTTTCAGCAGCTATGCGGAGTTCGAGTACGCGCGCACTGCCATGACACTCGGAGCGGTAAGCTACATCTTAAAGCCTGTCGTGCCAAAGGAACTCGAGGCCACCATCACAGATGTGATCCACCTGCTCAACGAGGAGCAGGATCTGAGACTTTTGCAGGACACACAGCAGTCCTACATGGTACAGTACGCACTGCACGGATGTATCAACGGCACACTTCCCGCCGGGGTATCCCCGGAGATCATCCGCCTGCTCAACGAGTTTCGCCAGGTGGTACTGCTGGACTTCCCTTTGCACTTTCTCGAAAAAAACTACGCCGTATTTTACGAGAAACTCCGGTGCGAGATGCAGCTGGATATGGAGACCTTGAACCTCTCCTCCACACAGTCCGTGCTGTTTCTGCGCAGAGAGACCGAGAGTGCGCACAGTTTCGGCTGTGATCTGCACACTTATATCAAGGAGAGCTTTCGGACGGACTGCTATCTCTCCATCAGCCATCCAGTCCACGGATATTCCAATCTGCAGGACGCCTATACATTCGCGGAACAGCAGATGGAACAGCGCTTCTGGAATCCTGAGACCCACGTCCTCTCCTACGAGCTGGCAGGTCTCCCCAGAAGATCCCAGGACGAGCTGGACGATAACGCCATCCTGTCCATGATCAGGCGCTGCCTCTGCGACAAGGACAGCGCCGGACTGACACAGAATCTGGACCTGCTCTTTCAGAAATACCGCCAGCCCGCAAAACAGTCCCAGATTTTTGTGAAATTCGTGTTTTCCAACCTGATCACCACGCTGTACCCCTTTTTGCCGGACAACACCGAAAAATCACTCGACACCCTGATCACGGAGCTGTACATCCAACAGGATATTCTGGAAATCATCCGCACGATCCAGTCCCTCGCCGATAAGATCGTGCAAAATTACGGTGCTGCCTCCGCGCTCGATATCCGGCGCGAGATCGTCTCGACGCAGAACTATATCAACCAGAATTACAGCCGGGACCTCTCCGTGGAAATGCTCGCCTCACTCGTTTATCTGACACCGGATTACCTGAGCAGGCTCTTCAAAAAAAGCACCGGAAAAAGTCTCTCACAGTATATCCGTCAGGTGCGCATGGAGCAGGCGAGCGAACTGCTGCGCACCACCAGCCGCAAGGTGATCGACATCGGAACCAGCGTCGGCTACGCCAACTACTCATACTTCTGCCAGAGCTTCCGGGAGTACTTTGGCAGATCGCCGGAAAAATACCGACAGGAGGAATCCCTATGAAATGCTTGCCAAACCGTGCTCTCGACATTTATCTGAACTTGAAATACAGAAACAAACTGATACTGACCTGCATTCTGGCCGGCGTCATTCCTCTGATCACGCTGGGTATCTTCTGCTACCGCCAGACGCACGGCTTTCTGCTGGACAAGGAGCGGGATGCGCTCTCCTCCGCCATCGACACAGCCTACAACTCCCTGGACTACCAGATCCAGCTCTATGAGAATCTTGTGACCTACCTTGCTCTGTCCGAAACGATTGTCAACGTCTCCTCTGTGGAGAATCTGGGCATCATCGAAAAATTCGAGATGCTGCACTACGACTATGATGTCCTGCTCGAAAACATCTATATACAGCACCCGGAGATCGCCCAGATCACGCTGTATGTGGACAGGACTGACCTGTTTCACGGACACCAGCTCCGCCCTCTCACCGACCTGGAGTCTGAGCGCTGGTACGACTCTCTGGCAGACACTGCCGCCCCCGTCTGGCATCTGGACAAGGACGGCTATCTGTGCCTGATCCAGCGCGTCCCGGCGCCGTACATCAAGTTCGTCACCTCCTTCTCGCGCCACTGCCTCTGCATCCGGCTGAGACCCGAGAAATTCTTCAGTGTGCTGACGGACCTGTCCAACGACTACCATCTGCAGATCGCAGATACCCGCGAAACCTTTTATGACTACACGGACGCTGCCATAGAAGGACAGACCTACCCTGAGGATGGCTGGACGACCAAGGTCAGCAGTCCGCTCGAAAACAACTGGGTCATCACGCTGGAGAAGCCTTCCTGCCTCGTGTCAGCCCCCGCAAACAAGATGGCGGTCACGATCCTCGTCATCCTGCTGCTGTGCTTTGCCCTGATCTACGCGGTCAGCGGCCTGCTGTCCAACTTTTTCGCGCAGAAGGTAAATCTCCTGCTCAATGCCATGCACCGCGTCCAGGAGGGGGATCTGACCGTGCAGATCCACGACGACTGCCCCGACGAGATCGGTGAGCTGACCAACAGCTTCCAGCACATGATCCGCGAGCTTGACCGCCTGGTCGTGACTGACTACAGGAATAAGATCACATTGAAAGAAACACAGCTGATGGCGCTGCAGGCACAGATCAACCCTCACTTTCTGTACAACTGCCTCTCCGCCATCAACAGCAAGGCGCTCCTCAACAACCAGACAGAGATCAGCCAGATGGCACAGCTGCTGTCCACCTTTTACCGGACGACACTGAACAAAGGCCGGGCGGAAACCCTTCTCTCCGACGAGATAAAAAATGTGCGGTCCTATATTGAAATTCAATTGATTTTGAACGATAATCTATTTGATGCCGTGTATCAGCTCGACGACCCGCTCCCGGAGCTCGAGCTTCCAAACCTGCTGCTCCAGCCTCTGGTAGAAAACGCGATCATGCATGGGATCCTGCCCAACCAGAGCAGGCGGGGCGCGCTCTTCCTTACTGTCACCCAGGTGGGCGGCCTCGTCCACTTCACGATCATGGACAACGGACTGGGCATCCCGCCTGAGAAGCTCCCGCTGCTGACCCAGACCCAGTCGCAGGGATACGGTCTCAAAAACGTCCACGAGCGCCTGCAGCTCACCTACGGAAAAGAGTATGGGCTGAAGATCAACAGTATCCTGAACCAGAGCACGATGATCACATTCTCGATTCCCGCACAGCATCAGCAGGGAGCACCACAACAATAACCCCAAATGAAATTAAGGAGGAACACAGCATGTTACAGAAATGGTGGCACAATACCATCGGATATCAAATCTACCCGAAAAGCTTTCAGGACACAAACGGGGACGGCATCGGGGATTTAAAGGGCGTCACCGCGCACCTCGACGACCTTGCCGACCTGGGCATCAACGTCATATGGCTCTGCCCCGTCAACAAGTCGCCCATGAAGGACCACGGCTATGACATCTCGGACTACGAGGAGATCGACCCCATGTTTGGCAGCAAAGACGATCTGAGAGAACTGATCCGGGAAGCCGACAGGCGCGGCATCAGGATCCTGATGGATCTGGTCGTAAACCACACCTCCTCAGAGCATCCCTGGTTCCAGAAAGCGCTGGAAGACCCCGACGGAAAATACGGAAAATATTATGTGATTCAGGAGGGAAAGGAGGGAAATGCGCCCAACAACTGGCGCTCGATCTTCGGCGGCAGCGCGTGGGAGCGCATCGGCGACACCAACCGCTACTACCTGCACATCTTCACCAAATGGCAGCCGGACTTAAACTGGGAAAATCCCGCGCTGCGTCAGGAAATTTACGGGATGGTAAACAGATGGCTCGACCTTGGCATCCGCGGCTTCCGCGTCGACGCCATCAGCCATCTGAAGAAGGACTTCTCCTGTTCTGAACTTCCCGCGGACGGCGCGGACGGTCTTGCGAATGGCTTTGCCTGTTTCACCAACGCGGAGGGGATCGGTGTCTTTCTCGACGAGCTCAGAGAAAATACGTTCCAGCGCTATGACGCCATGACGATCGGCGAGGTGGACGAGGGACTGCCCCCCGGTGCGCTCACAAAATACATCGGCGAAAACGGCTATTTCTCGACAATCTTCGACTTTTGCCACTCCATCTTCCACGTCGGTGCCGCACAGTGGAGGGATCAGCCTGCCGCAATGATGGACGAGCTGAAAAAGCTCCTGTTCGCAAAACAGGAGATGGTCAGAGGGCGGGGACTGCTCTGCAACTATATGGAAAATCACGACCTCTCCCGCGCTGTGGAACGCTTTATCCCGGAGAACGAGATCGACTTCTACAGCAGCTCGCTGGTGGGCGGCATCAACTTCTTCCTGCCAGGCATCGTGTTTCTCTACCAGGGGCAGGCCATCGGCATGCGGGATTTTCGGAAAAAGGAACTTAACGAGTTCAAGGATCCGACTACCTTCGTGATGTACGAGGAGCAGATCAAAAACGGCATGACTGCGGAGGAATCCTTCGCCCGGATCAACCTCGAATCCCGGGAGCACGCACGGACACCCATGCAGTGGAACGACACGCCAAACGCCGGATTTTCGACTGTAGAACCGTGGTTTGCCGTCAATCCGAATTATCACAGCATCAATTATGAAGCACAGAAAAAAGACCCCGATTCCCTGTACGCATTCTACAAAAAAATGATCGCGCTCAGAAAATCCGGAGACTTTCAGGAATTATTCATCTATGGTTCATTCACCCCGGTCTACGAGGAGGAGCCAGGCATCATCGCTTACAGGCGCAGCTATGATGGCAGAAGCGTTCTGATCGTCAACAACGCAAAGCCGGAAGAGACCACCCTCGTACTGCCGGACACTGTAAAAAATATGCTGCTGTCCAATTATGACACAGTGATCCTAAATGACGGCATGCTCCGGCTGAAACGGTACCAGACAGCGGTGATGGAGCTACTGTAGCATCATAGCATCCAACGACGGCACGCAGACCTGTCCATTTTTCTGCGGATCCTTATTGCGCGATCCCCAGCCGCAGGATATGGACTGTCTCTGCCGCGATCCCCCACCCAGATTTCCCTGGGCCATTGGTTCGGATTGTAGTCTCCTCCATATAAAATCCTGTCAAATTTTTTCATGCTTCTCCTCCTTCGGAACGATACATAAATTTACAGTTCCTGATTTCTCAGATAAAAATACAGTCCCCAGTCCTGGTCGTTCGCATACGGGTCATAAAACTCCCCTTCCCTCCCGTTGACTTTGCAGGGATAGATATAGGCACAGGACGCCCTTCCGTCCGCGAAGATCATCGGAAGCACCGCCCTTCTCGAATGCTCCGCCCGCTCCAGATACGAGCTGTCCCCGGTAATCCTTCCGTACAGTTCAAACACGTTGCCGGTAAGCGCGCTCCAATAATGCGGGAACGTATCCCCGAAGTATCTCCTTTTGCCAAACCAGTACCCATCCCAATGGCGTATCGCCGCTTCATGAAGGTGGTAGTCGGGCTGCATTCCGTTAAAAAGTTCCAGAATTCCAATCTGACGCTCGGCCGCCTTCAGATATTTTTCATCCTTTGTCAGCACATACACGGACAGCAGGATATCTGCCGCCGGTGCTACAATGCTCTGCTCATAATTGACTTCACTGGCCGGATAGCAGATGTCCCTGTCACAGATCGTGTCCGCATGTTCCCTGTAAAGTGCACGCAGTTCTTCCCTCTGCTGTTCCATCCCGGCATGCGTAAGCTCCCGGTCCAGCAACAGTATCGGCAGATCGATCGGATAAAAGTCCCTTCCGCCCTCCTCATAAAACTGCCTGACGATCCGGTATGCACACACCAGTTCTTTCTTTTCTTTGCAGAGCCTGTACTGTTCTGTAAAAAACGTGGCTGCCCACGGCGCATTGTACAGGCGCTTGTAGCTGTCATCCCGCCCCATATCGTTGTACACTTTCCCAGTATTTGCATCTACCAGTTCCCGCAGCACATACTCTTTGTATTCCTTCAGGCTCTCCCAGAGTGCCGTGTCCACTTTTCCATTCTGGCCGGACAGATAGCGGGTGACCAGATTACCCATCCCGATCCGCTCCCTGCCGCCGTTGTAATCGTTTGCCGGCCTGTAGATACACATCTCCTCCTCATTGTCATAGGCCAGATAGGCGCCTTTCAGTCCTTCGATACCGCCGTGGTACTGCTGGTGCGCCGCCAGAAACGTACAGCGTTTTTCCGCCAGTTTCTCCGGATTTTCCTGCACATAAGTCCTGCACCATGTCCGCACACCGTCCACCTGGATCTCAAACACCTTTTCCCCGATTTCCTGCGCCGTGTATTCCAGCTGATAGATCCCGTCCGTCTCAGGAAGTACTTCGCCGTCCACTGTCACCCTGTCCGCGTCAAAAGCAGGGCGTATATGGAGCGTATTTTTCTCACCCGGAAACAGGACATACCGGTCTGCCCGCACTGTCACAAAATGCGGCTGGTACTGCCCCAGCTTTTCAAAAAAGTCCTGCTTTCCTGCATGGGGAAAAATCATCCACTCCAGCGTCACGCTCTCCCCCGCCCTGATCTCCATGGGCGACGGGTGGAGCAGGAAACATCCCCTGTCGTTGCTCTGGCTCACCAGATTGCGCTCTATGCTGTATCCTGCGAGGCTTCCTCTCGTAAGCACCATCCCCAGATGGGGCGCCTGCCCGCCCATGCGCAGGGCACAGATATAGCTGATATTCCCGCCGCAGAAAATATGAGTATGGCAGCGCTGCTCCATGCATACCTTACTGCTCTCATATTTGTCGACGAGCGGGAACGCGATGCTGATCGAAGTTTTATCCGTAAAATACGGTTTCTGCCCCGGATTGGAGATCGTGATCTCCGTGTATATTTTATCCCCGTCCCTCCTGTTCTTTACCGAGCCGCACAGTTCCTTCGGACATTTCACCTCCCCGTATGTGAAGTCCTCCCGCAGCCAGTTCATTCCATAGAGGTCATTGTCAAATACCAGTTCTTTCATTTTTGTAATCCTCCTGCCATTTATTTTTTTCTTATTTGTTGTCAACGATCGCCTGTACCTCCGCCGTGATCGCATCCCCGCCCTCCGCTTTCCACTCCTCCACAAAAGTGTCAAAAGCATCGATAGGCTCTTCGCCAATAATGATCTTTAAAAAGATGTCGTTCTCCTTTTTCTCCAGGCTCGTCCACATGATTGATGGACAGGAATGTATTATATAACCTGTCATTAACTGTCGGGCCTACGATGCCGATGGTATCCTCCCCGCCCATATTGTTATCCACAAACGCTTTCGCCACCGTTTCAAGTTCTTCAATTGTCGTGGGCGCCTTGAGATGGAGCGCATCCAGCCAGTCCTGCCTGATCCACATCAGGACATATCCGTCCGCCTCCACCTGCACATTTGGCAGCCCTAGCAGCTTTCCGTTATAGGAGGCATTCTCTATGGCCCTGCCGCCCGTTGAATCAATATTCTGCTTGATCACATCGCAGGCATAGGTATCATAATAGGGCGTCAGGTCTTCCAGCATATCGGACTGCGCCAGTCTGCGAAACTGTTGTTCGCTCACCACCATGATATCCGGCAGGTCATTGGAAGCGATCGCCAGATCCAGCTTCTGGTGAAAATCAGAGGAGGACGCAGACCATTTGACGGAAATATCCACGTTTAGATTTTCACTGACAAACCTTGTATAATAATTGTCCGTGACCGAGTCGCCCTCCGGCATGGCAATCGTCGGGTTAATGGACTGGACAATCTCCACCGTTACCGGCTCCTCATATTTCCCAAATGGGGAGGGATCTCCATTCTCATCCACGGGAAGATTGCTGCCGCCTGTATCCTTGTCTTTTCCGCCCCGGAAATTGCCGCACCCAGCCAGCAGTCCCATGACCAGAACGGATACCGCAAGCAGGCTTATTCTGCGGACCATGCGAAAGCCAGAGCAGTTACAATGGAAATCCCGTGCTGATATTAAACCGCACCGAAACCCTGCCCAACGGAAAGACTGTGCTCTTATCCATTGAATCCGGCTTTTATTCCCTGCTCGCCCCGATCCGCTCCGTCGAACGCAAATCCGCTTTCCTCGCCATAACAAACGCGTCCGGCGAACTGGTCTACACCACGTATGCGGATGGATCCGGCACAGGGATCCCGGACATTCTGGCCGGAAAGCAAAACAGGCATTACCGCTCCATGTCCAAATCCATGTCACAGGGGTGGAACGTGCACATCATTATCCCGGAGCATGTCTATATTCAGGATTTTTACCAGTCGCTCGCCGATATACTGGCATCTGTCCTGATTATTGCCGCCTTTGTCGCCCTGATCGCCGTGTACTTCTGGAGAAGCGTCTATTCCCCGTTGCGGCTGTTCGACCGCCAGCTGGAACTGCTGCTCTCAGATGAAAATAATAATACGCAGATGCATTCTTCCATTCCCGAGTATGACCATCTGCTGCATAAGATCGTGCTCATGCAGCGGCAGATAAAGGAAATGATACGCCAGATCATACAACAGGAGAAGACAAACACGAAGATACAGATCGAAAAGCTGCGGGCACAGATCAATCCGCATTTTTTGCTCAATACACTCAACACCGTCCACTGGATGGCCCTGATGAACGGGCAGGACGACATTGATACGATCACCCAGTCCCTGTCCCACCTGCTCAGCTACAACCTTGACAAGGAAAGCGTCACCACAAACCTTGACAAGGAACTGGGTGCCCTGACAGAATACATCCAATTGCAAAAAGTGCGCTATGATTTCCGTTTCCGCATAGACAAGCCTGCGGAAAATGACCTGAATTATCCCTGCCCGAAATTTTTATTACAGCCGTTAGTCGAAAACGCACTGGCCCACGGCTATCAGCCCGGCATGGAAATACTTGTCCGTATACAGGTCGACGATTCCATTCACCTGACTGTATCGGACACCGGTACGGGAATGGAAGCAGAAGTACTTGCAAGGATCAACAGCCTTTATCCCCCATCCATGCCCAGTTCAGACCAGTCATCCGCTGGCACCAAAGACGATATCCCCCAGTTTGGAATCGGTCTTGCCTACGTGATGAACAGCCTGCATGCTTTCTACGCAGACCGTTTTTACTTTCATATACAGAGCCTGGAAAACAAAAGTTTAGAAAACCGCGGAACAATTGTTACAATCGATTTTCCCAAACTGAAAGGAAATGGTTATCATGTTAAAAATACTGATTGTTGACGACGATACCCTGACACGGAAAGGAATCCGCATGCTCATGCCCTGGGACAGACACCAGATGGAAATCGTTGGGGAGAGCGCAAACGGAAAAGAAGCGCTGGATTTCCTGAAAGAGAACAAAGTGGATCTCGTCCTTGTCGATCTTGACATGCCTGTCATGGACGGTATGACCTTTATCAAGACTGCATCCGGGCTGTACCCGGAGCTAAACTATGTGGTGCTGACGATCCATACGGAATTTGAACATATTCAGGGCGCACTGCGCTGCGGCGCCATTGATTACATCGCAAAGACACAGTTTGACAAAGAAAATTTTGACCAGATACTTGACCGCATCCATGCGGGAATTATCCGGAAAAATTCCGTTTTTGCAGGTTCTTCCGGCATGAACTGGAAGGAAAGCAAGATTTTGTATCCCTCTGTCTATGCCCTTGTCACCATGGAACTGGACACTGATGAACACATATTCAGATTCTGGGAGTTAAACGGGCTTTCGGGACGGAAAGATATCTATGAACTGATGGGCGGCGTATGGGTATTCACGGAACAGAAAGAGTCCTTTGCATTCCCCGACAATTTTCCAAATACCATACTGCTGCGCATTCTCGATGTCTCCGACATGACCTTTGCCCAGCTTGGCAAACTGCTCCGCCGGTTTATGAACAACCGATTTTTCTATGAATACCGGCCCGTCAAGGCTGTCAACGACAAACACGCGTATGAGCTTTATGAAGAGGAGACCATTCAAAACGAGGAAACCGTCGAGCGGTTAAAAAAAGACTGGCTGTCCCTGAACTGGGTATACGAAAATGCCGCTGCTTCCACGATATCGTGGGCGTATCCTTCATTGATTACTGTACCCAGGTACGCATGGAACACGCAAAGCAGCAGCTTGAAAACACGGATAAATCCATTCAGGAGATCGCTTTCAGCGTCGGATATAACGATGAAAAATATTTCAGCCGCAGCTTTAAAAAACTGACCGGACTCATTCCCAGCGATTACCGGAAAGGATGCAGGTAAGCCTCTGATACTCCTCATCCGTAATCTGCAAGATTCCCCCGTGGCGTTTTTTCGTTTTCCCCATATCGTATTCGTCCGGCGATAAAATCCTGAAACGGCCGGATGACAGGTCGTCTGTCAACATGGGCAGATATCCTTTTCCAGTCTGGAACTGATCCGCGATCAGACACCATGTCTTGCCATCCGGCATACGGTAACCCTCCGGCCCCTCAACGCCCACCAGATCATCCAATACTGGGGAGGATATCCTGGCAAACTCCCCTGTCAGGGAATCCGACCGTTCCATCACCAGCCGCTTGTCCGTCTCATCCTTGGAAATGCGATAGTACTGTCCGTTGTCCTCCAGGATTGTCGTATCGATCACATTTTTTTCTTTCTCCATGTACAGGAACGTATCCGAAAACTGCTCGAAATCCGCTGTATAGGCCGCGTAAATCCTGTGTTTTCCGTCTACCTTTGACGCAAAAAATACAAGAAAAGCTCCTTTTTCCCTGTCAAATACCGCTTCCGGCGCCCACACGCACCCGGCTTCGGGGATTCCGACCTCGAAGCTCCTCTCCTTTGTCCAGTGCACGAGATCGTCCGTCTTCCACACGATAATACTCCTGCTCCCGTTCTCCTGTGCCTCCTTCCAGCCTTTCCCCGCCTCGATGCGCAGATCCGTAGCGATCAGATAAACTGTACCTGTCTGCGGATGCCGCACCAGAAACGGATCGCGCACGCCGCAGGTACCCGTCTGTGATAATAAAACAGGATTTCCATTGTACAGGTCCTTCCAGTGCAGTCCGTCCCTGCTCACAGAAAAATAGACCTGTTCCCCATTTTTTTCTTCCCCGATAAAATGTGCAAATAAAAATGCTGCCATAAAGACCTCCCCAATCACTTCTATATTTTTTCTTTGACACGCCAATATCCTGATCTGTCACTTCCAATTCTCTCTACCAAGCCTTTCTTCCTTAAGGAATCCAGTGTCCTCTGGATTGTTCTTACCGTTTTGGATGTTGCATTCCCCAATTCTTTCCTCGTATAATAAGGATTTTTCACAAGAAGGCTGTATACCGACTGCTCTGTTTTATTTAGAGTGACATTTTCAGTGACATTTTCAGTGACACTTTCAATAAAAATACTTTCCATCATATCGTTTTGTGAAGCTGCTGTTTGTGTCTTTCTAAAAAACACAAACATGAAACCGTTTTCCGATATTTCATATGAATACTTCACATTCGCATCTTTACACAAGCTGTTAATCCGCTTAAACCCACTTCCAAACTGCTCAATCGACTTGTTCAAATACAAAATCTTGGAAATGGACACATTTCGGATAGACGATGGAAGATTTTTACTGATATAATCCTCTGGGCTGTATGTGCTGGCAAAGGTTCCCGGACTGTATATTGTTATTTTATCCGGATGAATGCAGATCTCATGATATGTATTGCTATTATACACTGCATGCGCATAGCTGTTCGCTAAAACCTCCCTGATTGCCGCAGTTGGAATCTCCGGAATTTCCTCCCGCTCTGTTCCTATAATTTCACTTCTCCAGTTTATATTTTTCAAAATATATGTCTCCGCCAGGCTCAACAGATTGAGTATGTTATCCTCATACATCTGCATATCAAGGAATGTCAGCTTCTCATCTGTGGCAAAAATTGCCGTTTTGAGCGTCACTGGACTGGAATTTCCAAACAATACATTTCCAGCGTTTGTCAGATAATCCCCATCCACAAGTCCGAACCTTTTTAATATCGTCGGCGCGGTATACCGGCCTTCCGTCAGCCTGCCGACTGAAACTGCCTTTTCGCAAAATGCTTTCACTGCTTTTTTATCTGCTTGTTTTAATAATATCTCAGACCGTGTTTTCTCCCACTTGTCCTTATATTCATTTGCAGTGAAAAACTGCCTAAGTTCTGATGGTGTGACTTCCCTGTCCTCATCTGCTGTGCGCAAATAATACCTGCCCATTGCAGAATAAGGAAAATCCTCTCCGTGGAACTCCACTTTAATAACATGACGACCCTCTATGACTTCCTCTTGGATCACAGGATAAATCTGCGGTTTTATTGATTCATATACAAGCCGTGAGACATCCCTAAGCGACGATTCAGACACATCCTGCCCTACAACATCGCCATTTGGCTTAACCCCAAAATACACTGCCCCGACTCCATGCTTATTCAGAATAGATGAAATTGAGATCATTGCCTCCCGCAATTCGCCTGTAGTTTTTTTGAATTCTAAAGTTTCTGTTTCTTTTCCTAAATTCATAGTATGTCATTCCTCCAAAGAGAATATAACATACTTCTCCCAAAATGTCACTGTAAATGTCACTGTATTTTTAAACATTTATCGTCAGTACGCGATCATTGGAATGGATTCCGCCTTTTCCTGACATGGCTCCTTTCGGCCGTCCGCCACCTCATATATCGTGCTGCTGCATTCCCTGATCTGCCGCACCATCTCCGCGTAGGGGCGGGAGCAGATGTCAAACAGTCCGATATTGTAATTTTCCCCGTCAAACCGCCCCAGCACGAACTGATCGTAACACTGGAAATAATGACAGCCCACTCCGTTGGGATGCGCCGCAACGCGGTCACAGTAATAGCGGTACGCGATTCCCCTGTCCCGCTGGCTCCTCACTCCCTCAAGGCCAGTCGCCGGCAGTCCGGCATCCAGTGCGCCAAAATGAAATTCACCTATCATGACAGGCAGATCGACGCCCAGATCGGCAACACGCTGTATCTTTTCCGTCGGGTCCGCCGCATAACAATTGATGGAGAACACGTCAAAATTCTCCCACCCAGTCACCAGATCCGGATCGGAAATCCACGCCCACCGCATACCGAGTATCATGTGGTTCGGATCAACCCTGCGGCACTCGCGCACAGGGATCTCAATATAGGCGCGCAGCATCTGTCTGGAAAATTCCTTCATATCCTCACGCGCGGCTGACGACCATTTCGATACTTTTTCCTGCGGCGCATACAGACTGTCAAAGCTCTCCAGACTGCTGTTCCATGCACGGTTCAGCGCCTCTATAGTCTGATAGCGCTCCTGCAGGTATGCCACCAGTATTTCTTTGCAGGCTGTCCTTGCCGGATTGTGCAGCACCTCGTCCGCGAGCACCAGATTGTCAACGAACGCCCATGCAGGTTCATTGCGCAGGAAATATCCGATCATCAGCGGATCATTTTTGCGTGCGGCAAGCGCCTGTGCACACCTTTTCGCCGCAAGCTGGTACTCCGCACTGAACACATCGGGAAAGTCGCGGAAAATACTGACGGCTGTCGCTGGGAACTCTGGCAGCGATGTCACATAGGGGATATCCAGCACGCCCAGAAGACGCTCGTCACTCCAGTTTCCCAGCGTGTTCATGCCGTATTTTTTCAGCTGGCAGGATATCATCTTCTGCCACTGTTCATACCATGCTGCGCCAAACACTTTATACAGATTTGCCTGTGCGTAGAAGAACATGCGTGACTCACGGCGCCCTTTTCTGCGCTTTGGCTCACGAAACATATCCTGATACACCGCATCGTCCCTGTCCGGCAGCCAGTCCAGCCATTTTTCCACACCGTCAACGCGGCAGTCTACGCCAACCCCCACACAGTCAGGCCCCATGCTGAAATACGCATACCCCAGCGGGTCGGTCAGCCACCATTTCCCGTTTTCTTTGACACTGGAAAAATAACCCAGTCCGACCTTTAATTTTTTCTTCTTCCAGCCGCCATAGGCAGACCAGTCCTCAAACGGATAACCATTGTCTGTCTCCTGCGCCTGTTTCGTCAATGCCGTTTTGAGTTCCTCCAGCCCCTGTGTTTTTCCCTCCCATGACCTGGACTTACTCTGTCCAAAGCAGTCCACCAGTTTTTTGTCGGGCAGCCCCGCACTTACCGGATAGGCATCGGTCAGCATCATATCTTTTATTTTCAGCCTGACAGCGTGGAAAGAGGGCATTGCGGACAATACGATCTTTGAGATCTCCTCCCTGTCCACCCGCCTGCCATGGCACACAATCTTCAGGGCGCCCGCCATCGCCTCCGGAAACAGCTCATGGGCATCCATCCAGTCCAGATCCAGACAAACCTGTGTCTCAGCCTGCGGCAGCAGGCCAAAGCGGACTGTAAACGCGGGCGGTTCCTCCCCATGCACATACACCAGCAGATTCAGCGCCAGACTGTGCTCCTCCAGCACCTCGGCGCGAAAAGTCAGCAAATGCTCCTCGCAGGACATCAGCTGCGGAAGGCAGAATCCTGTTCCTTCCTTTGCAAGTTGCAAAACATAGACACCCTGCTCTGCCTCCTGCAGAACCGTTCCCTCAGTTAGATATTCCTTTTTGATTTCTATTCCCTGCATTTTCTTTCTCCTCGTCTTTAATCTATTCCAATATCCTCCAGAATCAACTGCAATCGCTATAAGACGACAGCTCAATAACCGCCTCCGCTTCCCCCGCCAGTCCCCTGTCATGCGTAACAAATACCAACGTCCTGTCCGTGCTGCAGATAAAATCTTTGAGCCATTCCACGGTATCCGCATCCAGATTATTGGTGGGTTCATCCATAAAGATCCAGTCCCGTCCGCAGTACAGAGCCCTTGCCAGTGCAATTCTCTGCCTTTCGCCGCCGGATACGGAGCCGTTGGAAATCTCTTTTCCCGCAAGCCTGCCAAGTCCGGTAAGAGCGATCACCTGTCTGATCTGCTCCGCATTATATTCTTCTGACATGGCAATATTTCTTTCCAGACTCTCTGAAAACAGGAAGGGCTCCTGCGGAATGTATCCGAAACAGTGAAACCATTCTTCTTCCCGCCCTTTTAGGTTCTCTTCTCCGATACAAACCTCCCCCTGATAATCCTGCAGGAACCCACAGAGTATTTTAACCAGTGTACTTTTTCCGCTTCCGTTTTTTCCGCAGATGGCGGTTTTCTTATGGTTAATTGTCAGGGAACAGTTTTCCAGAACCGGCGTATCGTCATATCCATAGGAAAGCGCCCTGACCATTATTTCCCCTGCCCCGCCGCTGCTGAACCCGGTCTGGGACTCATAGTCCTCCGCGCGGTAAAAAAAGGTCATCCTTTCCAGAACATCATCCAGGCTCCTCCTGTTTTTCACACAATAATCAATCATGTTGATCATCTTTTCCACGACCGGAAAAATGACGAGCACGGTCAGAATGTCCGAAAGACCGATTTTTTGTCTGCTCATCTCGATACAGCCTGCCAGCAGAAGAAACAGGGGATAGAGGGCGGACGTAACCATGCCGGCCGACGCTGCCACTGCCCTGCCCCAAAAGGTTTTGGACAGCAGATTCTGAAAACCGGTCGACGCTTCCTCATGGATTTTGCCGCAGGCTCCCTCTTCCCACCCGAATGCAGTAAAAACAGCCGGATGGCTGCTGATATCCATTTCATATTTTCTGAGCCTGGTATTAAATTCCCGTTCTGCCTGTATGCCCTTAGCAGACAGCTTCCCCATTTTTTCAGATGCCAGCCATTTTATAATGGACAGAGCCGCCACGGTCAGCAGCATGGCCGGATCGATCTTTCCCAGCACCACAAGCATGGCAGGCAGAGACATCACTGTGCACAGGATATACTTCACCATAAAGACCAGAATCAGCCTGAACTGGTTCGGATCATTCTCCACCCGGTATTGTACTTCTCCCAAAGAGACCTCCCGCTGCATCTCATAAGGCATGCGGAAATACCGGTCAAAAATGAACCGGTCATGCCGCAGGGCATCCTTAAACAGAAGATAATTGCCAAGCAGCCCCGCTGACGGCAGCACCAGCGCGCTTACAAGGACACACAGCAAAAGACGCGCAGCCAGACAAAGCGAGCCGGATACATCATAAACCAGAATCCGTTCTGTAAAATCGCCCAGCACAGTTCCCAGCGCCAGCCCCAGATAAATATCCACCGTTTCCACCAGTGCCAGTATGGCCATCGTTCTCCACAGCATTTTAACACCATCCGTTATTATCGTCTTTTTCATCCCGAAGCCCCACATCGTTCATGTTTATTCTAAACTGGGCCAGTTCCTGCATTTCCCTTTCGTGGGAAACATAAAGGATTCCGCCCGGATACGCCATCATCTGTTCTCTCAAAACAGCCTTTCCCAGTTCGTCCAGATCATTGTCCGGCTCGTCCAGGATCAGCAGCGGAGCCTGCCGGGCAAAAGCCGCCGCCAGGTAGATTTTCTTCTTCTGGCCCCCGGAAAGGCTGTTAAGGGGTCTGCCCAGCAGATCCTTGTCAAGACCAAACTGCCCCGCCAGCCTGTAAAAGTCCTTCTGTTTTGTACCCAGCAGATCCCGGATAGAAAAATTCACCCCAGGGCATTCCTGCGGCAGAAAAGAAATCTCCGTTCGATGTTCCCCCCGGATTTTCCCGGCGGCAATTCGGAGCAAAGTGGTCTTTCCGCTTCCGTTTGCCCCACAGATCACCACTCTCCTGTCTAATGGAATATCCACCGTAAAATTTCGGAATATCCCCCTGCCCTCATAAGACTTTTCCAGCCCCTTCACATGCAGCCACTGCCCTTTTCCCTCTCCTGTGCAGGGGGCGACAGCATCCGTTTTGTCAGGCTGCGGAACCAGCCAGCCTGCAAGTCGCCCGACTGCCGCACGGTCAACCGAAAACTGCGGTATAACCTGGAAAAGTGTGTCCATGCCTGAAAAAAAGGCAGCCGAAACTACTGCCATAGCCGCCACCCCGGAAGCCGGGATGATTCCCATCGAAAAAAGCAGGCCAAGAACTGCAAAATATCCGTATTTCAGAAGCTGGCTGGTCAGGGAAGATATCATGGTCTCCCCAGTGAATGCCGCTTCCGATCTCATACCGATCTTTTCATATTCCAGATGCTTTTTACGCAGCATCTGGTTCAGCCAGGATAACGCACCATATACTTTCACTTCCGCCGCACCCTGATAGCCCGCGATAAATACATTTGTAATCTCCGCTTCGATATCACGGCAGTCCAGATAGTTTTTCATAAATATGCGTTTTACCATCACGTGGGGAATCAATTGCAGAAACGCCATGCATAACATGAAAAAAGCTGCCTCCCGGCTTATCGGCAGGGATATGGCAAGATATACTGCCACAGCCAGCAGCCGTACAGCCGCCAGCGGGCGTCTCGTCCCATAATGCTGCGTCACCCTGTCGCAGTCATTCCCCAGATTCTCAAGGATCTGCCCCGCAGAGGCCTAGTCAGGCTGACCGCTGCGGTCATGAAGGATGTTTCGGAGAATCCTTTCCCTCACCTGAAGCTGTTCCCTGATGCGGGTTGAAAGCAGCAGACGGTGAAAGAGGGTTAAACTGATGCCATAAAAGACCAGGAACAGAAGGAGCCACAGGCACTGCTCCATAGCCTCACCCACTGCCGATGCCTGGATTTTTTCCGTGATTCCGGACAGGGAGTATGCTGTAAACAGGGAAAACAGCATACCGGCCAGTTCATATACCGCCTGCAGCAACCCTGTTTTCTTCATGATAGGAAAATGGGATTTTCCTTCAATCAGCCGTCCAGCCCGTAATATGCACATAATAATCATCACTCCCATACCGTTTCCCGCTCTTGGTGGTACAGACGCTATTCTCTCCTGACACTGCAATCTTCGCCACATATCTTCTCTCTGCCAGAACCGGGGAGCGGTAACGCATCCCGCTGTCCGGGACAGCGCTGTAGAAATCAATGCTGGTCTTGTGCACACAATTTCCCTTTTCGTCATAAATATGGATATTCCCATATCCGCCGTGACAGTCTGTGTTTCCAAACAGTGTGATCTGTCTCCCCCTCGAAGCTTATACGGACTTCCTTATCCCGGATATTGGAACAAAAGTCCAGGGTGTGCTGCGGTCTTAACACCTCGCCCTCCATATTATCCGGACTCCACACTGGCAGATACTGCCCAATCCGCATTTTCCCGTCCTTGGCCTCAACAGGCAAAAGCACCAGCGTTGCCGCCGAAGCCTGCCTGGGAAATGACCAGCGGTCTCCCACATAAACCGGCACGCTCCCACCTGCCCTGTCATATTGGAATACGAAGGAACACTGAGTATTGTATGTACGGCTTCCCTCCGGACAGAACAGCCCCCTGTACTGCCATGGCCCATGCAGATCCTTTGCTGTAAAATAATAATTGTCATTCCGCTCCCAGCTTATCTTGTTAGAAAGCATCAGGTAATAGATTCCATCCTTTTTGAACATGGCAGGCGATTCCCCTCCGGGAGCGATATTCTGAGCCGTCAGCTCCACCGCCTCCGTACAGGTCTCATCCAGCCGGTAGATATTTCCCTCGTGGGTCAGCAGATAAGCCGTGCCGTCGTCATCCACAAAAGTTCCCATATCCCAGAACCGGATGGGCTCTCCCTGAAAGAGCAGCGGTCCCTGAAACGCAAACTCCTCATTCAGACGCTCCCCAACTGCAAGCCCGATACAGGGATCACAGTATCTGTCATCATCCGTATGCATCAGCATGCTGTACCTGCCCGTCCGCTTACTTTTCAGGACTTTTACCCGCTCTCCTATACGGCCTGGCCCAAGCAGCCCGTCCTTCAGGGGCGGCAGGGCAAACCCTTCAAATTTCCAGTCCGTAAAATTATTGGTAGAATAACAGGAAAATCCCCTGTACTGGTTGACGTCATTCGTCTTGTATTCGCCAAACAGGTAATACGTTTCCCCCTCCTGCACAATACACGCCCCATGGGCGTTAACTGTATTTCCGTTCTGGTCATACCACGGGATTCCATTATAGATCGTTCTCTTCATCACTATACCTCCATTGTCTTTCCCTGCTCATGCGCCGGCACGCATCGATGCGCGCTGACATATTTCCTCTGGGCGTCCATATGCATCTGAAACCTGCACCTTTATGTACACTGCCAAGAGGGCTGTCCTTTCCATGACAGCCCTCTAAATGAACTCTTTTTATTATACCTTATTTCACAGACTGATACCACTCATTTATTTCCTGTGTGATCTGGTCGCCGCCCTGCGCTTTCCAGTCCGTAACAAACTTGTCAAAAGCTTCGATCGGCTCATTGCCGTAAATAATATTGGTGTACACCTGCTTTTCCATGGTCTGCAGCTGCTCCCAGCTTCTCTGCATCGTCGCTGTGGGCGCTGCGTTAAACAGATTCGGGAGCTGCTCTGTCCTGTGCTCGTTCGCAAGTGCATAGCCTTCTGACTGATCCGGCACTACCTTGAACGAAGCCTCTGCCTTGATCTCCGCCGGTGTTGTTGGTTCTTTACCGGACGCTACATTGGCATAGGATTCCATGGCATCCAGAACAGGAGCATTTTTGAGGACTGTGGATTTCCCGGGATCAAACACACTGTCCAGCGCCGGATCAAACAGCTTGCAGTCAAATACGACCTCATCATTCACGATGTCATAGTCGTAATTCTCCAGATAACCGTACTGGAAATCGCCTGTTCCAAAAGCGCCGTCGTAAAGCCAGTCATAATATTCGAAGAACTGATCCATATGCTCAAAATCCGCATTAAACATCAACCATCCGTCGTTTACCTCAGCATTCTGGTAGGTTGGTTCTCCATTGTCCTGCCGTATGGTAGGGTAAGCCTTCATCACTGCGTCCGGAGCCACGGTAGTAACATCCCTGACGGAACCCATGATCCATGGACGTCCGATCAGGATACCCGCCTTGCCCTCCGTGAACTGGCTCATGGCATCCCACGCCCCTGTCGCAGCCGCTTCCTGGAAGATCCAGCCGTTGGCATGCCACTTTGCCATGCGCTCCAGCGTCGCACGGTTTCCCTCATGGATAGAGCCGTACATCAGATTGCCATTCTCGTCCTCCTGCCAGGAACCCGGGATATTCTTTCCCGTATTGGCGGAGAACAGACTCACAGGATCGGACACCCAGCCAGTCCTGACGGATGACCATCACTTCACCCTCCGTGAGCCTGGGAGCACACGCGATACCGTAAATCCTTCCGTCCTTTGTCACCGGGTAATAGGTCTCCGGAAATCTGTCGTAAATCTCCTGAAGCCTCTCCGGCATGTACTGTTCTATATCATCTGTAATGTCCTTTGCGCGTCCTGATTCGATCATATCGGCAACCATCTGCGTGTCATATACCGGGAAAACATCCGGCAGATCCTCCGAACCAGTCAGGGCAAGCCTAAGTTTCGTGGTGTAATTGGAAGCATCACCGCCCAGCAGCGTGGTCTCCATCCGGATTCCTTTTTTCTCCACTGCCAGATCGATCATGGGGTTATTATTGATATCGTCGCCGCTGTCATATTTTCCTGCATTTTCGTCCAGCTGCTTTGCGATCGTGATGGTCAGCACTTCCCCGGAACCGGCATCTGCGGCAATATCTCCTTCTGCCTTGGCACTATCCTCCTGACTCGCGGAAGTGCCCGCCTGATCTGCGGCATTGTCCGCCTTTCCCGCACTGCTGCTCGTATCTGCCGTCTGGCCGGAGCCCCCGTTACCTCCGCAGGCGCTCAAAAGCATGGATGCGCCCAGCAGTAAACTCAAAACGACTCTTCTCTTTTTCATGTTGGTCCTCCTTCATTCTTTTACTTCTTTTTTCATTTTTTACATTGCTATCTCAAGCCCCGTAAGGCAAGGATTCTGTTTCAATATTTATTCCTTAACCGCTCCCATGACGATCCCTTTTGCAAAGTGCTTCTGGAGGAACGGATATACCAACAGGATCGGCACTGCGCCGATAAATACCTGGGCAGCCTTGATGGTACGCTCTGACATGGCAGCCGCCGTTGTGGGATCCAGCGCCAAATCCTGCTGATTGCCCTGCACCACGATGACCTGCAGGAAGGAAGCCAGCGGATAATTCTTCGTATCAGACATGTACAGGATGCCTGTAAACCATTCGTTCCAGTTCCCCACCATAATAAAGAGCGCCACCGTTGCCAGTCCTGCCTTGGAGAGCGGCAGAAAGATACTCCACAGGATCTGGAAAAAGTTGGCGCCGTCCACCAGTGCCGCCTCCTCCAGAGCCTTTGGGATTGATTTAAAAAAGTTCATGATCAATATCAGGTTGTAGCAGCTGAATGCCCCCGGAATGATATAAACCCAGAAATTGTTCTTCAGTCCCAACGCCGAATTCAGCAGATAACTTGGAATCAGCCCACCGCTGAAAAGCATCGTAAATACGAAGAACCACATCAGCGCCGTCCTCCCCCGGAAATCCTTGGAGAGGGCATATCCTGCCGTTACGATAACAAACATACTGAAAAGCGTGCCGATAATGGTTCTGGCTAAGGAAATCAGAATGGAGCGAATGAAATTTGCATTCTGAAAGGTCTTCTCATACGCCATCAGCGTAAAGTCCACCGGCCAGAAGGTCACCACGCCGCTGTTGACAGCCGCCTTCTCGCTCAGGGATATGGCGAGCAGGTTCACCAGCGGGAGCACACAGAGCAGCGCCATCAGCACTAAAAATATTGAATTACACACGATAAATACTTTTCTTCCAACAGAAACACGTCTCATCTCAGCACACCTCCTAGAATATTCTGTATCCGGCAAATTTATATGCCAGCCGGTATGCAACTGCCGTCAGGGCCAGACCGACACCGGATTTGAAGAGCCCTACCGCCGTACCAAAACTGTACTGCCCATTTACCAGGGACTGTCTGTAGACGTAGGTATCAATGATATCGCCCGTGCTGTAAGTCAGCGGGGAATACAGGTTGAAGATCTGGTCAAATCCTGCATTCAGCACATTTCCAAGACTTAAGGTAGCCATGACGATGATCATGGGCATCATGCCTGTCAATGTGATATGTATGGTCTGCTGCCAGCGGTTCGCGCCGTCCATCTCCGCCGCCTCATAGAGATTCTGGTCGATATTGGATATGGCGGCCAGATACACGATCATTCCGAAACCAAATCCCTTCCACAAATCGGATATCACCACAATCGGGCGGAACATCCCCGCCTCTCCCAGGAAGAAAATCGGGTCGATACCAAAATTCTGGAGAAAGCTGTTCACGATTCCGTCCAACCCCAGAATATCCCGCAGCATTCCTGCCACCGTTACCCATGAAAGGAAGTGGGGCAGATACACCAGCGTCTGGATGCCCTTCTTGAGTCCCACATGCTGTACTTCATTCAGCAGAAGCGCCATCACCACCGGAACGATCAGCCCAAACACCATCTTGGACACCGCGATGATAACAGTATTGATGATCGCCTGATAAGATTCCTTGAACATGAAGATCTGCTTAAAATTGTCCCACCCGATAAATTCCGACCCGCTGATCCCCAGCCACGGCTTATAATTCTGAAACGCCATCACCAGGCCTCCCATTGGAATGTAGCTGAATACCACAGCCAGTATGACGGCGGGCGCCACCAGCACATACAGCGGCCAGTTATGGGCTGCTTCCTGCTTCCACGATTTCCGGTGTGGCTTTTTTGTTTTTCCCATTCTTATTTCCCCTTTCTTCTCTTCGCTTCCTCCCGAACCCCTTTATGCCAAATACTGCGAAAGAATTTTTGTGTAACGTATACAAACTGGTGTTGCGAAAGGCATTCTTTTGTAATAAGTTTTTCTCAACAACTTCTTACTGTCATTATTATAGTGTGCAAATGTATGCATTTGGACTAACTATCATCACAAAAAGGAGGACAATTCTGACATGTAGTGTTGGACATGTCAGGATTGTCCTCCTTTTTCGCAGGATTATCCTCTTTTAACAGCCTTGATGTTGAAAAGCTCCGCAGCGATTACAATGCGCTCTATTCCCAAAACATTATTCTGTTTTGAAATGCAAAGGCATCTATTGGTATCTTCCAATAGATGCCTCATTTAAAATTCCTTATTAAATTGGCTGGCAATAAAATCTAACCCTTGACTTCTGCTCAGTTTCCTATCTTTCCGAGATGCTGACAGCTTCAACCGCGACGCTTCCGCCCCTTACAATCTCAATGCTGTTCACAAACTTTCTTTTCAGCAAAGCTATCAAATCATTATTCCTGTTTTCTGTCTGGGTACATTCCAAAAGAACAGTATCACCATCATAGTCAATAATTTCCACGCCAAATACTTTTGAAATCCGAAATAGTTCCGTCATATCTGCATCTGAACAATGAATTACTTTAATAAATAAAATTTCTTTCATGTGGATCGATGTGTCTGTATAATCTACTACTTTGATTACCTCAATACTTCTACTGAGCTGTTTTTTTATCTGCTCAAAAGTCCTGTCATCGCTTGTCAAACTAATTGTCATCCGTGATATGGTACTGTCCTCAGTAACCCCAACTGTCAGGCTGTCCAGATTATAAGATTTTCCAGAAAACAATCCTGAGATACGGGCGAGTACACCTATTTCATTTTCAACAAATAAACAAATCCATCTCTTTTTCATTCTCTGTTTTCCTCTCTTTCTAAAATCATGTCATTAAGTGGATTTCCCGGCGGAACGATCGGCATGACATTGGCTTCTCTGTCTATGATGAACTCAACAACCGTAGGTATTTTTGTATTCTGTTTTGCACTGGTCAAAGCATTTTTGATATCTTCTGCTTTTGTGACACGGATTCCTTTTGCACCATAGCTCTCTGCCAGCGCAATGAAATCAGGTATATACTCCGGACAACAATGATCAGGCTGGTTACAGCCTGTCTCACAGCTTCTCCGATAGCGCATACAGGTACTCGAATATCGCCTTTCATAAAACATTTCCTGCCATTGCCGCACATTTCCTAAATATCCATTATTCAGTACGCAGATGATAACTGGCAGTTCATAAACAACTGCCGTTGCCATTTCCTGAATATTCATCTGCATACCACCATCGCCGGATATAACAATGACATCTTTATGTGGATTGCCCAGTTTCGCTCCGATTGCTGCCGGAAAACCATATCCCATTGTGCCTAAGCCGCCTGATGTCAGCATTTGATCATTCTCACCAATCTCAAGGAATTGTGTTGCCCATAACTGATTTTGACCCACATCTGTAGCAACTATAGCATCTTTGAACATTTCATTTATGGATTGAATGATCATTTGTGGCGTCAATCCGACTTTCCCCATATCAATCGGATATTCCTTTTTCCAATGGTTGATTTCATCTGTCCACTCTGAGATATGGAGCGGCTTTGCCTTTTCAAGCAAAGCGCATATCGCCTTTTTCGCATCCGCAACAATAGGAATATCCACATCAATATTCCGGGAAATCGATGCCGCGTCCACATCAATATGGATAATCTTTGCATTTACTGCAAATTCTTCTGTTTTCCCCGTAATGCGGTCATTGAACCGTGTTCCTATCGAGAAAAGAACATCACAGTTACTGATCGCTGAATTGGCAGCATAACTCCCATGAATCCCTATATTGCCGACATATAAACTGTTTGTTGTAGGGATTGCCCCTTTTCCCATGATCGTCGTGATCACAGGTACACCTGTCAGCTCAGCAAGCTGTGTCATTTCTTTATTAGCATGAGCAATATTCACTCCACCGCCGATCAGGAAAACCGGCTTCACCGCATGATTCAAGACCTCCAGTGCTTTATTTAACTGTCCCATATGTACAGAAAGTTTCGGCTTATAACCTCTGACCATGATTTCCTTCGGATAAAGATCGCTGCCGTAAGCCCTCTGGACATCCTTAGGCAGATCAACAACAACGACTCCCGGTTTTCCGGTCTTTGCAATATAAAATGCCTTTTTGATCGTTTCTGCCAGATCTTCTCTCTTTCGTACCATCACAGCGTATTTACAGATACTTCTTGTGATGCCCACAAAGTCCACTTCCTGAAAAGTATCATTCCCAATAAGGTGTGTCGGTACCTGTCCCGTAAAACATACCAACGGAACACTGTCATAATTCGCGGTAGCAATACCTGTAACAAGATTCGTGGCTCCTGGCCCGCTTGTTACAAGACAGACACCAACTTTACCTGTAGAACGTGCATAACCATCTGCCGCATGGATCAAACCCTGCTCATGACGGGGCAGGATCACATCTATTTCTTTTTCTCCATACAGTGCATTAAACAAATCGATCGCCTGCCCTCCTGGATAAGCAAACAATGTGTCAACTGCTTCTTCTTTTAGCGCTTTCATAAACAAATCCGCACCTGTTATCTGTTTCATAACTTCCTCCATTTCTTAATGCGTGTGCTTGCACGCATATGGTTTATTTTTATAGGAAACGATTTCTGTCGTTTCCTATTGCATTACCCTCCGACAGCGCCAAACTTTACTGATAGATTCCTTTTACAAACATCTGCACACTTTCTTCAATGTATTCATCTTTTTCAATATCGGTAAGTTCTTTTCCGAACGATGCATTCAGAAAGGTGTAGCCGAATGTTGCCGAAAATACAGTCAAGGCCAGCGTCTTAAAGTCTTTCTCCGGTATTTTGCCCATCGCACACATCTTATTCAGGTAATCAGTCAATGTCATCAAAAAAGCCTGTGGAACTTTCATAATGAGCTGTTTCGTTTCCTCATAAAGCTGTGGCGCTCTCAGACCGATCGACAGATTGACGAAATCCGGCGTCATCCTGTCCATATATGCCCGCATGAACATTTTCAAGTCTGTTTGCAAATCCCACTCTACATTTTCAAAGATTTCCGGTGTGACATTCGCCCGCCAGCCAGCCTGGTTTGCCCCTTGTAAAACAATATCCTTTTTGCTCTCAAATTTGCGGAACAAAGTACACTCATTTACACCGGCTACCCTTGCGATCTCTTTCGTAGTTGTTGCAACATATCCTTTATCCCGGACTAATGCCATCGCCGCATCAATTATTTTTTGGCTCGTTTCATCCACATTCTGCTCCCCCTTTTTGCATTTTTACCTTTATCTTCACATTCACATGCAAGTACACGCTTTCATAATAACAAAACAAATATCAAAAGTCAATAACAATATAATTTTCAAAAGAAATAATGGTTACAGTTCAGCCTAGGACTTTGCACTATGCTGCAAAGTCCATAAGAACGTGTAGTGGTTGAGATGCATCAAGCCATGGTACATGGCTTTGACATCGCGAAGCGATTTTGCATGCTTGATGCTTGTAACAGGAAGCCAAAGGCTGAACTGTTACAAATAATGGTCAGATGCATCCGGGGAATAATCCAGTTCTAAAGTATTTCTTCTGCATAATCAATCAAAGGGTGTAACTTTCCACTATGCATCATATAAATACCACATCTCCAACATATCTGACACTCATGCCATATACGCCATGTGCGGAAAATGTCTTTAAATCTGCCCGTATGCCTGCACCGCCGCTACAGTCAGACCCAGCAATGCTCAATACTTTTTTCATGGTATAATCTTCTCCTTTACCTCTTCATATTTCAAGCCGCTCAAGGTTACTCCCACCGCCTTTTCAGAACAGGAAAATTCTTGGGACTTACAGGGAAAAGATGGGCTATGACTATACTTTGTATGACAGACAGATTGAAGAACTTGCGGCACAGAATGAAAAGAACGGCATCAAAGTCTATACGGGCAGGATTCTGCCGGAACAGAAGGTAAAACCCGTTATCACGCTGGTACTCTATTATGGTAAAGAAGAAATTCCAGAAAGCATCCATTCCATGATGCAGATGCCGGAGGACGATACCATAAAAAAGTACATACAGGATTATCGGCTCAACCTGATCCGCCTGCGGGAGCTGACCATGGAACAGGCTGAACTTTTCCAGTCCGACTTTGCATGTATTGCTAAATTTCTTGCAAAGTCGTATAATAAAAAGGAACAGATCCTTGCATTGAAAGAAAACAGGCAGATACTGATTCACCCAAGGGACACCCTGTTTACCCTCGCGGCCATCACCGGGGATAAACGGTATCTGGAGATCAGTACGGAAAAGAAGGAGGGAACAGCTGTGTGTGAAGTTGCGGATGCTTTGGTGCGGATGGGATATGAGCAGAGCCTGGAAAAGCTCGCAGAAAAGGATTTGGCTCTTGCAGAAAGGGATTCAGCTCTTGCAGAAAAGGATTCGGCTCTTGCAAGGCAGAATCTGCTTTTGGCGGAAAAAGACGCTCAGATTGCTCAACTTATGGAACAGTTAAAACGTCAATGATACGGAACTGTAAACAGACCACACAAAAGGAAGCTGTCAGCTTCCTTTTGTGTGGTCTTTCAATACAGTCACTCACCACGCCGTATCCATCGGCGGCTGTTCTTCACCTTTTGTCAGATAAAACCTGTCGTACCGCATACCGGAGGCCAGCGCGTAAATATGCAGCGTATGCTCTCCTCTGGCAAGCGGTATCGTCGCCGCGGGAACCCAGCGGTAAACCTGCTCCGCCTCATAACGCCAAAGCCCGCCGTTTCCATAAAGTTTTTCCGCCGGTATCTGTTTCCCGTCAATTCCTATGCCAAAGAATCCCTCCTCGCGCACATTGAACTTGGACAGCATCCAGAGCGTATACGTTCCGCCCGAGCAATGAATGCGGTAATTCAGGCTCGGGGCAGTTTCAGGTTTCCAGCAAAGCTCCGGCGTCTTTTCCGTAAGATGATCGGAATGACATGTCCTTATATACATGGCAAGTCCGCTGCGCCCGAAAGATTCACTGCTGCAGTGCCGCCAGAGTCCGCGCGCCTGCTGCCCTGCCTGTTCTGACTTTTCTGTCTCCTGTGTCCACGCATCATTACTCTGTGCAAGCACGGACGCCGCGTCAATCCGTATCGCACCGTCTGTCTCTGCAAATATATGGTTTCCCTGTTCAAGATACCAGTCCGGGGTTACTGTCCTGCCAAAGGATTCCACCTGTTCTTCCCTGCACGTCACTGTGAGGGAATCCCTGTCGTTTCCGCGGACAGCATAGAATACAGGTCTGGGCGGTATCGGACATATATCCTCCTGGTTTCCCTGTGCATAAAAAGCATTGCACCACATGGTCAGATCCTGCTCTTTGGGCAAAGCCTGTGCTCCCCTGATGCCTGCCAGGCTGTTTTCCTTCCGCGGTTTTGTATAGATCACCATACGCGAAAAAGCAAAATACCTGTCGATCGCCCACACATGGAGCCGATGCATTCCTGCCTGGTTCTGTTCTGCTGTATGCTGCTGTTCTGATTCTGCCTTCCATTGCCCGCCTGCCTGCCGCTCTCCCGCCGCATCCGATGACACCGGAATAACAAGCTTGAAATACAGCCTGTCTACATTATTAAGCACATTCTCCTTCCAGTTTCCACGCCACTCATCATTGGAGACAGATTCCACGATCTGTACCGGTCCCCCGTCAAGCGAAATACCGACACGGAGCCTGCCGACGGAATTGAGCGACGGAAAACGGTGGATCTCCAGTAAAACCTCTCCTGTACTGTGTGTGTGAAATACGAAGGTCAACGGTTCCGCCTCTGTTCTGTCTTTCAACAGATCCTCCGGCTCCCTCTGCACGCACGCCTCCAGCAGACCGCCCTGCATACGTCCAAGCCTGCGGATAAACTTAAAATCACCCGCTTTATGCTTTTCAGCATGAATATCCGGAACATCTGACTCCCTGTCCCCTGAACAGACACGGAAGGAATCTTCCCCGCCCACGCGCGGTCTATGCGTTGTCCCTGTGCCATCATTCCACTGCATGGGTCTGTCCAGAACAATCAGTCCGTCCTCCTCCAGTGCGCAATATGAACCGGCTCCTTCTGTGATATCCGAATCCGCACACGACAATCCTGCGCACTCTGTTTTCAACGTCCTGACCGGAATCCGCTGCGCCCTGCCGTCACCCGCATTTTGTATCAGGATCTCTCCTGTGCGGTCCTCAGACACGTCCGACACGCGGACAAGAATTCTCTTTTCCTCCTTTACCACTGTCTGATTTTCTGAAACCGCCACCCACGCAGGCGCCTCTATCGTCACCGCAAATTCGCCGCTGCCCGTGTTGCCGATATCGATCCATTTCTCCCCGGGTGTCACAAAACAAAGCGCTTTCCCGTCATTCCACACATCGACGCGCATGGACGGCTTTCCTTCGATTTTCAAAGGCGGCGTACAAACCGGCATCATCGCCGCACGCGGCGGCGGGAAGCCCTCCGGGTTCAGAATGCCGTTCCACTTCCCGCCGCACATCACATGATTGTAATAGTACAGAAGCCGTCTGCGCGCATCCTCCGCCTCCCTTGATTGTTCCGTGTACAGGGCTGCCGCCTGCATGTTTCCGCGATCGTACATCAGTGTGCTCCTGTCCCCGTAATAATAGGCCAGATTCGTGAAATACGCAGCATGGACCCGCATCAGCACCAGCTGGAAAAAAGCATCCTGCTCCTCCGCCGGCAGACTCTCATACAACGCATTTCCCTCCGCAAACATCTCCTCGTACCAGTGGATCCGCAGCGCCGCCTCGTCGCCATATGCTGTCTGCGAGAACGCGTCATGATCCATGTTCTCCACTTTCCGCACATTTGTCACCTGCGCAAAGTCTCCCAGCAGCTTCGCCGCCCGCTTTCCGATCTTCCCTGTGAATGTCCTGTCAATCCAGTCCTCCACAAAAGCGTCCACGTTTTCTGTGAAAGCGCCCAGTTTCCCGATCTCCCACGCCAGTCTCAGAAAAAAGGTAATCTCCTGCTCAAGCGGCTTCATGGCGCCGCTGTTGAGCACCCACAGCTTACGGATCCCCTCGTTCCACGCCTTCTGCAGCTCATTTCTAGTGTGTGCCAGCGGAATGGAACAGAGAAACACATAGGACATGCTTGGCGGCGCCCAGTAGGAATTGTGGTAATAAATTCCATTTCCGCCCCTGCGTGTTTTCTCCTTTTCGGACGGATAGCGGCGGATATAGCCGTAATTGTCATTCGCCCACACAAGCGTCATGTCCTCCGGTATCTCCAGACCGTTATCATACAGCTCCAGCACTTCTTTGTACGGAATGAATGTCATCATGGTCTCCCGCCCGAGTGTACCCTGCAGGATTTCGCGCTGATCCGCAATGATTTTTTCCAGCAGTTCCACCTTGGCAGTCCTGATTTCCTCCTCCGTCTTCCCCGCCAGATCCTTCGTCTCAAATCCAGAATCATGAATACCGCGCATGCCAAGTGTATAGCACACCTCGAAATCCCGGTTCTGCTCCACGCTCTCCTGCCAGTATTCCTTTAGGATCTCTCTGTTCCTGCCTTCGATCGAATAGTCGTAAACCGCATCCGCATAACCCTTTTTCTGTATCCAGGGTTTCCACTCCCGGTTGTTGGAACGCATCAGCATATCACAGTGCGAAGTGCCCACGACAATGCCCATGCGGTCTGCAAGCGCACCGTTTTCCGGCTTTAAATTAAAGGAGTTGACATGCATGGCAGGCCAGATATAATTTGCTTTCAGGCGGAGCAGCAGTTCAAACACTTTCTCATATGTCCGCACGCCAATGGTCGGCTCTTTCATGTAATTCTGCACCCACGCCTCCAGCTCCTCCTCATCATTGATAAAGATCCCCCGGTATTCCACCGACGGATGATCCGCCTTTGTATAATCCGCAGGCAGGGTGAATTCGTCCTTTTTTTCACAGGTACATCCGCCCAGAAATGCCACGGCGACACGCCCAGCATTTCACTCAGCTCGTAGATCCCATAGACAGTACCGCGCCTGTCGCTGCCCGCTATGACCAGCCTGCCGTCAACAATCCTGTGCAGATACGCCTCTTTGCGCAGACTGCCTGACGCATCATCACATAAAACGGTAAGATCTGCCTTTTCGCTGATCATGTCAGACACGCCGGATGTACCGACTAAGATTTCTGCATCCGCCTCATTTTTGTCCCATTCCCTGTCACTTTTTCCGTCCATTCCGCTGTAGTCCTGCAGCACCCTGGCCGATATGCCCAGCGTCCGCCCCAGATCAGCAGCCAGGTTTGAAGCTGCGATTTTTACTGCCTCTGATTCCCTGTTGTCGATTCGTATGATACACTGCTGTCCTCTTTTTAACACAAACTCCATTCTCGTCCTCCTTTTTCCGTTCACAGAATGTCATGGCGCTCCATGCGGCTCACAATTCTATCCTCTTTATCATACACTGGCATTTTTAATTTTTCTGCTCTTTTTTTGACAAATACATTGCGTATCTTGACTTTGTGCACTATACTGTTTTTGTGCGTGATATATTTCTGCTTCATAAGACAGCCTTTTGCATGACGAATAGGGAGATTGATTGAAATGGTAGACGAGATCATCAACGCTTTTTATGACAGTGAACATCACTATGGCTACGACTATGTGTACACTGTTGATAATGCACCTCAAAACGACGATGAATTTAAACTGCACAACCACAGCGACCGCTATGAGATCGTTCTATTTCTGACGGGCAACGCGGAATTCCACATCGAGGGAAATATCTATCAGTCCCATCCTCACGACATCTATATCGCACGCCCGATGGAAATGCATCATAACTGCTTTCTCTCCCCTGAAAGATATTCCCGCGTGGTCATCCACATTCCCCTGAATTTTTTTGCGGACAACCACTGCACAGAGCTGGAACGTGTATTCCTGGACAGGACGCCCGGTGCAGACTGCCAGATCCCGGCCAGGATCGTTGACAGGGAGATGTATCATCTGCTCATGAAGATGAACACGTATATAAAAGACGGCGCATATGATATCGCCAAATATGTTTTTCTGGAATTTTTATATCTTCTTAACCAGATACAGGAACCGCTGACCACTCCAGTCGCTGCGGACAGGCACATCACGAATGTCCTGCTCTATATCAACGAGCATATCGACTCAGACTTATCCCTGGACGGGCTGTCTGAAAGGTTTTATATCAATAAATATTATCTGTGCCGCATCTTCAAAAAAGTAACTGGTTACACAGTCAACCATTATATCAATTACAAAAGGCTGCTGCTTGCGCGGGAACTGCACGGCAGGGGGCAGACACTGCTGGAGGCCAGCACGAACGCCGGATTCAACAGTTATGCCCATTTTTACCGCATGTACTGCAAAGCGTTTGGCACAAATCCGCGGTCAGGGTAAATACTGTACCTGCCCCTTCACAGCCCCAAATATGATACAGCAAAAGTCCATTTAACAATGGACTTTTGCATTGATTCACGTATTTCATTCCTGTCAGGAATTCTTCTTGCCGTCCTGATCCAACCGCATCGTGAGGGAGATCCGCTTCTTTGCCAGATCGACATCGAGCACTTTGACATCCACGATATCGCCGACGCTGACCGCCTCGAGCGGATGCTTGATGAACTTGTTGGTGATCTGGGATATGTGCACCAGACCGTCCTGGTGAACCCCGATATCCACGAACACGCCGAAATCGATGACATTTCGGACGGTTCCCTTCAGGATCATTCCCGGCTTTAAGTCCTTCATCTCGAGGACATCGCTTCTGAGGATCGGCTTGGGCATGTTCTCACGCGGGTCGCGTGCCGGCTTCTCGAGTTCCTTCAGGATATCTGTCAGGGTGATCTCCCCGATCCCAAGCTCCTGCGCCATCTTCTTCTTGTCCCTGACGCGCTTCTCAAGCCCTCCCGCTGCTGCCTGCGGCGCATCGCTTTCCTTTTTTGCGCCCTGGTCCTGCGGCGCATCGAGTGTCACGCCGCCCATCGCTGCCGCGAGCGCTTTTCCCATGGCAGTGTTGGTGTTCTTGATGACGATATTCTGCTTTTTATTATTTTTCCTGTTTTTCGCGCTCTCCTGTTTTTCCGTTTTCGCCGTCTTGGCGGATGCCGCCTTCTTCTGGATTTCTTTCAGATCATCCATGGAGATACCCAGCTTCTCCAGAAGCTTCAGCGCCGCGTCGTATGACTCCGGGTGCACGCTCGTGGCATCAAGCGGATTGTCGCCGTCGAGAATGCGCATAAAGCCCGCGCACTGCTCGTATGCCTTGGGTCCAAGCTTTGCCACCTTCAACAGCTGCTTTCTGTTGCGGAAGCGCCCGTTCGTCTCCCTGTAATCCACAATGTTTTTGGCGATGGTCTTGTTGATGCCTGAGATGTACTCAAGCAGCGAGGCGGACGCCGTGTTCAGATCCACGCCGACCTTGTTCACGGAGTCCTCGACGACTCCGTTCAGCGCTTCGCTGAGCTTCTTCTGGTTCATATCATGCTGATACTGTCCCACGCCGATGGACTTCGGATCGATCTTCACAAGCTCCGCCAGCGGATCCTGCAGACGCCTTGCGATCGAGGCCGCGCTTCGCTGACCCACGTCAAAATTCGGAAACTCCTCCGTCGCCAGCTTGCTCGCCGAATAGACGGACGCGCCTGCCTCATTGACGATAACATACTGAACCGGCGTGTCAAGCTCCCTGATCAGCTCCACGATGACCTGCTCGGACTCGCGCGACGCGGTGCCGTTGCCCACCGAGATCAGGCTCACATGGTATTTGCTGATCAGCTTCTTTAACTCCTTTTTCGCCTCCTCGACCTTGTTCTGGGGGGCAGTCGGGTAGATCACTTTCGTGTCGAGCACCTTGCCCGTCGCGTCCACCACGGCAAGTTTGCAGCCTGTCCGGAACGCGGGATCCCAGCCAAGCACTACCTTCCCTGCGATCGGCGGCTGCATGAGGAGCTGTTCCAGATTCTTGCCAAACACTGCGATCGCACCGTCCTCCGCCTTCTCGGTCAGCTCGTTCCTGATATCGCGCTCGATCGCAGGCGCGATCAGCCTGTTATAGCTGTCTAAGATGGTCTCCTGCAGTGCCGGCGTCGTATTTTCATTCTCCTTTGTGATCAGCTTCTTCTCGAGAAAACGGATAATGCGCTCTGTGGGCGCCTCGATCTTCACCGTGAGGATCTTCTCATTCTCTCCTCTGTTCAGCGCGAGAACCCTGTGTCCTGCGACCTTATTGACAGGCTCCTCATAGTTGTAGTACATCTCGTACACACTCTGTGCTTTTGGATCCTTTGCCGTGCTTGTGACCTTTCCCTCCTCGAAGGTTGCCTGGCGGATATATGTCCTGTAATCAGCCTCGTCCGAGATCATTTCCGCGATAATGTCCATCGCTCCCTGCAGGGCTTCCCTGATATTGGCTACACCCTTTTCCTCGCTGACATAGCTCTCCGCCTCCACAGTCAGCGGGCTGGCAGTCTCCTGCGCCAGAATGATGTCCGCCAGCCCGTCAAGCCCCTTCTCCCTGGCTACGCTGGCGCGCGTCTTTCTCTTTGGCCTGTACGGCAGATACAGGTCGTCAACGGCGACGATCGTCTCCGCCGCGAGGATCTTCGCCCTCAGCTCCTCTGTGAGCCTCCCCTGTTCCTCGATGCTTCCGAGCACCTGCTCCTTTTTCTCCTCCAGATTTCTGAGATATCCAAGTCTCTCGTTGAGATTTCGCAGCACTTCGTCATTGAGCGATCCTGTGACCTCCTTGCGGTATCTGGAGATGAACGGGATCGTGTTTCCCTCATCTATCAGTTTGACAGCAGCTTCGACCTGCCACCTTTCTACTTTCAGTTCTTCTTTTAGCTTTAAAATAATATCCATAGCTTAACTTTTCCCTCTTTAAAATATTGTAAAAGTATATGTGATCCCAGCTGGCAGCTGATCCGTTCAATTATAAAGTATAAAGGAAAATCCCACGCGATTCAAGAAATTTTCACTTTGATTTCATTGTTTTATTGTATTAAACATGATACAATGGGTTTCAGTCTGATATGTCATATCATCGGTCAGACGAGAAAGGACTTAACACTATGCAGCAGCCACAATATAAAACCAATTTTGAATTAAAATTTCTGGCAAGGATGCAGACCGGGCAGTATCTGGGAATCCTGGTCGGGGCGATCCTGTTAAAGTTTGTCATCACATTTTTTGCCGTGAACCTTGTCTCCACCATGATTCCCATGACCTCCGCGGCGGGCTCTGTCGTCAACTATATCGCAGTCTTTGCCGTCCAGGTCCTCGCGTCCGTGCTGAATGTCGGAACCTCCTTCATCTTCCTGAAATCTGCATGCGGCATGACGAGCTCCATCGGGGACTTATTCTGCGGATTCCAGCAGAACACGGTCAAGATCCTCAAGATCGGCGCTGTGATCGCCGTCATCGAATCCATCTGCATGATCCCGCTTGAGATCGCCTCCGCGCAGTATACCGAGCTCATCAACTCCCTCGCCCCGCTCAGTGGAGGCAGTGCTGGTGAACTCGGCCTCTTTCGTGCAGGCAGCTCCATGGACAGCAATGCGCTTCTGGAATCCTACAGCATTCTGTACAGCGCCTCCATGAAATTTTACCTGATCATGTTCGTGTGCAGTGTGATCTCACTCATACTGACGCTGCCCTTCTTCCCCGCCTTTTACATGGTGCTCGATTTTCCGGACTGGAGTGCATCGACCATCCTGAAAAAGAGCTTTGAGGTCATGAGCGGACACAAGCTCCGGCTATTCCTGCTGTATGTGAGCTTTATCCCCGCCTTCCTGCTCAGCCTCTTTACCTGCGGCATTATGCTGATCTGGGTGATCCCTTACCAGAGCATGGCGCTGACAAACCTCTATCTGGATATCATGGCGGTGCGGAATAAGACTGTCGACAACACTGTGACCATATAAAAACACGATCAAACCCCCGCAAATAAAAAAGCAGGTACAACCTGCTTTTTTATCTGTTCTTCCACTTCAGATAGGCATTGATGAATCCGTCCAGCGCACCGTCCATGACTGCATCCACATTGCCCGACTCGAAGTTCGTCCTGTGGTCCTTTACCATTGTGTAGGGCTGCATGACATAGGACCGGATCTGGCTGCCCCAGCCGATTTCCTTCACCTCGCCGCGTATATCGGAAAGCTTCTCGGCGTTTGCCTCCTGCTTCAGCAGGTAGAGCTTCGCCTTCAGCATCTGCATCGCCTTATCCTTATTCTGGAACTGGGAGCGCTCATTCTGGCACTGTACGACTGTACCTGTCGGAATGTGGGTGATACGGATCGCGGACGAGGTCTTGTTGATGTGCTGTCCGCCCGCACCGCTGCTTCGATAGGTATCGATCCGCAGATCGTCCTCATTGATCTCCACATCCAGATCTTCCTCGATATCCGGCATGACATCGAGCGACACAAACGATGTCTGACGCTTTCCCTGCGCGTTGAACGGCGAGATGCGCACAAGTCTGTGCACCCCTTTCTCTGATTTCAGATACCCATAGGCGTTCTCACCGTTTACCTGGAAGGTGACAGACTTGATGCCCGCCTCGTCCCCGTCAAGATAATCGAGCACCTCGATGGAAAATCCCTTCCGCTCCGCCCATCTGGTATACATGCGGTAGAGCATTCCTGCCCAGTCACAGCTCTCCGTGCCGCCTGCACCTGCATTTAGCTTCAGGATCGCATTGCACTTGTCATACTCCTCCGACAGGAGCGTGCTGATGCGGAGCGTCTCGAACGCCTCGATAAAGCGATCCAGCTCCTCGCGGATCTCCGGTATCATCTCTGCATCCTGCGCCTCATATCCCATCTCGATCAGTGTCTCGATATCCTCATACTGTGACTTCAGTCCGCTGCACTGATCCACGGTATCCTTGAGCTGCTTTAATTCTTTCATCTGTTTATTGGAGCGGTCAGGATCATCCCAGAACCCGGGAGCCTCCATCTCGCGCTCTAACTCTTCGATACGCCTCTCCTTATTAGCGAGGTCAAAGTGAATCCCTCACTTCCGCTAATGGACTTTCGTAGGTCTGTAACTCCTGTTTCATCTGGTCGAGTTCTACCATAGCGTTCACCACCTTTATATTGATTCGTTTTATGCTTTCCGTCCGCAGCACTGCTTGTACTTCTTTCCACTGCCGCACGGACATGGATCGTTCGGATACACTTTCGTCTCCGCACGCATCTTCGGCCCCTTCTGCAGCGAGTCGTCCTTGTTCGTGCCGGTGACCTTTGCGACTTCCTCGCGCTCTACCTTCTGCTCTACCTTGACATGCAGCAGCATGCGCACAGTGTCCTGCTTGATATTCGCTGTCATGGCATCGAACATCTCATAACCGTTCATCTTGTATTCCACGAGCGGATCCCTCTGGCCATACGCCTGCAATCCCACACCCTGCCTCAGCTGGTCCATGTCGTCGATATGATCCATCCACTTGCGGTCGATCACCCGGAGCAGGATGACGCGCTCGATCTCGCGGATATTCTCCGCCTCGGGAAACTCGGCTTCCTTGCTCTCGTAGAGTCTGACAGCCTCCTCCTTCAGCTGGTGCTTCAGACCGTTCTTGGTCTTCTTGGAAACGCGGTCAAGCACCACTGGATGAAGCGGCACGATCGGGAGCAGCAGTGTATTGAGCTCCTTCAGATCCCACTCTTCCGGCTCCAGATCATCATTGATCGCTGTATCCACTGAGCTCTCAACAATGTCCGTGATCATTTTATAGATCGCATCGCGCATGCTCTCGCCGTCAAGAACACGGCGGCGTTCCTCATAGATGATCTCGCGCTGCTCATTCATGACCTGATCATACTCCAGCAGATTTTTCCTGATGCCAAAGTTATTGCTCTCGATCTTCTTCTGTGCATTCTCGATCGCGCTCGTGAGCATCTTGTGCTCGATCTCCTGTCCCTCCGGTATCCCCAGCGTATTGAACATATTGATCAATCGCTCGGAACCAAACAGACGCATGAGATCGTCCTCAAGCGAGATGTAGAACCGGGACATACCGGGATCGCCCTGACGACCCGAACGTCCGCGCAGCTGATTGTCGATACGCCTCGACTCGTGGCGCTCCGTACCAATGATCAGCAGACCGCCGGCTGCTCTTGCCTCCTCGTCGAGCTTGATGTCCGTACCGCGGCCTGCCATGTTCGTCGCGATCGTGACCGCGCCATGCTGTCCTGCATCCGCGACGATCTCCGCCTCGAGCTCATGGAACTTTGCATTTAACACCTTATGCTGGATACCGCGGCGCGTGAACATCTTGCTCAGCTCCTCACTCGCCTCGATCGTGATCGTGCCCACGAGCACCGGCTGTCCTGTGGCATGCGCCTGCTCCACGGTGTCCACGATCGCCTTGAGCTTTTCTTTTCTGGTCTTATATACACTGTCCTGCTTATCCTCGCGTATCACAGGACGGTTCGTCGGTACGACGACAACATCCATGCCGTAGATATCGCGGAACTCTTTCTCCTCAGTGAGCGCCGTACCGGTCATGCCGCACTTCTTGTCAAACTTGTTAAAGAAATTCTGGAACGTGATCGTGGCAAGCGTCTTGCTCTCGCGCTTTACCTTGACATGCTCTTTTGCCTCGATCGCCTGATGCAGGCCGTCCGAATAGCGGCGCCCCGGCATGATACGCCCTGTAAACTCATCGACGATCAGCACTTCGTCGTCCTTCACCACATAATCCTGATCTCGGAACATCAGGTTGTGCGCCCGGAGTGCCAGTATGATATTGTGCTGTATCTCGAGGTTCTCAGGATCTGCGAGGTTCTCGATCTGGAAGAACTTCTCCACGCGCTCCACCCCTGCAGCCGTGAGGTTGACGACCTTGTCCTTCTCATTGACGATAAAGTCACCCGTCTCCTCCTGCTCCGTACCCATGACGTAATCCATCTTGGTCATCTCGGGAATGTCCTCGCCGCGCTTCATCTGTCTGGCAAGGATATCACACACCTCATAGAGCTTTGTGGATTTGCTGCTCTGCCCCGATATGATCAGCGGTGTTCTCGCCTCGTCGATCAGCACAGAGTCCACCTCGTCGATGATGGCATAGTGCAGATCCCTCAACACGAGCTGCTCCTTGTAGATCACCATGTTATCGCGCAGATAGTCAAAGCCAAGCTCATTGTTCGTGACATAGGTGATATCGCAGTTGTACGCCTCTCGCCGCTCATCAGGCTTCATGTCATTGAGCACGACACCGACTTTCAATCCCAGAAATTCATGCACCTGCCCCATCCACTCGGCATCTCGTTTTGCCAGATAATCGTTGACGGTGACGACATGTACGCCTTTTCCCTCCAGCGCATTCAGATAGGCAGGGAGAAGCGCGGTCTGCGTCTTACCCTCACCGGTCCGCATCTCCGCGATACGCCCCTGATGCAGGACGATGCCGCCGATCAGCTGTACTCTGTAATGCTCCTGGTTTAGTACACGTCTCGCGCCCTCCCGGACGACTGCATACGCCTCCGGGAGAATGTCATCAAGGCTCGTCCCCTCCGCCACTCTCCGCTTGAACTCCGCGGTCTTTCCCCGAAGCTCCTCGTCAGTCATCTTCCCCATCTCATCGCGGTAACCTTCAATCTTTTTCACGATGGGTTCGATCCTTTTCAGTTCGCGTTCGCTGTGTGTACCGAATACTTTTTCTATAATACTCATATACGGCTCCAATCTACATAATCTTTGCCTGACCAGGCTGCCCTCCATGCCGACCGCAGGAAAACGTGTGACAGGCGTCGTTACAAATAGGCTTTTTGCAGTATTTCAGTATATATTGATTAACATAATATGACTACTGCACAAACCAAAGATTATTGTAGCAGATAATATGCCATAATTCAATGAATTTTAGATGAACTTTTTAAATTGATGTATTCCTTCCGCAGAAGCCGGAGTAATATCAGATCACAGTACATCCCGTCGCAAAAATATCCCAGCTCCTGCACCCCTTCCAGTTTGTAGCCCGCCTTCTTGAAGAAACAGACCGTATCCTGATCATATTCCGCGATCTGCACGGCGATCCGCTGGTATTCCAGACTGTCGAATATATACCGCTCCATCAGCCCGAGCGCCTCCATTCCGTATCCCTCCCTGCGGTTCTGCTCGTCAGGGATCACGATCCACAGCCCGGTATTCTTCCATTCCGGATGCCGCCGCACCATCCCGATCATGCCGATCGAAGTGTGCCCCTCCTTGTCGATGATCGCATACCATATATCCATACTGTCGTCTGTCATGCAGTGATCCGAGAGCGGGAGCAGTACGACTCGCTCTGCCTCCAGACGTTCCGGACAAAAAGACTGGTTGCTGCCTGTATCTGTCATTTTGGAGCCTCCTTTATTCCAACCATACCCGTGCATCCGGATGCGCATCGTCCTTTTGTATCCTTCCCATCCGATAGCATCTGTGATATTTCCCGATGATCTCCATCGCCCTGTCACATTCCCGCTCAGGCACTGCCAGCACCATGCCGATCCCCAGTGAGAAATCCTTCAGAAAACACTCCCTGTCCATCAGATCCAGGTCATATATATACTGAAGCAGCGAAGGAACCGGAACCTGTGAGATACAGATACCTGCTCCAAGCCCTTTGGGTATCACACTGTAACATTTCCTGTTGAACAGGGAATTGCTGATGACAAAAATACCATGTACGAGATCCTGTTCCTGCAGTGCACTGACCACGTTGACATAGCAGGCATTCGGCTTCATCAGTTCGTCGCCAAATAGATTTTGTTCGTCGATCTTTGCGTATGCCGCGTCCGGCCTCCGATCCAGTATGACTTTGATAAAGGGATAGCTGACCGATGAGATGCCGTCCGTGTGCAGTCCGATCAGGATATCCCCCTCGGCGATCCGGTCTCCCCCGATTATCTTTTTCCTGTCCACGATGCCGCTCACCGAAGCCCCGATCCTGTATTCTCCTTCGTGATAATTTACCGCCTGGCCGCTCACCTCCAACCCTGCAAACATGATCTTACTGCACTCGCATGCTTCCCTGAACGCCTCTCCCATGAGCAGGAGCTGGCCGCTGTCATTGTTTCCACAGACGATATTTGCCTGCAGAAACGCCGGCCTGACACCGAAGCGGATCAGGTTGTTGGCGGCATTTGACACCAGATCCATACAGATCTCCCTGTCGTACCCGTTCTCCGCCGCAAAGCGTTCTTTTGAGCCTGGAACATGGCTCGCAGACACCCAGATCGGATCGTCCATCTCTGATGTATCGAAACGGAAAAATGCAGGATCCGTATACTTTGCGTGGAGCAGTCTCCTGTCCGTAGTGACAATGCTGTCCAGCCGCTTCTTGATCATATGAAGCTTTCTGGTGTCAAGTCCTGAGTCCTCGTAGTTGATGATCTTCCTCTCCTCCGAAAGCCCTTTGAGCAGGTAATCAACTGTCGTTTCCAGCGACTGCGCAATATCATAGATCATATCCACCGACGGCAGGCTCTGCCCCTGCTCCCATCTTGAGACCGCCTGATAGGACACGTTCAATATATCCGCAAGCTGTTTCTGCGTCATGCCCTTCAATCTCCTCTGTTCAGCGATCGCCCTGCCAACTTTTTCCCTGTCCAGCATTTTTCCCTCCCCTTTCATTATCAGTGTAATATTCCCCGATCGAGATTACTGATACATAAAAGTTTATCACAGGAAAATAATATGTACAATCAACAAGATATTGAGTCGGGAAACGCAGCTCAACCACCCTGAGCTGTTCAGAACTACAAGAACTTCAAAAAACATGAATGATTTATAATAACTGTAGCAAAGGACACCTACCTATATGAAGTGTCCTTTGCATCATTACCATATGAATCCTATCTATATTTTACCCGCTCGATCAAGCAGCTATGCGGCTTATCTGCCCGATCCCTGTCATAGTCCACCCCCACGAGCACGATTTCTCCACGATAGCGCTCCAGCGCCTGCGTGTACTTCCTGTCCCTGATCTGCTGCAGTGCCGTGGCGGCGGATTTGTCATATTTGAGTTCAATGATGAGCGCGGTTTTATCTGTATGCGGCAATGGCAGAAATACGATGTCCGCAAAGCCTTTCCCTGACGGGAACTCTCGTATCAGCACATAGTCCTTTCTCGCGCTGTAGTACGCAAGGCCGATCGCCGCGGCAAGGGAGTTCTCATCATTGTAAGTGAGCATGGACGCCACCTCTGTATGCGCCCTGTCCAGCGCCTCGGCGACACGCTGCGCCTCCCCGCTGATCGTAGCTTCGAGGAGCTTTTGCGACGCTTTCAGCACGCGCATGACCTCCGGCCAGCCGCCGACGCCCATGGCGTTTTCAAATTCCTCTACAATTTCCTTATTCGGGATAAAGGCTTCCCTGTTCCCCGAATCATACGCGAGATACCCCAGATGCACCAGCAGCGTGAGCACGTCATCTTTCGTCTCAAAAGTGCGCATGTCATTCTTAAAACTGCGCGTGTTTACCGCAGCACGCCCGCCGCCCAGCATCTGCACGATGTCACTCCGCAGCCCGTCAAAATCCATATCCATATAGATTTTCAGCGCATCGTATACCTCGGTGGAAGTCCAATAATTGGAAAATCTATGGCAGAGCATCGCCTCCACCACAGACTTCGGGTTATAGATATGCTGAAAGTTTTCAAACATATATCCGTCATACCAACTGCTCGTTTCATCAAAGTCCATGTCATACCGCATGCACAGTTTTTTTACTTCATCCTCGGTAAACCCGGTGTACTCTTCCAGCGCCTTTTGATCCGTCATGGAATATTCCGTGAACATATTCAGGGCAGAGTGTTCCCCGTACTTCTTAACCGGCAGAATCCCTGTCATGTACGCAAGCGCGACATAAGGCTGGTCTTTTAACAGCAGCCTCAGAAAATCAAGGTATTGTTTCTGTAACTCCTCCGACTCCTGCCGTTCCCGCATCACACAGTCCCATTCATCTACCAGAATAATAAACTGCCTGTCTGTTTCTGCATAGATATCCATCAATGTGACAGCAAGCTGTTCCGTTTCCCTGTCCAAAATTTTCCCATAAGCTTTCCTGAGCTCACGAACCACCTCCTGCTCCAGATATTCAGTGACCTTCCCCTGCTTCGCCCCGATCAAAAACTGCTGCATATTCAGGTAGATCACATCATACTTGTTCAGATGTTCCGGGAAAGATTCATCCTGCTCTATTTTCAGCCCCCTGAACAGATCAGCGGACTCACAGCCGCAGCTGTAATACGCCGCGAGCATTTTCAGAGCCATCGACTTCCCGAAGCGGCGCGGTCTGCTGACGCAGATATGTTGCTGCTCCGTGTTAATGCATTTATTTGTAACTGTGATCAGCCCTGTTTTATCCACATATATTTCAGAACGTACCGCTTTCCAGAAACCTCTGTTGTCGGGATTCAGATATATTCCCATGAGGACACCTCCCCTTGCGCATTTGATGTCTTTATTATATATTTTATACCCCTTTCATATCAAATGATAACACTAATTTCTGCCCTGCATCCACCAGGTACTCCTCATGGGTTCTCGCACCCCAGCTGTCGTCGCCGGCCACACCCATCTGCTTCAAGGCAATGCGCGCCACCGTGTAGTATACCGGCGGCAGTTCATAGACATGCATGGCGTTCTCCAGCTCATGCGGTGTGTACGGCAGCACGTTCACGCTCAGATCCTTGCCTGTGAACAGCACGCCTCTGCCCTTGTTGTCCGTGATGCGCGCGCTGCGCACGCCTGTGTGGTTGCCGCACTCCTGCGGGACTAAGTACTCTGCCAGGTTTTGGACTGCTTTTTTGTGATATATTCCGAGCTTCCCGCCCTTCTCGCGGTCGCAGTAGGTATCCTCCGGTCCGAATCCATACCATGTCAGATTCTCCAGATCCGCATCAAATTTGAACAGCATGCCAAACTCCGGGATATCCGTGACGCCCTCCGGCGCCTCGTACTCCAATGTGGTATTGATGGTTCCATCACATGTGACTTTGTAGGTCACAAAACATTCTGATTCCGGCGATGTCGGCAGGGTGTAAGCATAGCGGATCATGACATCCGTGTCCTTTTTCGTGACAACGGCGGGCTTGATCTGCTGGTACAGGCTCGCCGTCTTCCACTGCGCATACCGGAACGGCATCTGGTTGCCGCAGTCATTGTCTGTCGGCGCGCGCCAGAAATTCGGCTTCGGTATCGCCTTGATCAGCTCCCTGCCCGCGTACACATACGACACCAGCCCTTTTCCGCCCTTGTCAAACAACGCCTCAAAATGCATGCCGCGCACGCCGATATTAAACGTGCCGTCCGCGACCTCAAACATCGGCGCCTCTGTTATGGCAGGGATCCCTGCGTCAGACACGTCGCCTGCGTCATTTAAACCCGCGATCTCATACACGCCCTGTCCGAATGCGACCTCATGACCGCGTTCTGCCCAGCGCGTATCCTCCTTCAGCACAAAGCTCACTGTCGCGGCATACTCGCCGCCCCGGACTGCCTTCCACGGCTCCTCGTCGCTCCACGGCGTCATGTGATCAAATACAGGCAGCTTATAGACCTTCGAGGAGAGCGGCTCCACCTCTGTGACCACCGTCGTCCTGGCAAGCTCCTCACCGTCCAGCGCCAGTGTGACGATACACTGGTATGCTGATGTGCTGGTAAAGAGATTCCTGTTGATGACTTCAAAGCTGTCACCGTCCACCCGGATCTGGATATTCTGATAGTTGAACTTCACTTCCTGCATCTTCGGCGACGGTTTTCTGCTGCCGCCGTAGACAATGCCGTTTCCGCTGAAATTATAATCGCACGGTCTGTCGTCAAAATCTCCGCCGTAGCCGAGCACTTCGTTTCCGTACCTGTCCTTGTGGTAGATCGACTGGTCTACATAGTCCCAGATAAATCCGCCCTGGAAGAGCGGTTCCTCGTCCGTCAGATCGGTGTACTTGTGCATCGCCCCGCAGGAATTCCCCATCGCGTGGGTGTACTCGCACAACAGCATCGGCTTCTCCCTGTGCTCCGCCAGAAACTCTTTGATGGCAGCCACACTCGGATACATCTGGCTCTCCATATCCGACGTGTCGTTGTAGCGCCTGTCGTGGAAGATCCCCTCGTAGTGGACGAGTCTCGTATCGTCAAGCGCGCGGAGCTTCTGTGACATCGCGTGGATCACCGAACCGCCGAACGATTCATTTCCGCACGACCAGATGAGGATCGACGGATGGTTCTTGTCGCGCTGGTACATGGAATTGACCCTGTCGAGCAGAAGCGGCTCCCACTCCCTGTGGTCTCCCGGAAGCACATTCTCCATCGTATGTTCATCAACCGCAGCCCATGTGCCGTGTGTTTCCAGATTGCACTCATCGATCAGATACAGCCCGTACTCGTCGCACAGCTCATACAGCCTGGAGTCGTTCGGATAGTGGCTCGTCCGTATGGCATTGATGTTGTGCCGCTTCATCGTGATGATGTCCTGCAGCATCTCCTCCTCGTTGGGAACCCTGCCGGAGCGCCCGCCAAACTCATGCCTGTCGACACCCTTGAACACGATACGCTTCCCGTTGATCGTCATGATCCCGTCGTCGATCGCAAACCGCCGGAAACCGACTTTCTGCGGAATGATCTCCACAACGTTTCCGTCCGCATCGCACACCGTGATCGTCAGCTCATACAGGAACGGATCCTCCGCACTCCAGAGCATCGGCGCGTCAACTGTCATATGGACAGGCGGATTCTCTCCCTCTATGAGTGCGATCTCTGCTTCCGCGACTTCTGCCGCGCCGGAAGTCTTGGCATCAGTGAGTTTCAGCAATGCCGTCGTCTGTGATGCCGTTTTGGCTGACAGTGCTTTATTGGTCATCACGGTCAGCGCCACGGCCAGATCCGCTCTGGTATGATCCGCATTCAGATCCGTCCTGACCCTGATGTCACTGACATGCGTGTCAGGCACCGCGTACAGATAGACACTCCTGAAGATTCCCGAGAAACGGAAGAAATCCTGATCCTCGCACCAGCTTCCGCTCGTCCACTTGTACACCTGCACCGCCAGCTTGTTCTCGCCAGCCTGCAGCACATCCGTCAGCTCAAACTCCGACGGCGTGAAGCTGTCCTCACTGTAACCGATGTATGTGCCGTTGCACCAGAGCGTAAACCCGCTCTCGACGCCCTGAAAGGAGACAAACACCCGCTTTCCCGCAAACTGCGCCGGCACAGTGAAATATTTCACATAGCTCGCCGTCGGGTTAAAGCGCGTGGGCACCCCGCCCGGTTCGACGGCCTCGTGTCCGTCCCACGGATACTGCACATTCACATACTGCGGCCTGTCATATCCCTCGAGCTGTATGTGCGCCGGAACCCGGATATCCTCCCAGCTTCTGCAGTCCGTATCGCTCCTGTAAAACTCCTTTGGCGCCTCGTCCATATTCCTCGCATAATGAAATTTCCAGACGCCGTCCAGAGACCGCTTTAAGCTCTGCACCTTCTGCACAAGCTCAGCTTCGCTCACATAATACCTGTGGTCAGAGTGTGCTGCCACCCTGTTTTCCTCATAGATCAGAGGATTTTTTATCTTATCCTGCATATCCCATTCCCACAGCGGACGCCTGTGTGCTGCGCATTTTCATTATAGCATCCGCCCTTTCTTCATATTTATCTTCTATATCCGCCTATATGCTGTCTATAAACCGCTGGAATGCCGCTTTTCCGGCCTCGTCCCTCTTGTACACGCCCGCGTGCTCAAGCACTTTGCCAAACACGATCCCGGTCTCCTTTTTGATGATATCCATCACTTTTTCCTTCGTGGCTGCATTGTCCTGCAGGACAGTGTCATATTTCGGCAGGAACTCGTCGACCCAGTCCGCATGCTTCTCCAGCACTTCATTTTTGCGGATATCCTCCTTCGCAACGATCGCCTCCGCAAGCTGCTCCAGCTCCGGCTTTAATCTCGACGGCAGCACTGCAAGCCCCATCACCTCGATCAGACCGATATTTTCTTTCTTGATATGATGCAGCTCTGCATGCGGGTGGTACACCCCGAGCGGGTGCTCCTCTGTCGTGATATTGTTGCGCAGCACCAGATCGAGCTCATACTTTCCGCCGCGCTTTCTGGCGATCGGGGTGATCGTATTGTGCGGCTCACCGTCCGTCTCCGCAAAGATGAACGCCGCCTCGTCCGTGTAACCGCGCCACTTTGCGAGGATCACATCCGCAAGCTCGATGACCCTGTTATAGTCCTCATGCGAAAGCCTGATGACTGACATCGGCCACTTGACGATGCCTGTGTCGATATCCTCAAAGCCCTTGATGTGAAATGCCTTCTCGACCGGCGCTTTCGCCATCGCAAACTCATAATTCCCGCCCTGGAAATGATCGTGGCTCAGTATCGATCCGCCCACGATCGGAAGATCCGCATTGGAACCCACAAAATAGTGCGGGAACTGCTCCACAAAGTTGAAAAGCTTGACAAAAGTATCATGCTCGATCTTCATGGGAATATGCTGGCTGTTGAACACGATGCAGTGCTCATTGTAATATACGTACGGGGAATACTGGAATCCCCATTTGTTTCCCTGGATCGTGACCGGAATGATCCTGTGATTCTGTCTCGCCGGATGGTTTACCCTGCCTGCATACCCTTCGTTTTCCATACAGAGCTGGCACTTCGGATAGCCGCTCTGCTTTGCGTTCTTCGCCGCAGCGATCGCCTTGGGATCTTTTTCCGGCTTCGACAGGTTGATCGTGATGTCCATCTCGCCATACTCGGTGTCCGCCTTCCACTTCATGTCGCGGGCGATACGGTAGCGCCTGATATAATCCGTATCCTGGCTGAATGTGTAATACCAGTCTGTCGCGGCCTTCGCCCCCTTCTCATCATAGAGCTTCTGAAAGGTCCGCGTCACGTCTGACGGACGCGGGACTAACAGCCCCATGATCCTCGTGTCAAACAGATCCCTGTACACGATGCTGTCATCGGGAAGAAGCCCTTTCCCAACCGCGTAGTCGAGCATCTGCCCCAGAAGTCCCTCCAGATCGAATCCTGCCGGATCTGCGATCTCCACCGAATTTTCCGGTTCTTCATATTCGTCCAGCCCGAACAGCTCCAGAAGCGTGTTGGTCACATAGATCCTGTCAGGCTCCCCGAGAAGTCCCGCTGCGATACCATAGTTTACAAGTGTCGAAATGTTTTCTGTGATCATTGCCATACCCCCATTTTATTTATTATAGCCACCCGGAAAAATTCCGGGAGTTATTTCAGCTGATGATCCCTGATGACTTCCAATGCGGGAAGCGCATTTCCGTCATATCCTTTTCAGATCATCCTTCTGCCGTTTTTCGCGCAACCGATTGCGCAAAGAAGGGGCCGCCGATGGCACACTCCCCTTCTTTCGAACTTTTATATTCAGTTGGTCATCGGTTCATCTCCAGCTGCGGTCCCGTGGAATGATGATTCTTTATGATGCCGTCGATCTCCTTCAGATCCGACGAAGGCAGGTCGCCCGGGATCGTATTCTTGACCGCCGCTGTCGCATTGCCGTACTCCATCGCCCTGGTGCAGTCCATATTGTGCGCAAGCAGGCCGTACAGCGCGCCCGATATGTACGCATCGCCGCTTCCGATGCGGTCCACCACGTCGATATTCTCATACGCCGGCTCCTGCACAAAGCAGTCGTTGATCGCATCATAGATGATAGAACCAAAAGAATGAACTTTGGGTGAATGCACAACACGCTGGGTCGATGCCACAACGCTGATATTGTACTCCTTCGTGAAACTGCGCATCATTTCCTGCACAGTTCCTTCCTTTTTGAAGGTCAGCCGCGCCGTATCCTCCGAGCAGAAGAATACATCCACATACGGAAGGATCTGCTCGATGCACGCCCTCGCCTCCTCGCCGGTCCACAGATTTCCCCTGAAATTGACATCAAACGAGATCAGCGTGCCGTTTTCCTTGAAGCGCCTGATCATCTCGACAGCAGTGTCCCTCGTCTTCTGTCCGAGTGCGAGCGTGATGCCCGTCGTGTGGAAACAGCGCGCCGAGGTGAACATCTCCTCCGGGAAGTCGTCGACGGATATCTCGGTAAACGCCGTGTTCTTCCTGTCGTAGACAACATTCGGCTTTCTCGGATGTGCGCCGTACTCGTAATAATAGATGCCCAGTCTCGAATCCTTTGTCCTGTCATAGACCAGATAGTCATCGCTGACGCCGCAGAACCGCACACGGTTCTGAATATACCTGCCCAGGTCATTGGCAGGTACCCTCGAGATGATCCCCGTCCTCAGACCTAACAGCGACGTGCCCGACACGACGTTCAGCTCTGCGCCGCCCGCCTGCTTCTGAAACGCGTCACCCCTGGTCAGCCTCTCGTTTACCGGCGGCGACAGGCGCAGCAGGATCTCCCCGAGTGCCAGCAGGTCAAACCCTCTTCTCTTGAAATTCTCTTTCTTAAAATTTTCTTTGTTTGTGTCCATATTCCAGCTCCTCAGATATAAATTGTGAATTGTCAGTTACTGTTTCCTCGCCAGCAAAAATAGTATAAGCAATAATGTGTAAGCCCTTACATTGTATATATTACCATACAATCCCAAAAATATCCACTATTTATTTACAGATAAAAATCCCTGTACCATTGTGCAAATTTTCTAAGCCCTTCCCTCAAGTCTGTCGACGGCCTGAATCCAAAGTCGCGCTCCAGCTCACTCACATCCGCAAACGTGACCTCCACATCACCCGGCTGCATGCCCACAAGCTCCTTGTGCGCTTCAAAATCGTAGTCTTCCGGCAGTATCTCTGCCCGTTTCAGCTCCTCCTGCAGGATCTCCACGAAATCCAGCAGATTTTCGGGCTGATTGTTTCCGATGTTATAGATCTTGTACCTCACTCCGTCCTCATTCGGAAGCGGGGCACACTGCAGGACTGCCTCGACCCCCGTGACGATATCGTCAATATACGTGAAATCGCGCCGGCAGTTTCCATAGTTAAATATCCTGATCGTCTCATTTTTGACAAGTTTATCCGTGAAACCAAAGTACGCCATATCCGGCCGCCCCGCCGGACCGTATACCGTGAAAAAGCGCAGCCCCGTCGAGGGAATGCCGTACAGTTTTGAGTAAGAATGTGCCAGCAGTTCGTTTGATTTCTTGGTTGCTGCATAGAGCGACACCGGATTGTCCACTTTGTCCTGCGTCGCATAGGGGATCTTCTTATTGCTCCCATACACGGACGAGGAACTCGCATACACCAGATGCTCCACCCCGGCTGCACCGTCATCATAGCTGTGGCGGCACGCCTCGAGTATGTTGTAAAATCCGATCAGGTTGGACTCTATATAGGCATCCGGGTTCTCGATGCTGTAGCGCACGCCCGCCTGTGCGGCAAGGTTGACCACGATCTGCGGTCTGTACTGCTCAAACAGGCTGCAGACAAGCCCCTTGTCCGCTATACTGCCCTCTATGAACGTAAAATCACCGGACACGGCGGCTTCAAGCTCCCTGATCTGATTCAGCCGAAACTCCTTGAGCGACACATCATAATAGGCATTCATATTGTCGATCCCCACGATATGGACACTTCCCACATCTCTGAACAGCGCCTGTATAAGGTTCGCACCGATAAATCCCGCGGCTCCTGTCACAAGTATTGTTTTGTCATACAGTTTTACATTTTTCTCCAGCATACTCATTCTCCCGTCGTTTTCACTGTCTCTGTGCCCTTTTTGCCAAAGATCAGAGCGGCGAACAGCGCGTTCATGTCCCCCGGCTCCTGCCCTACCCACTCTTCGCTGTACTTGTCGGCAGCCTCGTGCATTCCGAGACGCTCCATGGCATTCACCACGCGCATCTTGATCTGCACCGGCGACTGTTTCCGCCATTGAAAAGCGTCGATCAGGCGCAGGCCGTCCCGGTAGATCCTGTCGTAAGCCCCGTGTGAATTCAGTTTCTTAAAATAGTCGTCAACCCAGCCCTGTACATTATATTTATTTTCCGTATTCTGATCAATATCCGCCAGCTCCCCGAAACAGTCGGGATGCTTCTCCCGCTCCTCCTCCATGATCTCAAGGAGTGTATCGAACGCCTTGTACCAGCACTCATTCATACTATTGCCATTGTCCAGTGTCTTATAACATTTGGCAGTCAGGTCTTCAAATACATGCCATTTTATATTCTTTTCCATATAGATCCAATACCTTTCTCTAATGATCAATGTCACGTCTTCGTTTTTCACAACGTTGATGAACACGTGAACTGTAACATTTAATATTTATATTATACCATCATTTGTTTTTTCCCACAACCAAACATTTGAGTATCAAAAATTTTTTACATTTTATTCATAAAATGAGAACCTTTTTTGCCGAACCGCATATCATAATCATGAATACAGCGCGATGTGGCGGTTATGTTTATGAAACATGATAATCGTATTTTCAATATCCTGTATATGATATGTGCGTGTCTGACTCTGACAGCGATCGCAAGACCGCTCCTGTCCCAGAGAGCGATCCCGGCCATCGCTTCCGCCAGCCCGCCTGTCGCCTCCATAGATCCTGCCCCCTCCGATCCTGTGCCGGCTGACATCAGGCGCACGGCGCTCACCTTCGACGACGGGCCGCATCCTGTCTATACGGAACAGCTGCTTGACGGTCTGAAGGAGCGCGGCGTGAAAGCCACTTTCTTCGTCACAGGAGAGCACGCGGAGCTTCATCCTGACATCATCAGGAGAATGCACGAGGAAGGGCATCTCATCGGCAACCACACCTACAGCCACATACAGCTCACCACGGCAAACCGCGACAAATTCAAAAATGAGCTGATACAGACCAACGAGATTCTCTATGATATCACCGGCGATGAGATCCAGTATGTGCGGCCGCCTTACGGCTCGTGGGACAAAAAACTTGAGACAGACCTGAATATGTTTCCCGTGCTGTGGAATGTCGACCCGCTCGACTGGAACACTGCCAATGCCGGCCGTGTGGCGAGCGCCGTCATCAACAAAGTGTCGGACAATGACATTATCCTGCTGCACGACTACTATGACACCTCCGTGGAAGCGGCACTCATGATCATCGACGAACTTATGCAGCAGGGCTACGAATTTGTGACAGTCGATAAAATATTATTTGATTAAATACAAAAAATATGTCATTATTAAAAATGAAATCTATACAAAGGAACCACTGCCATGCGAAAAAAGATATCATTCCTTGTCATACTGTTGATCCTGTGCATCTTTGCAGGCATCCTTCTGGGGAGCGTACACATCTCCCCCGTCAGTGTCCTGCGGTGCCTGGCCGGCCTTGACAGGGATTCGACCACCTATATCCTCGTCACTACCGTGCGCCTGCCGCGCGTTGCAGGCGCATGTCTTGCCGGTATGGGGCTTGCTGCCGCCGGCGTCATCCTCCAGGGTGTCATGAACAATTCCCTCGCGAGCCCGAACACGATCGGCGTCAACTCCGGCGCCGGATTCGCAGTGATGCTCACACTGATGCTCGGCGGAGGATATACGTCGACTGCCCCCGCCGCCTTTGCGGGCGCACTTGCCACCACGCTCGTCATCTTCAGCCTTGCGTACCTGGCTGACAGCTCGCGCACGACCATCATCCTTGCAGGCATCACTGTGTCAGGCTTTCTGAACGCGGGCATCAACACCATCAAGCTCCTCGACACCGACATCACTGTAAATCTCACGGCCTTCATGATCGGCTCCCTGTCGGGACTCACCTTTGACAGCCTCAGATTCCCCGCCGCTGCCATCATTGCGGCGCTTTTCCTGTCCCTCTTCCTCACAAAAGCGCTGAACGTTCTCGGACTCGGTGATGATATCGCGCGCTCTCTGGGACTGAATGTCACCTTTGTGCGGCTAGCACTGCTCGTTCTGTCAAGCATCCTGTCAGGCTGTGTGGTCAGTTATGCCGGGCTTTTAAGCTTCGTAGGACTGATCGTCCCCCACATCTGCCGCAGACTCTTTGGCAATGATGCCCGGTATCTGCTGCCCTGTTCTGTCCTGCTCGGAGCCTGCTTTGTGCTCATATGCGACATTCTGGGAAGGATCCTGTTTGCGCCCTTCGAGCTTCCCGCCGGCGTCCTCATGTCCTTTGTCGGCGGACCGTTTTTTCTGTATCTGTTATTCAAAAAGAAGGGAGGGCGCAGAGTCAATGCTTGAATTTCGCCATGTCAATGTCAGCTGCGGCTCCGTACCGGTGTTGAACGATATCTCCGCGGTGTTTCAGACCGGCAGGATCACGACCGTGATCGGGCCAAACGGCTGTGGCAAGACAACCCTGCTCCAGTGCCTGAACGGTTCCTCAAAGGTCACGTCGGGCAGCATCCTCCTGGACGGCACGGACTATCTTGCCCTGCCCCTGAAGGAACGTGCGCGCAGGCTGTCCTTCCTGCCGCAGGTGCGGACGATCATTCCCGCGCTGCCTGTCAGGACGCTTGTCGAGCACGGACGTTTTCCGCATCTGGGATTCTCACGCAGAAAGTCCCGGAAAGATACTGTGATCGTAGAGCGCACCATGGAGTTTACCCATGTCAGCCCCTACGCCGCACAGTTCGCAGACACGCTGTCCGGCGGGATCCGCCAGCGCGCCTTTTTTGCCATGACGCTCGCACAGGACTGTGACCACATCGTACTGGACGAGCCCACCACATACCTTGACCTGAATGGTCAGCGTGCGTTTACAGATATGATACAGCAGTTGAAAGACCAGGGAAGAACCATCATTCTTGTCCTTCACGATCTCGGACAGGCGCTGCGCATTTCCGATACGCTGGTCGTCATGCGGGATAGAAAAATAGCTGCCACAGCCACCCCCAGGGAGTGTCTGCGGCAGCACATTATCGAGGAGGTCTTTGATGTGCGCATCAAAGAGTTCTCTGATGAGGAAGGCTGTTATTACTTTTTTTACTGATGCGAACCGTACAGAATGTCCGCGAGTTTTTGATATGCCTCCCCCCACCTTGCGTTTGGTTTAAGATTGTACAGCTCCTTCTCAAGCAGAAAGTACCTGCCGTTCTTCACGGCCGAAAGGCTGTTCCACGCGGGACTGCCCAGCAGCGTCTCCTCGATGTTGCGCTGTACGGCATCAGCATCCTTTCCCTGTGTCGTCACAAATATATAATCCGGATCGGCTGCAATGACAGCCTCCATGCTGAGGTCATCGAGCAGACTGTCATCGTCGTCGGCGATATTGATACACCCCAGATCGGCTAGCATCTCCCCGCCGACATTTCCATAGCTGCCCTTTGCCTTGATCCCCGCTGCGCTGGCGCGCAGGAACACGATCCTTGGCGCTTCCTTTCCTTCCAGATTTCTCTGGCTGACGAGCTCCCTCACCGCATCGATCTGCCGCTGCACATCTGTTCCGTACCGGGTATAGAGATCCCTGCGCCCTGTGATGTCCGTACAGATCTCAAGCATGTTCATATATTCATTAAAGTTGGACACGGAGAAATATGCCACAGTGATCCCGGAATCGGTCAAAAGCTTTTCCATCTTGATATCCGCGTCCGTATTGGCACTCGCGATGACGAGATCCGGTCTCGCCGCGATGATCTTCTCGATGTCCGGCTCGACGTGGGAACCGATATTCACCACATCAGCGCCCAGATCCAGGTCAAAGCTGTCCCAGGAATCATTGGCAGCTCCCACTACCTCACCGCCGGCAAGCAGCCATATATCCGTAAAGCTTCCGATCAGGGTAACCACCCTGTCATGGCTCTCAACCGTGACATTTCTGCCGATATCATCTGTAAAGGAGACCCCTGCGCTTTCCTCCTGCGGGGATTCCTCACTGTGCTTCTCTGCTTCCTTTTCCAGCTTTTCCTCAAGGATCGTGCTTCTCGCCTCTCCCTCGCTGTGCTCCTCCCCGGCGGTCTCCACCGCTGTCCCTGTCCCAGCGGCACCTGTATCCGCACACCCCTGCATCAGCAGGGCTGCCGCCATAAAGGGCAGTATCCATTTTTTCATACGATCTCTGATCATCTCCCTGCCACCTCCACTTCAGATTCTGATATCACACAAACTGATTTTTTTCCTCGTCGTAATGATAATCGATCTGACTCAGTTTGTCTACTATTTTTTTCATGTCCTCGTCCGTATCCTCACAGAACGCTTCGAGACTCGGATAAAAGTCCCTGAGCTTGAGATTGATACAGCTTAACAGCATTACCGGGTCATTTGGTATCATGATCTGATCCTCCTTCTCTATTTTCTACAGATCCTGTCCGGCTGCACTCAGACTCACGATGGTGAGCTCGACACTGAGCACATCGGGCATGCGCCCTGTTTTGACACGCTCCTCCGCCTCCACGCAGGTCCGGAGGGCGGCCTCGAGCTGTGGCAGCTTAAACTGCGTCGACTGCGGAATATATTTCTTTTTCAGGAAATACGGGTTGAGTCCGGTCTGTCTGGCAATATCGCTCTCCTGATACCCCTTTGACTTCATTTCTTTTACCTGTAACAACATATGAAACTGGCGGGCGATCAATGCCAGGATCTTCATGGGCGCCTCCTTCAGCGCAAGCAGGTCATAATACAGGCTCAGCGCCTGCTTCTGCCTTTTCTGCGCGACAGCCTCCACCATGTCAAAGATCTGGTTCTGTATCTGCACGATGCACAGTTCCTCCACGTCAGCAGCCGTGATCCCCTCATCATAATACCTGTAACAGACCAGCTTCTCCACCTCCCGCCGAATATTCTCCATGTTCGTGCCGGTTTTGTCCAGCAGGAGATCCAGCGCGTCGGGCGTGATCGATTTATTTTCCTTTTTCAGCAGTCCCATCACCCACTTTTTGAGCATCGGCTCGTCCTGCATCTCACAGAGCGCCGCATAACCGTTCGCCGTCACAGCCTTATAAAGCCTGCCGCGCTTATCGACCTCCTCCTCCACGAATACCATGCAGGTGGTGTCCGGCAAGGCTTTCACCAGCGTGACGATCTGCTCATTGCCGCTCTTGAACCAGCCGCTGTTCTCGACTATGATCACCCTGCGCTCCGCAAAAAACGGCATCGTCCCCGCCAGATCGACGATCTCATTCACATTGATGTCCTTGCCGGAGTACACACTGCAGTTCATGGTGTCCTCCTCCGGCACCAGCGCCTTTCTCAGATTGTCGCGATACTGTTTGCGCAGATATGCCTCCTCCCCCCAGAGCAGGTAGAGATTTCGAAGCTGACCGCTCCTGATGTCCTGTGCTATCCTTTTCATTTTGCTATCCTTCTCATTTAATATAGTCCTCGACCCTGTATTTCCCGTTCTTTATTTGAATGAAAATGGCTCCTGTGTCCTTTGTTATCCGTATGTCACTTCCTATATCCTCAAGTTTTTCGATCGTCTCTGCATGCGGGTGCCCATAGCTGTTGCCCTCCCCGCAGGATATGACGGCAAGCTTCGGCCTGGTCAGCGATATCAGCTCCTGTGTATTCGAGTACCTTGAACCGTGATGCGTCGCCTTGTATATATCGATCCCCGCAGGATCAGACAGATCACAAAGTCTTTTTGCCGCCGCCTGCTCCCCGTCCGCCTCGACATCCCCTGTCAGCAGCGCTGTGACATTGTCATCGGTCCTGAGTCTCATGACGAGCGAATATGCATTCCGGGAATCTGTCTCATAATCCCCCTGTGGGTGGAGCACCTCAAACCGCAGTCCGCGCGCCTCGATCCTGTCGCCAGCCTTCAGACGGCAGACTGGTATCCCCCTCATCTCACACAGGAACGTCAGTCTCTCATACGCTTCGTCCTCAATGACGGCCTCCGATACGCAGATCCGGCTGATCCCGATCTCCATGCTGTCCTCCACAGCACTGCCCGTTTTCATATCCCTGCCTCCGGAACCTTCCAGTATTTCCATCACCCCGGACGTATGGTCACTGTCCAGATGCGTCAGAAAGACCGCATCCAGTCTTGAAACCCCCATATATTTCAGATACGGAACGATCGTATACGCTCCAACCTGACTCTTCGAAGTGCTTCCGCCATCCACCAGAAAATGCTCTCCCTTCGCGCTCTCGATCCAGATACAGTCCCCCTGCCCTACATCGAGAAAAGTCATGGACACACCGTCAACCGGGGAATCACTGATCAGAATGACTGCCGCGAGCACTGTGACAAGCCTCACTGGCAATGGCAGCCCTATGTGGATCCCACGCTTTTCGCATGCCCTGCCACCTGATATGTGCTCCCCATACTGATGCGCTGCATACAAAAATAAGATACCTATGCCATATACATAGATTCTCCAGTCCTCCGGCCTTCCCACTGTCCAGTTCGCAAACGGCAGTTTCAATGATACTGCACACAGCCGCTCAAACGCGGTGAGCAGGGTATGGCACACCCCTCCCATCGCCTCCGCGATACCGGTTCCTGCCGCAGCAGGCAGACTTCCCGCCCCAAGGCACAAAAGTCCCGCCGCCATCAGAACGGACATGGCAGGTATGATCACCAGATTCAGCAAAAACGAATAAACCGGAAATTCGTAATACACGCACAGCATGACCGGAAAATGTACCAGAAAGATACTGAGACTTCCACACAGGGACTGCACCGCTCTCTCTGTCAGGCGCTTTCCATCCCTGCCACCCGCAGGCTTCACGACATCAGAAAGACATCCCACACCCAGAATCGCACCAAAAGAAAGCAGGAATCCCGAATGATACAGGTACAGCGGCTCTTCCAACAGGATCAGCATCGCTGCCAGTGCCAGCGCCGTGAGCATATCGTATGTCCGCCGCAGCATCTGTGCCACAAGCTGCATGCCAAACATGAACACAGCCCTATACGCCGAACTGCTCATGCCAACCATATCCCCGTAAGCGATCATCAGTCCGACAGACACCACCGCGCAGGCCGCCTGCGGAAGACATACCTTTCGCAGCAGCTTATAGAAGCCCATGCCCAGCAGTGTGATATGAAGTCCTGAGATCGCCAGGATATGCGCAATGCCGCTCTTCTGAAAAAGCCGTCTGCTCTGCTCGTCAAGGCCGGACTTGTTTCCAAGAAGGACCGCCTTCATGATCGATGCATCCCCAGGCGCAAGCACCCTGTCAAAGATCCCCTCAAAATGGCACCGGAGCTGATACAGGATCTCGCGATACGCGGAATACCTGCTGCCCTCTGCACGGATCTCTGCCTTGTAGAGCCTGCAGTCCACACCGAGGATCCGATAATACTGCCGCGCGTCAAATTCCCCCGGGTTGCCTGCCCTGTCAAAACAGGACACTTTCCCCTCCACAGCGATCGTGCTCCCGGCTTTTGGCACTGTCAGGTTCTCATCTGCCTCAAGATAACAGAGCACCTTCCCTCCCTTTGTTTTTGTCTTTATTTCTGTCTCCTTCCCCGCCAGGTCAGGACTCCACCGCTGGACATTTTCCAGCTCGACCACCAGCGCATTTCCCTGGGATCCGCTTTTGAATTCTTTTTTGTACACGTCCCCCAGCAGTGTGATCCTTTCACCTTCCGGGTAATCATGAACCGGCTCTGGCAGTGGGCAGAATTTTAGATATAAGAACACAGTCACCACAAATGCCACACAGACGCAGCACAGTGGTCTCCTCATTGATATTGATCTCCTCCCTATCCCAGATGGTCAGTTGACAAGTGACAGATTACGCTCAAACACAGTGGACGCCTCGTATTTGTCCCGAAATTTTCCCTCTTTATTCCCATCGATAGATATCTGTACTTTGTTAATGTTGCTGAGCTCCACAAGAGAGTTGACGATCGAATAGATCGTCACATCTGTCGTCACATTGTTGACTGCCGTGAGTATCGCACTGTCAAAGGTCAGATAACAGATATTGTCCCTGACCGTGATATTGACCAGTTTCGTGTCCGGGCTGATCGTCGGAAAGGTTTCATCATTCACAGGTCCGCTGATCAACTGCTCAACCACCAGTTTTTCCATCGGCACGTTCGATACATCCGCGTTGTGCGCAAGCTCCCTGTTGACTGCTACCAGCCCGTCCCCCTCCTCGTTTGCAAAATACAGCCGCAGCGTCACCGTGCTGTTCACCGTCTCCACCTGTGTCCCGGCATTGTTCACGAACATATCCGCTGTCATGATCCCGATCGCGTTTCCCGACGTATCGGTCAGGGATTCCCCATTGATCGTGATCATGACATACTTCACCTCCGGAATATTGGTCAGGCTCCTGACGACGGCAGCCCGCGTCAATACCTCCGTCGTCCGCGAAAGCTCTTTATATTTCTCGCCAAGAGACACGATCACCTGTTCTCCATCATAGGAATATGTGATAATGTTGATCCCGCTTGTAAGCGTCGCTTTCAGCTCCTTATTGTCCGGCACGGTGCACAGCAGCGTCAGAACCTCCACGATCATGTCCTTTGTGTCCGTGCTCGTGATGTAATGCGTCTCTGTCACTAATTTTGTCTCATTCTTATTCAGATAAGAGATATCGATCGGTGTTCCCTGCGGCTCCTCGCTCCCGCACCCGGCCAGTATGACAGCCGGAAACAGTAGAAGCCCCAGTAAAAGCAGGAGCCGGCAATATCTCTTTAAAGGCTTTTGATTCATATAAACGCCTTTCTATTTATTTCCTATTCAGTCTTTATTATTGCGCGATATAGGTCAGCGGAATCCTGACAGAAAAAACAGTCCCCACGCCCTCCTCGCTGTTCACGGTGATGGAACCGCGGTGTCTGAGGATCGCGCTCCTTGTGATCGCAAGTCCCAGCCCTGTGCCGCCGATCTCTTTTGAGTGGGATTTATCGACCCTGTAAAAGCGCTCATAAATATGTTCGATCGACTCTGGCGGGATCCCCACCCCCGAGTCGGACACCTCGACCGTAAAATACTGATGATCCGCATCGAGTATCACTTTCACCCAGCCGCCCTTGTTATTGTATTTGATCCCATTTTCAACCAGATTTGACAGCGCCAGTGTCAGCTTGACCTCATCCACCTCCGCGCTCACCGGCCTTCGGCTCTCAAAGATCAGTTTGACATCCGCGCGCGATGCGATGGGTCCCAGACGCTTGAGCAGAAGCTCCAGCACCGCATTGATATCTACCTCCTCAACATTGATATCCGTCGAGGTCCGCGTCATTTTTACAAGGGATAACAGATCCGTGATGATCTTATTTTCCCGGTCGATCTCCTCCGCGATATCGGTCATAAACTCCCGGTACAGCTCTGCAGGGACGTTCTCCTGCGTGAGCAGGGAGTCCGCGAGCACTTTCATGGAGGCCAGCGGCGTCTTCAGCTCATGGGACACATTGGACACAAATTCCTGCCTGGAATCATCAAGCACCTTCATCCTTCCCATCATCTGGTTGAACGCATCCCCGATATGCTCTGTCTCGATATAGTCCGTGACACTGATCTCCTCGTCCGTAAACCCGTTCTTCACATCATTGATCGCATCGGTGATCTTTTCAAAAGGTTTTAGCATCTTGCGGCTCAGCAGGAGGGCAAAACCAAATGTGACTACCATCGCGACGATCTCGAGCAGAAAAGCCCGGCTCTGAATATACTCGTAGCCGCTGATGATGCTGTCCGTCGACACGCTGGTGAGCATCGCCCCGACAACGCGCGGCTTGTCCTCACTCTTCTCCTCTATGGGCACGATGATCTCGATGTACCCCGCATCCTTAAGACTGTTGGAGGCGCCCTCGCCCTTCAAGCACTTAATGATCGCCTCGGAGATCAGCGTCTTTCCCTCACTGACCGCATAGGTGTCCTTGATGATCTTCAGTCCGCCGTCGATGATCAGCACGCGCCCGTCATAGAGATTGGACAGCTGTAAAAGCTCCGCATTGACAACCGCATTGCTGCTGTCAAGCATGTAATTGTACGTGATCAGATGATCCGCAATGATCCGCACCTGTGTCTGTACCTCGGTCGTCCTCGTCGCGATCGTGTTGTCCAGATATCGTTCCAGTATGCCAAAGTGCAGCACGACGCAGGGAACGATCCCCGCCGCCATGATGAAGCAGAACATCCTTGTCTTCAAACTTCTGAAACTCGTGACTACCTTTCCGTTTTTGATCTTTTCCCAAAACTTTGCCACTTCTATCTCCTAATTATTTATAATAGTATCCGACACCCCATTTCGTGTGCACGTATTTGGGTTCGCTTGGATTGGGTTCGATCTTCTCGCGCAGTCTCCTGATGTGTACATCCACTGTCCTGACATCCCCGGGATAATCCTCCCCCCAGACAAGCTTCAGCAGATTATCCCTGCCGTAGACCTTGTTCGGGTTGAGCACTAACAGCTCGAGAACATCAAACTCCTTCGCCGTGAGATTGACTTCCCTGCCACTGACATGCAGACGCCTTCCCTCACAGTCGAGCCGCAGATCCCCGGCCTCTATGATCTGGGCTTTTTTCTCAACCGGCTCTTTTCCCTTCGCGCCGGTCCTGCGGATGATCGCCTTGATCCTCGCCTTGACTTCAAGAATATTGAACGGTTTGGTGATATAATCGTCTGCCCCGTACTCGAGTCCGAGTATCTTGTCCATATCCTCACCCTTTGCGGTAAGCATGATGACAGGCACATCCGAAAATTCCCTGATCTGCTGGCACACTTCCAATCCGGTCAGCTTCGGAAGCATGATGTCCAGCAAAATGATATCATACTTCTTATTCTTTGCCATCTCGAGCGCTTCCTCCCCGTCATATGCGCACTCGACTTCCATGTCATCCTGTTCCAGGCTGAAGCGCAGTCCCTTCACGATCAGTCTCTCATCATCTACCACCAAAACCTTTTTTCCCATTACTCCCGAATCTCCCAACTCATTTATATCGTTATCTTGTCCTTTATCTTTGAAAAAAGTCCGTCCTTGATGCCATCCACTTTCTTGATGTCATCGATGCTGCCAAATCCGCCGTGTTTCTCCCTGTAGTCAACGATCGCCTGCGCCCTGCTCTCCCCGATCCCGGACACGGTTGTCAGTTCCGTGACAGAGGCAGTGTTGATATTGACCAGACCGGAATCCTGTGAAACCGTCCCCTGCGCGGCATCTCCTGACAGACCAGGCTGCGGATAGGTTCCCGCCTCCTGAAGCGCCAGGGCTTCCTCCTGCGTCAGGATCACGACCTGCTCCCCATCCGTGATCTGTCTTGCCATGTTAAGGCAGTTCTCGTCAGCCTCAGCCGTCAATCCGCCAGCCAGCTCCACCGCCTCATACAGCCGGCTTCCCTGCCGCAGACAATACACGCCCGGCAGCTCGACCGCCCCGCACACATAGATGTATGCCTGCGGCGGCTCGTCAGTTTCCGCCCCCGGAATTCCGGCATCCGAAAATGACACCTCCGTCACATCGCTGTCCGCTGACTCTGTATCGGCAGATCCCTGCACTGCGGGCGCCTCATTGTCCAGCACCATCGTGATCTCATCCCGCGACGACGCGCATCCGCAGAGCAGCACCGGCTCAAACAGCACAAATAAGAATGTACATATGGCACATACAGACTTTTTACGGTTAAATCTATTCGTTTTTTTCATGGATATCACATACTCCTTCTCAGAGCCCCTCTATGCATACCCACTCATTATTTTATGCTAAAATAGAAGTTATTACAAGTGTGAATTTTGACATTTCAGCCCAATTTTGCCCGAATCTGCCGGTACGCCCGATCCGCGATATCCCGGTTCTGTGCAAACAGGCGGATCGCCGCCCGGAGCGCCACATCCGTTGCGCTCACCGTCCCCGCCGCATCCGCGCTCCTGATCGTGCGCACATACTCCGCCTTTCCTGTCTGACCCTGCACCTCGTCCTCCGTCAATACCGCCCTGACCGCATCGGCTGCAAGACCGTTTAGCTTCCTGAAATAGTCTATGACCGCCGCATAATCATCGATCTGGTCCAGAAAACAGCGCCCGTACTCCGCAAGCTCCAGATTCGCCGTCGACACCGCCTGCAGGCAGAGCTTGCACTCGCCGTTGAGATCCGACGCCTCCATCAGAATATCCGGCCTCTGTTTCAGGACAGCTTCAAAATACGCCTTCGCCCCCGCCGCATCCCTTCTGCGAAAGAATGCCGCCGCCTGTTCTGTGACTTCCCTTGTCTCGCTCTTCTCACCGATCACCGCAACCCTGCACTCAAATGCCCGAAGACGGTTTGCCGTCACCCACACATAAAGCAGGAATTCCGAGATAAAACCAAATACCCTCCTGTGATAGTCGTCCTCAAAGGTGAGGTCGATGCGCTTCTGCAGCTCGGAAAATATCGTAAAGAGCCATTTGCAGTATTCGTCATACAGTTCTTTCTTCGCCACCATGATATTGCCAAAATACGTCCGGTTCTGATGCACCAGCGTGACAAACGTGTCATGGTATTCCGGGTAGAGCTCCCCGATGATGCGCCCCGTCTCATCGAGCGTGCCGACCTTGTGGTGCGCGCCAAACCCTTCCCTGTAAGTGCCCGGTAATTCAAGCAGTTTTGTCGTGACGATATCGTACTCCGCCAGGATCTGCTCGTACTCCGCCTCCGAGAAGACATACCCCGCCTCGCTGGTGAGAAACCGGCGGTAATGGCAGATCCCCACACAGTCTGCGTCCCGGTAATTCTTCCACACCCAGTAGACGCCGGAGAGCTCCGCGTAATAGCAGTTCAGCTCCGAGATGTTGTCACCGGTATCGTCTCCAAGGTAGCCAAAATCCTCCTTCGCATTCCTGTGTCCGACGTGGAGCGGTATATACATCGGGTCGCCGGGAACCTCAAATCGTTTGTGTGTCATCGCAAAGATCCTAACAGACATGATCGATCTCCTTCCTGAATCATATATATACTGCGCGTCTATTTTGACCTGCAGCGTCATATTTTATTATATAGTCTTGCGGGATTTAGTTCAAGAGGAGACACCATGGATTTATTGAGCAGATTCAGTTCCACCATTTCCAACAAAAGCAAAGACGTCGCAAAGAAAGCAAAAGAGCTTGCCGAGATCTCAAACCTGAACAGTCAGATCGACTTGCAGGAGGAGATCATCGACAAGCTCTGTCTGGAGATCGGAAAAACAGTCTACGAAAAACGCGATCTGTTCCCGGACAGCGCACTGGCGGAAAAATACACCGCGGTCACAAATGCCTATGCCGAGATCGCGCGGCTCCACTCCGCGATCATCACGGCGAAGGGCGCAAAGCAGTGCCCTGGCTGCGGCATCGAGGTCGCCCTGGGCAACGCCTTCTGCCCTAGCTGCGGGACAGCCGTGCCGGCGCCAGAGCCCTATGTGGAAAATATCGTGATCCCACCCGACAGTGTCATCTATTATCCCAACGTGGATCCTAAGACGTCAGACCGCAGTTGAATTCATTTTCTTCCGGTTCCTGGCATCTCCCACGCCATGTGGTCTGTGTGCAGCAGCATATGCGCCCTGTGGGACAGGGGCTTTTCCATGAACTCATCATAGAGCCGCTGCACATCCTTGTTCTCGTGCGAGAAGCGGACAGATGCCGTCTCATCCAGCGCCCTCAGGCTCCTGTCCCGCTCCGCGGCAAGCTCGCAGCCGTCCCGGATCGGCTGTCCGCCGCCGCCCACACAACCGCCCGGACATGCCATGACCTCAACAAAATCATAGCGGACCTCCCCGCGCTCCAGCGCGTCAAGCAGTTTTCTCGTGTTGCCAAGACCATTCACGACAGCGGTCCTGACTGTGAGATCCCTGATATGGTATTCCGCTTCCTTCCATCCAGGCTGTTCCCTTGTACTCCTGACTCCGCAGAAAGCGTCCGCATCCGGATTCTCCCCGGTGATCAGATAATACGCCGACCGCAGCGCCGCCTCCATGACACCGCCCGTCGCGCCAAAGATCACGCCGGCGCCCGTGCCGTCTGCCATGGGATCGTCACACGGGATATCCTTAAGTGTGCCGGGGTCAATGTGCGCCATGCGGATCATGCGCGTCAGCTCCCTCGTCGTGAGCACCACGTCCACATCATGCCCTGCGTACTCCTCATAAAAGAGCTCCATATTGCGCTCGCCCTTTTTCGCCACGCACGGCATGACGGACACTGTCACCATATCCTCAGGAACGACGCCGATCTTTTTGGCAAAATAAGTCTTCATCACCGCGCCGAACATCTGCTGGGGCGATTTTGCCGTAGAAAGCCGCGACACCAGATGCGGATACTGTGATTTCACAAAACGCACCCACCCCGGACAGCATGATGTGAACATCGGCATCTGCCGCGTGTCGCCCTTCTGGAAACGCTCCACAAACTCACTGCCCTCCTCCATGATCGTGAGATCGGCGGAAAATACAGTGTCAAACACATAGTCAAACCCGATCTTCTTCAGCGCATCGGCAATCTTCCCCATCGTGGCTTCCTCGCGGGAAAGTCCAAACGCTTCTCCCCACGCGGCGCGGACTGCGGGCGCCACCTGCACGACAGTGACCTTCTTCCTGTTCTCGATCGCCCACCACGCCTTCTCCGTGTCATCGCGCTCCCTGAGCGCGCCTACCGGGCAGTGTGTGATGCACTGTCCGCACAGGGCGCAGTCAGACTCCTCGATCTTCCTGTTTCCGGACACGTACACACCGGTGCGCGATCCCGTCCCTTCCACGTCCCACACGCTGACGCCCTGCACTTTGTCACAGACGGAAATACAGCGCATGCACTTGATACATTTGTCATTGTCACGGATCAGCGGGAAATCCTTGTTCCACAGGAGCGGCATCAGCTCTTTCCTGTATGGCACCTCGAGAATGTTCAGATCCCTGGTGATCGTCTGAAGGGAGCAGTTTCTGTTCCTGGCGCAGGTCACACAGTTGCTGTTATGCTGTGAGAGGATCATCTCAACGGTCTTCTTGCGGTTCCTGCGGACTTTGGGACTGTTGGTATAGATGATCATGCCATCCTCCACCTCGTTGTTGCAGGAGGTGACAAGCTTCTCCCTGCCCTCGATCTCCACGACACACACACGGCAGGCACCGATCTCATTGATATCTTTTAAGAAGCACAGCCTGGGGATCGGAATGCCTGCGTTTTCTGCCGCCTCCATGATCGTGCTCCCCTCTGGTACTTCGACTGCCTTCTGGTCGATCATAAGCTTTACCATACTGTATTTCGCCCTCCTTTGAATATTCCATATCCGAAATGGTCGCAGCGCAGACACCTTGAAGCCTCCTGCTTGCACTCCGCCTCCGACATCGGAAGTTCCACACCGTCAAAATCACACACCCTCTGACACGCCTCGCGCTCTGTCATGTTGACGCGCCCGCAGGGATTCCGGTCGGACAGATCGGGCGACGGCACATCGACGCCGCTCTGTATCACATGATGAAATCCCAGGTACTCGTCTATATTGGCCGCGATCACCTTCGCCGCGCCGATCGCCCTGATCACCGTCGCCGGCCCCGTCGCGCAGTCGCCGCCCGCAAACACGCCGGGAAGCAGGTCAAATCCGCCGTGCCGCCCAGTCTGTATCACCCCCCTGCTGACCGGAACGCCCGCGTCCGCGAAATGCTGCGACTCGATATCCTGCCCGATCGCCACGATCACTGTCGTGCATGGGATCAGCAGATCCGCCTCCCCGGTGTCCTTCACACTCGCACGTCCGTTTTTAATGCTGCTGATCATCTGCGGCCGCACCCACAGCCCCCGCGCGCTGTAGTCATTGTCCGTCTCGATCCGGACGGGCGCTCTGAGTGTCGCCACTTCCACGCCCTCCGCGACAGCCCCATCGATCTCATCGCGCAGCGCCGTCATATCGGCAACACGCCGGCGGTAGACGATCGTCACTTTCTTAGCGCCGAGACGCACCGCCGTGCGCACCGCGTCCATCGACACATTGCCGCCGCCGACGACACAGACCTCCTGTCCCTTGAGGTCGACCGCATTTCCCTTTCCCACGTCGCGCAGAAACTGTACTGCCGAGATCACGCCGTCCGCATCCTCGCCCTCGACGCCGAGCTTTTTGTCCGTGCTGGCGCCGATCGTGATGAGCACGGCGTCATACTGCTCGCGCAGCTCATTGATCGTGATGTCAATGCCGATCCTGAGACCGTATCTCACCTGCACGCCTGTCTCCAATATCGCATTGATGTCATCGTCGAGCCGGTCCTTTGGCAGCCTGTAGTTCGGAATGCCATAGCGGAGCATGCCGCCCAGCCTGGGAAGCATCTCGTACACGACAACCTGATGCCCCATCAGCTGCAGATAATACGCAGTGCTCAGCCCCCCTGGCCCACCGCCCACGATCGCCACCCTTTTGCCCGTGGACGGCTGACACGCCGGCGGTTCGACTTTTCCCGCAAGATCCGCCGCCATGCGCTTCAATCCCCTGATGTTGACGGCATCGTCGACCATGTTCCTGCGGCATCTCGCCTCGCAGGGGTGCTCGCAGATAAAACCGCAGGTAGTCGGAAAAGGATTGTCCTTCCGGATCAGCCGGATCGCGTCCTTGTATCTGCCTTCGCGCACGAGCGCTATGTAACCGGGTATGTCCACACCGGCAGGGCACAGCGACACGCACGGAACCGGCTGCTGGTAATTGCAGTTGCAGCGCCCCAGCTCGATGTGCGCCACATACTCATCGTGAAAACCGATCAGTCCCTTGTACACCATATTTGCCGCCTCATAGCCGATGGCACAGTCGGCGGACTCCATGATACTGAGCGCCGTCTCCTTCATCTCGTCCAGGATTCCTAATGCAGCCCGCCCGTCCAGGACATCCGATATCATATTTCCCAGCTGCCGCAGGCCGACACGGCAGGGCACACATTTCCCGCATGTCTGCGCGTGACACAGCTCCAGAAATGCCTTTGACATGTCTATGGGGCAGAGTCCAGACGGGCTCGCCTCGATCCTTCTCTCCAGATCCTTATAAAGCTGCTCCACAACGACCTGCGCTCTATTCGGCACGGAAATCTCAAGTCTGCTCATTGATTACCTCCTCATTTTGTAAAAAATATCCGGTCTCCTACATAAATATAAAAGAAAATGAAAAAAGCATGTAAGAGACTATGTAAGCTCTTACATGCTATTGTACACGGACTTTTTCCGTTTTGCAACCATTGATATTATTTAGACAATCCGCCTCTAAACAATATGATCAGAGATCTCCGCCAGCGCCATCTCCACGTGTGGAAAACAGCGCAGACGGATCTCCACTGCATCCGTTCGGCTGAACTGACGCATAACAGCTCCTAAGCCCTCAAAAATGCCCTGTAGCCGCGCACCGTCTCATACACGTCCGCCTTGCTGACAACCTCGAACGGCGCATGCATGTTCATCACGGACACGCCGCAGTCGATCACGTTCATCCCGTACTCCGCCATGAGGTGCGCTATGGTTCCGCCGCCGCCCGCATCGACTTTTCCAAGCTCTGAGAACTGAAACATCACATCCGCATCGTCCATGATCTTCCTGATCCATGCCACATACTCCGCATTGGCATCACTTGCCCCACGCTTTCCACCCGAACCGGTGTATTTGTTGAATGCAAGTCCCTTTGCCAGAAAGGCGGCGTTATTTTTCTCAAAAGCACTGGCATAGAGCGGATCAAAACCTGCGCTGACATCCGATGAGAGCATCCTGGAGTTTGCCAGCGTGCGGCGCACCAGAAGCTGGGAATCCCTTTCCGCCGCCGCGACAAGCTCTGCCACCGTGTTCTCAAAAAAGCGGGACGCCATCCCGGTGGCACCCACATTCCCGATCTCCTCCTTGTCGGCAAGCAGACAGCAGAGTGTTGCGTCCGTGATCTCATCCGCCATGTCGAGCATCGCAAAGAGTGACGTAAAAGCGCACACCCTGTCATCATGCCCATATCCGAGGATCATGCTCCTGTCAAACCCCAGATCCCTCGCCTTTCCTGCCGGAACGATCTCCAGCTCCGCCGAGAGCAGATCCCCCTCCCCGATCCCGTACATATCCGCGAGGATCCGCATGACATTCGCCTTGAGCGCCTCTTTCTCCTCCTTTTCCAGCTCCTCGCTCTGTTCGAGCGGGCAGTTCCCGATCAGCAGATCCAGATTCTCGCCGGCGACCACCTCCGCCGCTTTCTTCGTCATCTGCTCTCCTGCCAGATGCACCAGCAGATCTGTGATCACAAACACCGGATCCTCCTCCCGCTCACCGATGCAGACTTTGACAACAGTGCCATCCTTCTTTGCGATCACGCCATGGATCGCCATGGGGATCGCAGTCCACTGGTATTTCTTGATACCGCCGTAATAATGTGTGTCAAAGTACGCAAACCCGTCCTTCTCATACAATGGATTGGGCTTGATATCGATCCTCGGTGAATCGATATGCGCACCGAGAATGTTCATCCCCTCAGACAGCGGTTTCCTCCCGATCTGAAAAAATACAGCGCTCTTCCCCATCTGTACTGCATAGAATCTGTCGCCCGGCCTGACAGCCCTGCCTTCCCGCACCGCGCTGTCCAGGTCTTTATAACCTCTTTCCTCCGCCATCTCCACAGCGAGCGTCACACACTCGCGCTCTGTCTTGGCCTGATCGAGACATCTCTTGTATCGCTCGCAGACCCCGTCTGCTTCCTTCCTGTCCTCCTGTGTGTACCTAAGCCATAAATTGTCCTGTTTCATAATATCCTCCTGTTTGATCCTATCCCTTTCCCAGAGTGTGTTGTCTGTATTATAATCCCGACCGCCCTGATCACAGACTGAATTTGTGCGCCTGCTCCATCAGCTCCTCCGCGACTGCCGAAAGATTCTGCGTCATGCCCGTGATATCGGAGATGACACTGTCCTGTGTCTCCACCGCCGCCAGCGCTTCCTCACTCCCCGCCGCATTCTCCTGCGATGCCGCCGAGATCCCCTCGATCATCTGTACGATGATCTCCTTGCTGCCTGTCATGTTGCTGCTGGACTCATAGAGTGTGCTGACACTCGACTGAACGCTCTCAAGACACTGCTCGATCTGAATAAAATTCTCCTTTGTCTCCCCTACGCTGCGCTCCTGTTCCTCAAAGATCTTCTCCATGCTCTCCATATTCTGCGTCGCGTCCGCAGTCTTCTCCAGCAACTTCTGTATGATAGTGCCGATCTCATTTGTCAGACTGTTCGTCTCCTCCGCAAGACCTCTGATCTCTTCCGCAACGACTGCAAAGCCTCTTCCTGCATCTCCTGCCCTCGCCGCCTCGATTGCCGCGTTGAGTGACAGCAGGTTTGTCTGGTCCGCGATATCATTGATCTTCTGGCTCGTCACCTCGATCTTCTGCGCCTGCTCGTTGTTCTGCTGCATCGCTTCCCGCACGATGGCAATACTCTCGCGGCTTCTGGCCGTCTTTTCGATCAGATCCTTTATCGCGGCAAGACCGTTATTCTTCACTTTATCCATCTGATCCGCATTGCTTCTGAGATTCTCGGTATCACTGATGTTGCGCACGATCAGCCCGTCGAGCTTCGAAACCTCGTTGGCGCTGGTCGTCGTGTCGCCAGCCTGCGACATTGCCGCGTTGCTGAGATCGTTCATCGTCGTGCTAATCTCAACAGAAGAGCGCTTTAGCTGCATCGTCTGATCCGCAAGCGTACCCGCATTCCGGGACAATACTGTCGACGACTGCTCGATCTGCTGTACAATATTGCGCAGATTCTCAAACATCATGACAATATTCCTGCTGATGCTCCCGATCTCATCCTTTCTCGTCGTCATGGCGCGCACACTTGCCATGTCCTCCTCCGTCAGATCATAGCGAGCGATCCGGTGGATCTCCGCCACAGTCTTCTTGAGCGGTATCACCAGAAGGAACTCCATGAGCAGCGCCAGCAGGATCAGGGCGATGATCCCCACTGTGAGACTCACGATCGTCGCCGTCCTGACTGTCCCCATGATCTGTGTCCGTGCCTCCTCCATGGTGATCCCGGCGACTCTCACAACCTCTTCTTCCATCATTTTGCAGGATATGACATTGTTGACAGAGAACGCGACCGTGAGAATGATAAACATAAAAACAGTGATGGTTACTATAATGGAAACTTTTTTGTAGGTTCTGCTCTCCATATGTATATATCCCCCTAATCATTTTTTGATATTCACATCTTTACTACTAACAGTATAGAGTATTTTCCGTACAATTTCAAGTCACAGCCTCAAGTCCCTTTCCTGATATGCCATCCAGGCAGCTGCACGAGAATGATCGCCGCAAAGACCAGCGCGCAGCCTGCAAGCTCCCGCGCGGTCAGCGCCTGATGGAGAAGCAGCCAGCCCGCCAGAACGGAGATCACGGATTCCAGACTTAAGATCAGGGAAGCAACCGTGGGGTTCATGCCCTTCTGGCCGATGATCTGGAAGGTGTACCCCACGCCGCTCGAGAGTGCACCCGCATACACGATCGGCAGCCACGCCGCGAGCAGATCCGCCATGCGGGGCTGCTCCAGCAGCATCATCAGAATCGTGCCCAGCACTGCGTTCACTGCAAACTGCACACAGGAGAGCTCCACTCCGTCCACCAGCGGCGAGAAATGATCCACGACCAGTATGTGCAGGGCAAACACCGCTGCACAGCCGAGTATGTAGGCGTCGCCCTTTTGCAGCTGAAAATCACCTTTTGTCATGCAGAGCAGATAGAGTCCTGCCAGCGCAGCCGCCACCGCGATCCATACCTTGACGCCTGTTTTCTTCTTCACAAAAATGCCAAATACAGGCACGAGCACGATATACATCGCCGTGATGAAACCGGCCTTTCCCACTGTCGTGTACTTCATGCCAAACTGCTGGAGCGCACTCGCGGCAAAGAGACATATGCCGCAGCATCCCCCTCCATATATCAAGGACCGCCGGCCGCTCCGCCGCTTCCCGCCTTTTTTCCTCTGTCTCCTCGCTGCTGCGACCCACGGCAGCAAAACCGCCAGCGCGACCACATTGCGCGCCGTGACAAAAGTGTACGGCCCCACATAGTCCATTCCCACACTCTGTGCGACAAATGCAAATCCCCATATTGCTGCTGCCATGAATAAGATCATGGACTGCCTTAGTGTATATCTGTTCATAATCGTAACTTCCTGATTCCTGCCTTTTTTGCGATCGCAACAGTTGATCTTATCCCAGACTGCTGCAGTAGTCTTTTGTTTCAAATACAATGAAATTATATCACAATACCTATCGTCTCACAAGAAAATATCAGCCGCAATAAGATACTGAAAATAAGATAATGACTTG
>Ga0137307_100175_pt1 | contig 101408 bp, 95 predicted proteins | sample NAcewD2O_March_2_FD_97180 | JGI IMG/M metagenome (GOLD analysis project Ga0137307, IMG submission 97180) | Mouse cecal microbial communities from Vienna, Austria - N-Acetylglucosamine amended D2O_March | ecosystem: Host-associated > Mammals > Digestive system > Large intestine > Cecum | place...
ACCATTCCCCTACAATATATTCGTCTTTGAGCTTTGCGCCGAGCAGTTCGGTTAAGTTTGTCTCTATCGTGTCTATTAAATACTCCAATACCTGTTCTGCCGTTAAATTGTAGTACATTCTTTTTTCCTCCGTGGTTTGCGCGTCTGCATTTTTCGCGCTTTTTCGACACTATTTTATCACCCTCCCGCTCTTTTTAATCTCCTTTCTTATACCCTCTTTTTATCGTTTTTTCTCACTTTTTATCCCTTTTTCTGAAAAGCGTACACAAAAATTAAATACTGCAAAAAAAAGAAAGCACGGAAGTGCTTTCTTTCTGTTTTTATCGGTTAAGGCGTCAAACGGTTGGGACCGCGGAAAATGAAAATCACGTCCCTTACGTTGGGTAAATCGAAGAGTTTTGCAAGCGTTCTTGCAATGCCCAGACCGAAGCCGCCGTGCGTGGGCGCACCGTAGCGGAAAAAGTCAAGATAAACCTGCATATCGTCGGGATTAATCCCGTTTTCTATGATGTTTTTCTTCAACTCGCCGTATCTGTGTTCGCGCTGAGCGCCGCTCGTGATTTCAAGACCCTTGAAAAGTAAATCGTAAGTTTTTGTAAGTTCGGGGTTGTCCTCTTTTCTCATAGAATAGAACGCTCTCGCCTTTGCGGGGAAATCGGTTATAAACACGAAATCGCTTCCGTATTTCTTTTTGACGTACTCGCATATGAGCTTTTCGCCGTCGGGATCAAGATCGCCTTTCAAGGCGCGCGGAACCTCGTAATTCATCTCTTCTTTTAAAATTTTATAAACTTCATAGAGGGGAATTCGGGGGATATCGTAGTTCATTTCTATCATATCCTTACCAAAGTACTTTTTGTACTCCTCGCCGTACTCCTCTTTCATTCCTTTCATAATATATCTGAACATAGCCTCTTCAACGTCCATAACGTCGTGATGGGAGTCGATGAAGGAAATTTCGATATCTATGCAGGTAAACTCGGTTGCGTGGCGGTTTGTAAAGCTGGGATTGGAGCGGAAAAGTTCGCCTATCTCGTAAGTTTTATCAAAACCTGCCATCATTGACATCTGCTTATAGAGCTGTGGACTCTGAGTAAGATAAGCTTTCTGATCGAAGTATTTCATTTCGAACACTTCGCTTCCGCCCTCGGAAGAAATCGTGGTGATTTTGGGCGTGTGAATTTCGATAAAGCCGTTTTTATCGAAAAATTCGACGGCGTATTTTTCGAAAGCCGACTGGATTTTGAACATAAAGACTTTTTTCTCGTCCCTCAGATCTATCCAGCGGTAGTCCATACGAAGGTCGGGGCCGGAATCGGGAGCTATGGGCAGAGTTTCGGCAATGCTCATAATGTCTATCTTAGCGGGATAAATTTCTTTACCGCCGTTTCTTACGTATTCTGAAAATACGCACTTGCCCTCAACGGAAACGAAGCTGTGCGGAGTGAGTTTTTTAGCCACTTCGTAAACTTCGGGGCACTCGTCTTTTACTATCGTTACCTGAACCGCGCCCGTGACGTCCCTGATGACCAGAAACATAATTTTTTTGTCGCGGATGGTTTCAACGTAGCCTTTGATACAGCACTCGCCCTCCGTCAGATTTTTGATGTATGTCCTTTTCATTTCATTTCTCCTTGAAAAACGTTTATTTGGTTGACATTGCGCTGTGACCGTAACCGAGTACGGAGTTGGCGATATTGTGCATATGGTCGCCTATGCGTTCCATATTGACTGCAAGCTGAAGGAAGAATGCGCCCGTTTCGGCGTCGCACCTGCCCTCGTTCATCCGACGGAGATGCGACTGCTGCATAACGGCGTTCATTCTGTCGGTTTCGTTTTCTTCGAACTCGACCTGAGGCATAAAGCTCAAATCGCTGTCGCGGAATACTGCGGTGACGTGTTTGTACAGATTTGTAAGATGCAGATCCATTTCGAGAATTTCTTTTTTTGCGTCGTCCGAAAACGACAGCTTGTCTATGCTCAGCTTTTCGGCATATTCGGTTATATTCTCCGCATAGTCGCCTATTCTCTCCAAGTCGGAAGAAACTCTGTAAAACGATCCTATTTTTTTCTCGTCCGTTTCGGAAATTTCCTGCGACGACAGAAGAATAAGAAAGTTTACTATGTACTTATTCTGCGCGTTGATGCTCTCTTCTGTCTTTACAAACTCGTCCTGACCCGACAAATCGCCGGAAAGGAGCATATCCAAAGACAGTTTATAGTTTTTAAACGCGTCCTCGCTCATTTTAAGAAGCTGTTTTCTGACCTGTCCGACTGCCACGGCGGGAGCTTTTAAAAGTCTGGTATCAAGCGCTTCGTACACCTCTTGCACGTCCCTCTTTTTCTCGCGCACGAGAATACAGGAGGCTTTGACGAGATATTTTATAAACGGAAGCAGAACAGCCGTCGTTATAAGGTTGAAAACCATATGAAAGAGAGCTATCTGCCACTCTGTGTCGGCAATAAAACCGCCGAAAAACTCTGCTATATATTTACCTGCAAACGCAACGGGAAAAATGAAAATGAGTGCGCCGGCGACGTTAAACAGAAGATGCACCATTGCGGCGCGCCTTGCGTTTACGCTTGCGCCTGCGGACGAAAGTACGGAAGTGAAACACGTTCCGACGTTTGTTCCGAGTATTATGCACATTGCCATTTGCAGAGAAATAAGAGACGAACTTGCAAGCGAAATAACTATCGCCGTCAGTGCGCCCGACGACTGCATAAGCGCGGTAAGAAACGCGCCCAAAAGAAAAAGAACTATTATTTCCCAAGTGAGAAAACTTTTTCCGTTGCCTAAACTTATGAACATATTTTCTATTGCGGAGCCTATGTTTTCGGACTCCACAAGGTCGTTCACTGCGCCCGACATTACGTTAAGACCGATAAAAATCAGTCCTACTCCCTCTAAAATATAGCCGAGCTGTTTAATATTTTCGCGCTTGGAGGCAATAGTCAGAACTAAGCCCGCAAACGCCACCAAAGCAAACAGCGCGCCCACGGAAAACTGCGAACCGCCGGCAGACGAAAGCGCCATAATGAACGCCGAAACGGTGGTGCCTATGTTCGCGCCCATTATTACGGAAGCCGCCTGAGTCAGGGTCATAAGCCCCACGTTGACGAAGCCGACTATCATTACGGTCGTCGCCGAAGAACTGTTGACGAGCGCCGTCACCGCCGCGCCCGTACCCACGCCGGCAAAGCGGTTTACGGTAGCTTTGCCCATAAGTCTGCGTATCGATCTGCCTGCGGCTTTTTCGATATTGTGACCCATCATATTCATACCGATCATAAACACGGTTATACCGCCGAGTATGAAAAACAGGCTGTTGAAAACCGTGAGGACGTCCCCTCCCGACAGCGCAAGCAAACTATAAGTATAGTTGATTTTCACAGTTAAATTTTAACAACTTTTTTATTCACTGTCAAATAAATCGTTTGCATATATCATTATTTTATTTTAGAATATATTCACACCGCTTTATAAGCTGTAAACGGTTTCTGTGAGCGAGCAGTACAAGAAGCGCGCAGCTTTTGCGAATGAGTTTACAATGAAGTAAATGATTGAGCAAAAACGTAAGCGCGACAAAGTAATGCGAAGCTCAGAGGAAGCGGCTGAAAAGGAAGTCAAATTATGTTTAATATTGTTTTGGTCGAGCCTGAGATACCGCAGAATACAGGCAACATTGTGCGCACCTGTCACGCCACGGGATGCAGACTGCACCTTGTGCGTCCGCTCGGCTTCGATGTGAGCGACAGATATCTGAAAAGAGCGGGACTCGATTATTGGAACGATGTGGAAATTTTTTACTACGACAGTTTTGACGAGCTGAAAGCAAAGTTCCCCTCTTCCCGCTTCTGGTACTTTACAACGAAGGGACTCAACCGGCACAGCGAAGCCGAATTTGAAAGAGGAGATTTTTTGGTGTTCGGAAAGGAAACCAAAGGACTGCCCGAAAAGCTTTTAATTAAGAATAAAGAGAGTTGCCTCAGAATCCCGATGATAGGCGAAACGCGGAGCCTGAATCTTTCTAATTCGGTTGCGATAGCCGTCTACGAGGGGTTGAGACAGAACAACTTCGAAGGCTTTAAAACCGAAGGACAGTTGCACGGCCATAAGTGGTAATTTAGCTTTACATTTATAACAATATATAATATAATAATACCGACATGGAAAAAATCAGGGTAATCGTTGCAAGTTCAAACGCGCATAAAATCGAAGAAATGAGCGAAATGCTTCCCCTCTTTGAGTTGGTTCCGATGAAAAATTATTATTCGGGCGACATAGAAGAAAACGGAAAAACTTTTAAAGACAACGCCCTGATAAAGGCAAAATTTATCGCAGAAAAATTTAATATACCTGCGATAGCCGACGATTCGGGGCTGTGCGTGGACGCGCTCGGCGGAGCGCCCGGCATTTACTCGCAGAGATATTCGGGCGGAAGCGACGGCGACAACAGAAAACTGCTGTTGACAAATATGGAAAATAAACGGGAGCGCACCGCACGTTTCAAATGCGCAGTCTGCCTTTATTTTCCAGACGGAAAAGCGCTGTTCGGCGAGAGCGCGTGCGAGGGCGAAATACTTCTTAGCGAAGAGGGACAAAACGGGTTCGGCTACGACAGTCTTTTCTACTCTTACGATCTAAAAAAGAGCTTCGGCAATTCTTCCGCGGAAGAGAAAAACTCGGTTTCGCACCGTAAAAGAGCGATAAGCGATTTGAAAAGGCAGTTATGAAGACCGTTGTAATAGTTTCGGATTCGCACGGAAACAGACAGGCGATAGACGGGCTTGACGCCGTTTTTTCCGAAAGCGACTGCATTATCCATCTCGGCGATACGTCCTCGGACGGAAATTATATAAAAAAGAAGCACCCCGAAAAGACTTACCTTTTAAACGGCAACTGCGACGTATTCCCTCTCGGTGAAAAGGAAGCAGTACTCGATATAGAGGGCGTAAAAATCTTCGCCTGTCACGGTCACGCCTATTCGGTCAAACGCGACTTTTTACCACTTGCGAAAAGGGCGGAAGAGCTCGGCTGCGCAATCGCGCTTTACGGACACACCCACGAAGCGGACGAAAGACAGATTGGCGGAGTTACGCTGATAAATCCGGGTACGCTTTCAAGATATTCGCAAAATTCATACGCGTATCTCGTAATAAATAACGGGAAATTTACACAAAAAATAGTCAGGATATAATTATGAAATTCAGACATTCGTTGACGGTTCTTATAGACAACTTTTCGCTTACCTATAAGCAACTCGTATATAAACTTGTAATAGCATTGATAACCGCCGGACTTACGATGGCGATAGTATATCCCTTTTTAAACGCTTTAACTTCTTTGGAAGAGTTTAAAAATCTTTTGGAGAGTATAAAGACGTTTTTCAACAACCTGCTCGAAGGGAAGCTGGACGCGGATCTGAAAATAAGCGAAAAGATAAAAGCCGCGATAGAATCCATAGGCACGCTGATAGAAGAAAACAGCGGAGTTATCGCCTTGGGAATTACGGGACTTATATTCGTAAGGCTTGTGAATATGTTCTTTTCAAGCATAGGAAACTATGCGGCGGCGGCTGTCATCAACGACAAAATGGCGCTCCGCGCGCAATCGCCGTTTCTGATAACGCTCATTAAAAATCTCAAAAACGCGTGTCTGTATTCGCTGATGTACGTCCCCCTCTCATTCTTATATGACGCAATCTGCGTGATAGCGATGTACTTTTTCATATTCAAAGCTCTGACGTTCGTACCGATGCTCATACAGATTTTTATGTTCCTGACCGCGATAGTGTTTTTGATTACGTTAAAGCTTACCTTAGCTTCGGACTGGCTTCCCGCTCTTATCAGAGGAAGAAAAAAACACGGCGAAGCGTTTTTATACACGTTCGGCAGAAAGAATAAAAAGACGTTCAACGTACTTTCAAACTTCGTGGTTCTGGTGCTTATAATCTTTGCGGTCAACGTTTTCGCAGTAGTCTTCACTTTCGGCGTAGGCGCACTGATTACCATACCTGCAAGCTATATAATTTTAAGCTGTTTCCAGTTCGTCAATTATTACGACAGGGAAGAGTTAAAATATTTCGTCGATAAAAACACGATAATCAAGCCGGAGAAAGAACACGTTCAGACGAGGGAAGAATTTTTCCGCGGCGACGAATAATCCGCGTTTATGTAAATATTTCAAAAAAAATGAAAAAAATTCAAATTTTTATACTTTCCGTACTTTACAACGGAAAGTTTTTTTTATATAATATTTATGTGCGACCGCAGTCGCAGTTTTTGCATGCGGTCATAAAATAAATTTTCCGGAGTTATAAATGACTTATTCAGATATATATAATAACTGGCTTGCGGACAGCCGTTTAAACGGCGAAGCAAAAGCCGAACTCGAAACGATAAAAGGCAACGAAAAAGAGATAGAATACCGCTTCGGCGCGGAGCTTGAATTCGGCACAGCAGGTATGCGCGGAATTATAGGTTACGGCACCAATATGATGAACGTATACACCGTAAGACGCGCTACGCAGGGCCTTGCGGAATTTATCAAAACCCTCGGCGCAGACGCTATGCAGCGCGGAGTTGCAATCTCTTACGATACAAGACTTAAAAGCCACGAATTTGCCAAAGCCGCCGCAGAAGTACTTGCCGCAAACAACGTAAAAGCGTACGTTTTTTCGGACGTGCACCCCGTGCCTATGCTATCGTTTGCGGTGCGCTGTCTCAAAGCGACGGCAGGCATTATGATTACCGCCTCGCACAATCCCAAACAGTACAACGGGTACAAGGTTTACGGCGCGGACGGCGCGCAGATGAGCCCCGAAGATACGGCGGTCGTAGTAGATTTTATAAAGAGTACTACCGATTATCTGGGCGCACCCGTGCCCGCGGAGGAACAGCGCAGAAAATTTATTAAGAGCGTCCCCTCCTCCGTCGACAAAAAATATTATAAAGAACTGAAAAAGCTTACCCTTTCAAAACGCGCAGTAAAGACGTGCGGAAAGGATCTTAAACTTGTCTACACTCCCGTGCACGGTTCTGGATATATTCCCGTTACTACTATCCTCAAAAAGATAGGTATAAAAGCCACGGTTGTCGAAGAACAGGCGAAAAAGGACACCGAATTTTCGACGGTGGAAGTTCCCAACCCCGAATTTAAGGAAACGCTTTCGCTCGGAATTGCGCTCGCAAAAAAGATAGGCGCGACCGTTGTTTTCGGAACCGATCCCGACAGCGACAGGCTTGGCGTTGCCGTCAAAAACGGCGAGGGCGAATTCGAAGCGCTTTCCGGAAATCAGGTAGGAATTCTGCTTCTGGACTATATTCTGACGCGCCTTAAAGAGGAAGATAAACTTCCTAAAAACGCCGCCGTCGTAAAGTCGTTCGTGACGACGGGTATGGCAAAGGCAATGTGCAGACAGTTCGGCGTGGAACTTATAGAAGTGCCCGTCGGCTTCAAATTCATAGGCGAGAAAATAAAACTCTGGGAAAGGGACCTTTCGCACACTTTCATATTCGGTTTCGAAGAGAGCTGCGGATATCTGAGAGGCACGCACGCAAGAGATAAGGACGCGGTCGTCGCCTCTATGCTCTGCGCCGAGATGGTGTGCTATTACGCCTCTCTCAACAAGACGGTTTATCAGAGACTTATGGAAATTTACGACACCTACGGCTACGTTCTGGACTGCAACGTTTCGATACCGTTTTCGGGACTCAATGCAATGAACGAAATGAACGCCGTTGTGGATAAACTGAAAACCGATCCCGTCAGGAAATTCGATATATACGACGTAGTGGCAATACGCGACTACTCGAAAAACACAAGGCTTGACACGGTCACGGGCAACACGAGCGAAATAGGCTCCCCCATTACCAACTGCGTATATTACGAGCTGGAAAACGGAAGCTTTATCTGTGTGCGTCCTTCCGGTACAGAACCAAAGCTGAAAATTTATTACTCGGTTAAAGCCCACCATCAGTCCGACGCCGAGCTTGCGCTTGAAAAAATGCAAAACGCAGTAAACAAACTAATGAAATAGAATAGATTTTCGCAGATAAAAGCGCACTCTGCTTCGATTATGGAAGCAGAGTGCGCTATACTTTTTTCGATTAGTCAGTAAATTAAATTCGTTTTATCGTTATTATATTATATTGATATAATATAAAAGCACTGTCATCGTTTATCCTTGCTTTTATGCTATGATTTACGCAGTAAAACGGACGCATTTTTTAAGCCAATGCAAAAACTTTTGAAAATTCCAGACGTTCGGCAACGTTAAGGCCCTTGATTGAGGACAGCTCTTCAAAGAGCGTGTCGCTGTCCGCTACCCTGCTCTCTTCCTCCGCCGCTAAAATTATTTCGGTTTCGTGACGGCTTCTTATTAAGCTTTTCTGTCTTTCTATATATGCCGTAAACGTCATTTTTCAACCTCTCCTCTGTCTGCAACTACATTTTATCATTAATACTTGACAGAAACTGTCATATATGATAAAATTTTTTTAAGATTTTATAGTTTATATTATTCCCGAGAGGTAAAAAAAATACCGTGAAATATCAAATAATGATAGATATAATGATGACGCTTCTGTCGCGCAAAAAAATGACGGCGCAGTATCTTGCTACGAAATACGACATTTCTACGCGGAGCGTATACCGCTACGTCGAGGAGCTGAACGTCTGCGGCGTGCCCGTAGATATTGTGCGCGGAAGATACGGCGGAATTTCCATACCCGACACTTTCCGCCTGCCCTCGTGGTACTTTACGCGCGATGAGTACACTGCAACCGTAAACGCGCTGAACGCAATGTCGTCGCAGGTTTCGGATAAAAGCGTTTTATCTGCGCTTGAAAAGTTGCAGAGTCAGCAAAAGGATGAAAAACACGGTAACGTATGCGGTAATATTATCGTAGACGGCGGAACCTGGGGCGACAGCAAGAAATTTTCAGATAAAATGCGCGTATGCGAAACGGCGGTCAACGAAAGAAAGTGCCTCAATATAGATTACATATCAAGAAACGGCGAACACAGCAGGCGCGTCATCGACCCGTACGTGCTTATTTTCAAACAGAACGTCTGGTACGTCTATGCGTTCTGCCACACGAAACAGACTTTCCGCACGTTCAAAATAGGCAGGATAAAGCAGGCGAGCTTCACAGGCGAATCTTTTGAGAGGAAAGAAGTTTCGAGAGACGAGATAAACCTTAATTTTTACTACAACGCGGTCACTATGGTTGACGTTACGCTTGAAATAGAAAAAGCCACCCTTCCCGATGCGGAAGACTGGCTGGGAATGGACAATATCGAGCCGTACGGGAATAAATTTATTGCAAGGATAACCGCGCCCGACGACGGCGGACTTGTCAATCAGATTTTAAGCTACGGCGGAAGCGTCAAGGTTTTAGAACCGGATGATTTAAGACACAAAGTCGAAGCTTCGGCAAAGAAAATTTTAGGAATTGAATAGAATGTAAACGGCGGGCGGAAAATTTCCGCCCGCCGTTTTTAATTGTTCGGATTGTACAAATAAAGCGCGTGTATATAATGCAATTTCGTTATATAAGGCGTTTCACTTGTTATTTCAATTTCTTCTTTAATATATGTGCCGTATAGTGTAGTATTATCGTCAATATCGTCTAACGGTACGTAACTCCCTGATTTATCCATTACCCAGTAAGCACCGTATTTCTTACTTTATCGCTGTAATCTACACTGACTATCGCAGTTTTATAAGGCAGACTGTTGTCAAACTCTTTTTCATTGCAACCGGTAAACGCAAAAATAAAACCGATTCGGTTAAGCATTTGGCTTACATTAAAGGTGAAACAATCTTCAAAACGCAGGCAATCGCCTTGTTTACAAGCGTATTCTTTTCGTCACCCTGCGGACGGCACTCTTCGAACGTTCTTTCAAAATCCGCCTCAACCTCCGCCATTAACTCTTTGTCGTCGGTATAAAGCGCGCTTTCAAACTGCTGATAAAACGAACGCATATCCAAATTTATCGAGCCGATGATAGCGCAGTAATCCGAGAGTACGAGTTTGCTGTGGACGAAGCTGTCGCGCATAAGATAAATTTTTACTCCGCTTTCTTCGAGCTTTGCCGCGTTATTGCGCGTAATTCTGTAAACGTAGGGCTTATCGGGAATTTCGGGAAGTATAATCCTGACGTCCACGCCCGACAGAGCCTTGGATATGAGCATACTCAAAAGCGCTTCGTCTGGAACGAGATACGGCGTCATAAGATACAGCCGTTTCTGGGCGCGCGAAAATACGTTGAAATACAGCTCTTTGCCTATAAAACCATCCCTGTCAAGTCCGCAGGAGAACGGAACGGCAACCGAAGCGTTTCTCTTTTTATCAAAATGATTGAAATACTTTTCATAGTCGGAAAGTTTGCGCGTTAGATAGTCGTGCTGCCGTAAAAACATTAGCGTGAAACCGTCCACCGCAGGACCTTCCACCCTGACGCCGCCGTCTTTCCAATAGCCGTACAGACGCGCTTCGTTGGTGTATTCGTCGGCAAGGTTAGCTCCGCCCGTGTAAGCAGTTTTGCCGTCGATTATTATAAGTTTTCTGTGGTCGCGGATATTCAGCATTAAGTTGACCGCCGGAATGAGCCTGTTGAAGGTCATAAGTTTTATACCGCAGTTTCTTATACGTTTTCTGACCCTTCTCGGAAAAGCGCCGTGACAGCCTAAATCGTCGTAAATTATGCGCACGTCGACTCCGCTTTTGACTTTTTCCGTGAGAATGTGCAGAAACCTTTCCAAAAGCACACCTTCGGAAATTATAAAAAACTCGATAAAAACAAACTTTTCGGCTTTTGAAATTTTTTCGAGAACGTCATCGAAAAACAGTCCGCCGGAAGAAAAATATTTTGCGTCCGTTTGCGAGAATGCGGTAAAGCCGCCCGACTTTTTAAGAAATTCGATATCCTCTTTAACCCTGCAATCCGAAGGTTCGCAGACGGAATAAGCGCCGAAGCGTTCATCGGAATAAGAGAAAATCTTTTTATAGCGTTTCCGCGATTTTCTGAAAAAATATTTGTCGCTTGACAGGAAATAAAGAAAATAACCGACCTGAAAAAATATTAATATTATGAATATCCAGACCGCTTTCGAGGCAGGACTTCGGTTAGATGACAGCAAAAATATACAGGAAATTACGCTTAAAATAAACGCAATCAGCATAAAAACGCCCGAAATCCAGGCAAAAATCAAATATAAATAGATAAAAAAACAGAGTTGAAGCAACACCAACAGCGCGATTGCCCCGACTTTGAGTTTGCCGAAGCCGTTTTTTTCCGTTCTTATCTTTATAACCGATTTATCGGGCGAGCGCGACGCCCTTCTGCTTCTGTTACTCATTTATGCCCCTGAGCCGTCTTGCCTTTTTGCAAAGCACTTCGATTTCCGCAATAGTTTTGTCTATAAGATCATCGTACGTCTTTACGTCGGAGCGATAGATTTTAAGCGAAATAAAAGAGCCTGACGCTATCGTGAAGAGTGCGGCGGCGAAAAGCGCCGACGCGGAAATTATGAGCGCGATATCGCTTTTGAACAAAATCAGAAGCGCACCGCAGCAGACGAACAAGAGCGCGGATACAAAATAGAAAAACGCGCAGATTAGCGAGTTCAGCGGTTTTTTCCGAGCGTATTTGCCCGTTTTATTGAATGCCAATTCAAGCCTTACCTGCAAGAGCTGTAATTCGTCTTTATACGGCATTCCGTGCGGACGGGAAAATGCCATATGAACGGTGTCGTAATAGAGTTTGTCGTCCTTTTTTTCGGTCAGAGACCAACCGAAATCGCCGTAACACCGTTCGAGGTGTTCGGCGGCTTCTCTCTTGCTCTTCACTTTTATAAAATCTTTTTCAAAAAGTTCCATTTTATTCTTTTGTTATTGACAGAGAATACGAAAAACTTTTGCCGTTTTCGTCGGCAAAGTTCATAAAACGCTTATCTTTAAGCTCTTTCGGCGCCTGCGGATAATCGTTGATCCCCCACCACGGTTCGATACAGATGAAGTCGCCGTCGTTTTCGTTGCTCCAAAAGGCGTAAAGCGGACAGTCCGATTTATAAGTATAGACAAAGCCGTCCTTGACGCGCGCTTTAAGTGCTCCGCCGGAAAGGTCGCCGAACTGTATCGTCTTATGCTTTCTGAACATATCCTTGTTGAGTTCAAGCGTCCTGACTTCCGCAAGGCACATAGCCTCGTTGGTGTCTACAAAGTAAGCTATTGGCTCTTCCTCGTTTTCAAATTCCACTGTCGCTTCGCCGTCGGGAGCTTTCATTCCGGCGTGTCCGCCGATATAGAAAGGTATTTCGCCCTGTTTGGATTTTACCGTGTAAGTAATTTTGACGGTATTCTTTTTAAGAGTGTATTTTACCGACAGAACGAAATCGTACGGATAAGTCTGCTTTGTAACGGCGTTTGACGACAGCTCTAAAATGAGAGTATCGAGGCTGTTTTCCACAAGAGCGAATTCGGAATATCTTGCCACGCCGTGAGATTTGGGATTATATTCTTTTCCTTCGGCGGTATACGGATAAGCGTGTCCGACAACGGGGAAAATCACTACGTCGCGGCTGTTCCACGCGTCTCCGCCCTGCCAAAGGCGCTCCTCGCCGAGAAAGATAATAGAGTGCATACTTGCGCCGAACGAGTCGACTGTCAGAGTTATGTATTTGTTTTTCAAGAAATATAGCATATTTTTCCTTATTAATATTAAGCTTTTATTTATCGGTAAATATAAGGTATAAAATTCCGCTTTAAAAAGCGTTTAAAAGAGATTGAGCTTTTCTCCGCCGAGAATATGGAAATGAAGATGCTTCACCTCCTGCCCCGCGTCGTCGCCCTGATTTACGATGAGGCGGTATCCGTTTGCACAGCCGTTTTCTTTGGCAATTTCGGGAATTTTCGTTAAGATATGCTTTACGGCTTCCGCGCTCTCGGCATCCATATCGGAAAGAAGGCTGAAATGTGTCTTAGGTATTGCGAGAAGGTGAACTTTCGCCTTGGGCGCGATATCTTTGAACACAAGCATTTTCTCGTCCTCATAGACCTTTGCGGAAGGAATTCCGCCTGAAATTATTTTGCAGAACAGACAGTTTTTATCATTCATTTTTTGCTCTCCTTAATTTTATTGTAAACGAAACAAGAATTACGGCGCAACCGCCTGCGACGCCCACCGCCGCGGAAACGAGCGCAATAAGCAAATCGTAGCCTTCAAAGCTTTCCGCGTCCGTAACCGCAGAAACCGAGCCGTCATTCTGATTGAAAGTATAGCCGTGGAAATCGTTGACTTCGAAAATCCATCTGCTTGTATCGCCGAACTTGTATTCGACGCAGGGTATACGCATAGGAATTTCGTTAAGTTCGACCGAGATACTGTAAGGACGGTCGGGATCGCTCATATAGTAGTCGAAAAAATACGTCCCGTCAAAGCCCTGAATCTGCGTTTCCTGTATAACGTACGACGGAGTCGTTTCACCGTCGAGATATCTCACCTCGGCGTTTTTACAGTCGGGGTCGTATTTGCGTCCCCAGTCTGCCGTAAGATTGTATCCGCCCTGCAATGCCGAAACAAATTCGTCGCAGGTTGCATACCTTACCGTAGTTTTATCGATGCCTATCGGCAGACAGCAAAGCGCAAGCATTATTGCCGAAAGCAACGTGCAGGTGAGCGCAAAAGTGAGATTTGCCGCGTTTGTAAAGCGCATACGCTCGCTTAGCTTTGTCGCTTCCTGCATTATCTCGTCGTTTAAACGGGTTATGTCGAATTCGTCCGCAAGCGTGGAAAACTGCGATTTGCTTATCACGGCGACATTTGTAGCAAGTGTTAAAAGCGCGCTGAGTACCCTGCCCGTGACGCTCATCCAGCCGTCCAGAGGCAAATTCCAAAGGATATGAAGTCCTGTAGAATAAACCATAAACAGAAGAGTTATTGCGTTGTATCTGCTGTTGAAAAAAGCGTATGCCCAGCCGATTATGCCCGTCCAGAGAATATGAGTGCAGAGTGAGGACAGACCTCTGTCAAGAAACAGATATACCGTATTTCTTATATCGATAAACTGCGAAGTGGACATATCTGAATAATAAAAGATATAGCCCATATCCTCTATTATAGAAAAGCCTGCGCCCACGGAAACGCCTATCAGAAAGCAGGCGTAAGCGTTTTTATTCTTCATTATGACGATGGCGCACAGAGCTACCGCCGCTTTTGCAACTTCTTCCGTAACTCCCGATAAAATTACTTTGCTCCAACCGTTTACGGAATCTATCAGAGAAAAACCTAACTGCGCGAGTATCCCTGCCGCAGTTCCGCCGATGACGAGTAAAGAAAAGAGTTTGAAAACATTGAGATCCCTTTTAGGATATAGTTCGTATAAAAGAACGAAGAGCGGAATCGAAAACGTCACTCCGCCGAAAAGCGTGACCGTAGGGACGTAGAACGGATTTTCAGTGAAACGGAGTATCAGCACGTTTACGGTAAAGAGAATAAACAACACGAAAAAGGCGCGAACGTAGAGCCACGGCATAGAACCCGTAATACCTCTTTTATCCTCGCCGATACCGCGCGTAAAGACTTCCCTGTACTCGCTTTTTGAGTGAGCGCGGAAAGTTTCTTTGAAAAAGAACGTTATTCTTGCCCGTGTTAAAGAACCTTTAACTTTCATACAGTACCCGTTACGCCGTCTTTGAAATGCTTTAAAAGCTTAACTTTGTATTTATTTCCCTCAATGAGTTCGCTATCCGAATAAACGCGTATATAGTTATCGGTATAGCCCTGATTTTTATCTTCCGCAATTATAGTCCGCTCGGTGTTAAGAAACTTGTCCGCATAAGCTATGCGCGCCTCTTCCGCCGCAGCGAGAAGCCGATGCAGGCGCTCCGACTTGACTTTTTGCGGTAAGTCTTTGAGTCTGTATGCCGCAGTCCCCTCCCTCGGAGAATACGCAAACGCGTGCACGCGCGCTAAACCCGCTTCTTTTATTATTGAAAGACTTTCTTCGAAATCTTTTTCAGTCTCCGTTGCAAAGCCTGCGATAATGTCCGTTGTTATAGCCGAATCGGGAAAAGCCGAATATATCATTTCGCACTTTTCAAGGTACTGCGACCTCGTATAGCGCCTGTTCATTGCTTTTAAAACCGCATCGCTTCCGCTCTGCAGAGACAAATGAAACTGCGGAGCGAAATCCTTTAAATTTTTCAGCTCTGACAGAAGATTTCCGGTTATTGCCGAACATTCAAGCGAACCGAGTCTGATACGCTTGTCCACTCCGCGCAGTGCGTTTATCAGCCCTTCGAGTCCGCCGCCGAACGAAGAAATATTTATTCCGTTCAGAACAATCTCGGGGCAGGCGCAGGATTCGACTTCGTAAAGAATATCTTCTATACTTCTCGAACGCTCGCGACCGCGAAGATACGGAATTATGCAATACGAACAGAAATTGTTGCAGCCGTCCTGAATTTTGATAAACGCGCGCGTTCTCGTGTTTTTGGGATACGGCATTTCAACGCCGTTCAGAAAAAGACTTTCCGCGACCGCGTCTAAAACTTCCTGCTTGCGCCTTGCACCGCAGACGAACGTAACACCCTTTTCTTCAAAAGGTTTTTTATCCTTTTCGGAAGCGCATCCGCAGACGAAAATTTTTGCGTTTGCATTGAATTTTTTTACCCTTGCGACAAGCTGACGGCTCTTGCGCTCCGCCTCCGCCGTAACCGCGCAGGTGTTTAAAATATAGATATCGGCAAAGGACAGCATTTTGGAAGTTTCCACGCCCATCTCTTCGAGCCCTGCCTCGATTGCCGAACTTTCAGCCTCGTTCACCTTACAGCCGAGAGTAAAGACAACCGCTTTCATCGCATTTCACCCAAGACGAGCGCGACCTGCGCTACGAGCGCTATTGACGCGGTTTCGGCGCGGAGAATTCTTTTGCCGAGTGATATGAAAGAAAAATTTTCTTCGCTTGCTATCTTTGCTTCCCTCTCCGAAAAACCGCCCTCGCTGCCTATTACCATTGCCGTAGAACCGCTGAGCCGAAGTAAATCCGTTTGACTTTCCGCAATAAATTCGCAGGCGAAAAGTTTGTTTGCATAGCACGAAGCCGATTGCAGAGCGGACTTAAAGTCGGAAAAATAGGAAATTTCGGGCGTTTTTGAGCGCATACACTGTTTCGACGCTTCTCTTGCCACTTTTTTAAGACGCTCAAGCTTGTTTTCGTTGATATACGCCGAACAGAATTCCGACGAGAAAACGCCGATTTTGTTTACGCCCAATTCCGTAGCTTTCTGAACGACGAGCTCGCTCCTGTCGCCTTTCAACGCGCCGAACAGAAGATACATATCCTGCTTCGGCTCCCTTTCGCCGTCGCCGACAGAAACGATATGACAGAGAAGACTGTGCTTATCGACCCTTGAAACGATCGCGCCGTATTCCTTTCCGCTTCCGTCCAGCAACGTGATTTCACTGCCCGTATCTACGCGCTGTACTGTCTTTGCATGGACGAATTCGTCGCCCTCCAATACGGCGTACGCGCCGTCGATTTTATCGACGAAAAATCTTTTCCTTCCGCTCATAGTCTGAATGCCAGAGCGAACCACTCGCCCTCTCTTATACGTTTTTCAAGTCTGAGCCCCTGCGCACTATAAGCGTCCTGAACGGCTTTCAGACGGCTTTCGATAATTCCGCTTAAAATCAGAACGCCTCCGCGCAGAAGATTTTTAGGTATGGACGGCGCAAGACGGACGAGAATTTCGCCCGTGATATTCGCGCAGATTATATCGCCCTTTATTTCCGCGTTGCCCAGAAGGTCGGCACGGCTGACCTTTACTCTCTCTTCAACGCCGTTTATTTTAGCGTTGTGCGTTGCGCTCTGTACGGCAATGTCGTCGATATCGATAAGATAAGCCTTTCTCGCGCCCATCCTGACAGCGGAAATTCCGAGTATTCCGCTTCCGCAACCGACGTCAATGCAGACCGATTCGGGCGTGAGATACGTTTCTATAAGCTTTAAGCACATAGAAGTCGTCTCGTGTTCGCCTGTGCCGAATGCCATATTGCTGTCGATTTTTATAACCTTTTCGCCCTGCTTAGGCGTGTATTTTATCCATTCGGGGCAGACGACTATCTGTTTGCTTATATGTATGGGGCGGAAGTGTTTGCGCCAGATTTCAAGCCAGTCGTCGCCCTCGACAAGCCGTTTTGTCATTTCCAGTGTTCCGAATTTGACAAAAATTCTGCCTCGCTCCCTGCTCTCTTCGATATCCGCTCTTATTTTGGGAATGAGTTCATCAGACTTTTCAAGCGGAATAAACGCTTTGACGAGCACGTCTCCGCCCGTTTTGAGACTTTCGTCCATATAGTCCCAATACATAGACTTGTCGCGTTGGAGTTCTATGATATCGTTGACGTCGGAAATGGCGACGCCGTAATTTGTGTAACGCCACATTACGTCGGCGATAATTTCACTCGCCTCGCTGGTTGTATATACAGTAAGTTCGGTAAATTTCATAATTACTCCCTGTTGCCGAGATATTCTACTGCCGAATGAGCCGCAACATTCCCCTCGCCTATCGCTTTGGCTATCTGATACGGTCTGCCTGTGCAGTCGCCTGCGGCAAAAATTCCGCCGATGTTTGTCGCGCAGTTTCTGTCGACCGAAATATGTCCGTTTTCGGTTTTGAGTCCGTGTACGAGTGTGGACGGCGTTACGAAACCGCGCAGGATAAATATTCCGTCGACCTCCGCCGTTTCGTCGCCGAACTCGACTTTTTCCAACTTCATTCCGCCCGAAAGGCGCGTTATCTTCTTTAAAATTACCTCGGCGTTTTCGGGGGCTTTATAGCCCTTGTACTGCGGAATGAAATACGCTGTTTTAGCAAGGCCGCACAAAAATCCGGCTTCGTGTTCGTACTTTTTATCGGTGATAAGAATTGCGATTTTTTTGTCCTTATATAAAAACCCGTCGCAGGTGGCGCAGTAGCTTACGCCCCTGCCAAGAAACTCGTCTTCGCCGTCAAGCGGTTTGCCCGTTTCCACACCGGAGCATAATATGACGCTCTTTGCGGTTACGCTTTCGTTCTGAACGAGCAAAGTGAAATATCCGTCCGTTTCGTATACGCCCGTAACCACTTCCTCTTTTACTTCGAGTCCGAGATTCAAAGCGTGCTTTCTGAGTTTTTCGTTGAGCTTCTTGCCCGAAATTTCCGGGAACGCAGGATAATTTCTGATAAGGTGGGACAGTTCGACTTTCTTCGAATCGGCACGTCCGGAATACCAGATTACGCTCTTATTCAAAATTTTTAAGTTTATCGCGGCGGAAATGCCTGCCGGTCCGCTTCCGATTATTGCTACGTCGTACATATTTAAATTATTGCCTTTTAACCTGATTTTAATTTAGTTCATACCCGAAAGCTTTTCCGCAAGGTCTTCAAGCTCCTTTTCGGGAATTTCTTTTTCACAGCTGTCGACCATTATCTGAACGGCAGCTTTGGCTTTTTCGGGCGGAATGAGAGTTCCGACGCCTGCGACGCATCCGCCCGGACAGCCCATACCCTCTATCATATATCCGTTGAGTTTGCCTGCCTTTGCAAGCATTAAAATCTTTTTACAGTCGGAAAGCCCTTCCGCGTGCTGGATTTTCACTTCCGTTTCGGGATAGTATTCTCTTATACATTTTTCTATTGCGCCTGCGACGCCGCCCGAACACGCGTAGCCCCTTCCTGCGCCCGTCGCCTTGATTTTAACGGGAAGTTCTTCTATCTCCTCTAAATTTATATGCTTTGCGTCGAACATTCCTGCAAGTTCCTCGAAAGTTATGACGAAATCGACGAAACTTCTCACGGTTCTTCTCGACGCTTCGAGTTTTTTAGCCGCGCAGGGGCCTATAAACACTACCCTCGCGTTCGGGTGATTTACCTTTATCGAACGCGCCGTTGCAACCATAGGCGTGAGCTCTTCCGAAACTCTTTCGGCAAGGTCGGGGAACTGCTTTTTGACAAGCACCGCCCACGCAGGGCAGCAGCTTGTGAAAAGGAAGGGGATTTCGCCCGTCGTCACTTCCTTTACATAGTGGTGAGCTTCCGCGATACAGCCGACGTCTGCGCCGACAGCGACTTCGAAAACGTCTTTAAAGCCGAGCGCTAAAAGCGCGGACTTCATTTTGCCGGGAGTGACCTTTGCGCCGAACTGACCTGCTATTGCAGGCGCGACGGCGGCAACGACTTCGTCGCCGTTTCTTATGGCTTTAATGAGCTGATAGATCTGAGATTTATCTGCAATGGCGCCGAAAGGGCAGGCAGACATACACTGTCCGCAAGCTACGCACTTGTCGTTGTCTATGTGCGCTCTGCCGTATTCGTCCGAGGATATCGCCTTGACTCCGCAGGCGTGCGAACAGGGACGGACGTGATGAGCTATCGCGTCGTAAGGGCAAGCCGACTTGCACTTACCGCACTTTATGCACTTTGACTGATCGATATAGGACTTGCCGTCCACGATGGAAACGGCGCCCTTGGGGCAGACCTTGACGCAGGCGTGCGAAACGCAGTTTCTGCACTGGTCGGAAACGCAGTACTCGTTGTCGGGGCACTTGTCGCACGCAGAAGGTATGACCTGCATCAGAGGCGGTTCGTAATATTTATCTGCGATATCCGATTTATCCATACCCGAAGTTACGTGTACGGGACGGTTTGCAGGACGCAGTGAAAGACCCATTGCAAGGCGGACGCGCTCGGAAGCGATCTGCCTCTCTCTGTAAATGCTTTCACGGTATTTAGGCACCTCGTCGGGGGTGATAAGGTAAGGAATTTCTTCCAAATCGTGTTCGGGATTTTCCGACTCGTACGCTACGCGCGCGACCTCGCAAAATACCTTTCTTCTCAGTTCAGTAACTACGCTCTGACTTTTCATAAAGACCAAATCTCCGGATTGTTTATTTTTCTTAAAAGTTGAATTTTTAAATTTATTCTATTGCTTTGAGGCTTTCGTTCATATCTACTTTTACTATTCTTCTGTAAAGTATAAGCGTAACCAAGCCCGTAAAAAGCATTACGATAACGGGGGCTATCAGCCAGATGAACCAACTGAGTTCCGCCATTGTGCGCGCCACTATCACGTCTAAGAGAAACCACACAAGCAGCGCCGACACGGGATAGCCGAACAGCAGTCCCACGCCCACGTTGATATATATTTCACGGTACATATAACCTGCGACTTCGCAGTTTTTATAGCCCAAGACCATAAGCGTTGCTATTTCCCTGTTCCGTTCGCTTATGCTTATTTTCATAAGCGTGTACAAAACGGTCACCGTCAACAGCCCTGCAAAGATAACTATCAGAACCGCAACTCCCTCTATCGCCGAGGAGTCCATTCCGCCGAACAGACACAGATCCAGAAGAGCAAGACCTGCCATAACGAGCGCCATTGACACCGCGACGGCTATCACCGTCATTATAAACCGCGATTTGTATCTGAATACGTTTCTTACGGTAGATTTATACTTGAAGGGAAGTCTGTTCCATATCAGCGGAATCCGTTCCAAAAGCACTTTTTTGCCTGCCTTAGGCGGTCGGGGACGGAGCATATCCGCAGGCTTTTCCCCCGTCATTTTAAACCCTGCTATAACCGTAGCGCCTATCGTCGCAACAGCGATAAACGCAACGTTTATCAAATAAAATACGAGGGCGATGCGGTTTGAAACAGCAGGCATATAAAAGCTGTAATTGAATACTAAATAGATAAAATACGACAGTCCCAGATTGACGAAATACGCAGCAAACGCGCCTATTCCCGTCGCTATCATAGCAAACAGAATATACTTTGAAATTATTCCGAACGGCGAATAGCCGAGCGTTGTAAGGCAGGCTATCTGACTTCTTTCTTCGTCGATGAGCCGCGTCATATTAGAGAGCGCGACGAGCGCGGTTACGAGCAAAAAGGCAACCATAAGAATATAGCCTATCTGCAAAACTTTTTCGCTGTAAAAGTCGAGGGATATAAAACTGTAATTGTCGGCAAGGGTTATGACCTTTACGTTGTACTCCGCCTCCAACGTTTCAGCGGTTTTTGTAACGTAATCGATATAGCCTGCCGAATAGCGGTTGAATACGCTCCTATCTGATATAGCCACGTACAGATCGCCCGTAGGTACCGGTAAAAGCGCTTTATCGATATAGATGATATTTTCAAGGCAGTCCATACCGTCGGTGCCGACGATAGTCGGATCGAATTCGGCGTTTTCGGGGTTGTTGTAACTCGGTTCACCGCCTAAATTGAAGGTGAGCGGACTTTGTATAACTCCGCTTATTTTGACTTTCAGCGCAAAACCGTACGGCGAAAGGTCAACCTCTTCGCCGACGGAAAAGCCCTTGATAACGTCGTCCGACTGTTCGCAGTAAGCTTCTAAAACCGTTTCGGGAGCTTTGCCGTCTATGAGCGCAGGAACGTTGACCGTCCAGCTGTCAAAGTCGAGAAAATATAGCCGAAGCGACAGTTTCTCTTCCGCGTTTACGGGTAGATCTATGCTCATTCCCCCGTCGATATCCGCGCCCTCAAAATATGCGCGAAGATTATTAATTTCTTCATCCGTGAAACCCTTTGCGCTTTTGCTCTTTATAATGAAGTCGCTGACGTTCTGATTTCTGTAATAGTTGTCGAGCGAATAGTCGATTTTATCCGCCGCCGAACCGATACCCGAAACAAAACCTATAGAAATCACGACCATTGCAACGAGCGAAATAAAACGCGCTATGTGGCGTCTGAACATTTTCAGAAGCGTCTTTAAATACGTCTTTATTACCACTCTATCTCCTCAATCGGTTTGGGATTTTCGTTTATTTCAACGCTCTCTATTTTTCCGCTCTTTATGCGAATTACTTTATCCGCCATATCTTTGAGCGCCTGATTGTGAGTGACGACTATCACAAGCCGTTTTCTCTCTTTGGAAACGTCGTGCAGAAGTTTTAAAATCATTTTGCCGGTAGCATAGTCGAGCGCGCCCGTAGGTTCGTCGCACAGCAAAAGTTTGGGGTTTTTGGCTATGGCACGCGCTATTGAAACCCTCTGCTGTTCGCCTCCCGAAAGCTGTGCAGGGAAATTAGACGTTCTTTCTCCGAGCCCGACTTCCTCTAATACCGAAGCGGGATCGAGATGGTTTTTGCAGATTTCAACCGCTATCTCGACGTTTTCAAGCGCGGTCAGATTCGGCATAAGGTTGTAAAACTGAAAGATGAAACCGACGTCGTTACGACGGTATTCGCAAAGCCCCTTTTTATCGAGGGAAGTGACATTTTTGTTATCGAGCACTATTTCGCCGGAAGTCGCGTCGTCCATTCCGCCTAAAAGGTTTAAAAGCGTGGTCTTGCCTGCGCCCGACGAGCCGAGGACAACGGCGAACTCGCCGTCCTCCAACGAGAACGAAACGTCTTTCAGCGCCTCAACCTTGACGGCGTTCGTACGGTATTCCTTGCCTACGCCCTTTAATTCGAGAAAACTCATATATCTTCACCGCCCTTATAATTTTCAAGTCCGGCGATTTCCTCGCCGTCGGGTACGGTTTTGCGGAATTTTCTGCGTATCGCGTTCAGCTCGCCGCAGTCAAGTCCGTCTTTGGAAAAGACGGCGACAAAAGCTCTGCTGAGAATATAGATATAGCCGTAATTTTCGTTTTCCGATTTTAAAACCGCATCCGAATAAATGAATTTTTCGCTCGGCTTATTCTCGATATTATAAAAGAAACAGTCACTATAAAAGGTGCAGTTTGCTTTATGCCCCTCGGTTTTTGCACGGCGGTCAAGCCTTATTATCGTTATAAAACCGATAAGCCCCAGCGTAAACGGAACCGCGAAAGCAAGCATAAATTTTACCCACAGAGGCTCTTTTTCGTAAAGCGTGCCGGCAACGATATAGGTTATTAAACCGATTGCTCCGATTATCAATAAAACGAGCGAAATCAGCTTGAATTTTCTTCTGTAGATGCTCAGCGCCCCGTCAAGAGCAACCGTTGAAGTGGTTATACTTTTATCATCGTTTAACATATATAAATTTTATCATAATTTCTTTCATTTTGCAACTAAATAAAAGGTTGACAAGCTTTAAGCAATGTTTTAAAATTCATTATGCGAAGCAACTCGCAAAAAGGGTTGCATAGCAAGATTTTTTGCGAAAAGGAACAACCGACGATAAAAGCAAATAATTGACGCTTGCGTAAGTTATTGCAAAAAAACGTCGTTTGTGACGAGCGGATATGGCGGAACCGGCAGACGCGCAGGACTTAGAATCCTGTGGGCAACCGTGTGAGTTCAAATCTCACTATCCGCACCAAAAAACAGCGCACGCTTGAAGCGTGCGCTGTTTTTCGGTGCGTGTTAAATTGAATTTTTATTCGTAGTCGACTACGTCTATCCAGTTATGGAGGAACGCCTTTTCGGTTTCGGGCGCTTTTACAAGGCGCGAAGCCGCAACTATGGGAATCCAGCGCTGTATATACTGCAATGCCGTATCGCTCTTTTTACAGTAAAGTTTTAAGTATTTGTCAGCGAGCTGTTTTTTACCTGCAAGGCAGAAAAGAAGATAACTCCTTGCGACGTCCGCAGAAGAGTTGCCCTGCGTTGCGTGCGCCCAGTCTATGACGTAAGGGATACCGTCGTCGGTGATAATAATGTTCGTGGGATTGAAGTCGCCGTGGCAAAGATGCGTATGCTTGGGCATTGAATCAAGACGGGTATGCAGTTCGTAACGCGTGGTTGCATCGAGATCCGTAGCCGAAATTTGGGACTGCATTTTGTCTTTGAGCTTATTTAAAAGCGGAACTTTTTTAGAAAGCACTTCCATTTGCAAATCGACGAATAAATTTAAATATTCGTCCTCTTTTTCGGGGTGTTCGTCCATAAGCGACTGCAGCGTCTTGCCCTCGATATAGTCGAGGATAATAGCCCACTTCCCGTCAACGACTCTGATAGAACGGATCTTGGGCATATTCAGGTTGGTTTCTTCTACCCTTGCGTGGTTGAGCGCCTCGTTTAAAATGTTAGCCTTGGAATATTCCGAATCGAAAACCTTTATCAGTTTATCGCCGTCGCGGTAGATTTCCTTATCTTCTCTTGAAAAAATTTTTTGCTTATCCATAATTTTCCTCCTTAATTTCCGTAGTATGCGTTGAGATACATCTGCCTGATTTCGCTCATCAGAGGATACCTCGGATTTGCGCCCGTGCACTGGTCGTCAAACGCCTGTTCGACCATTTCGTCAAGTCTGTCCAAGAAGTCCTTTTCGTCGACGCCGTAATCTTTTATAGTCTTTTTGATGCCTACGCTCTCTTTGAGTTTATCGATTGCCTTTATAAGATTATTTACTTTTTCCTTATCGGTTTTGCCCTCGATATTCAGCGCTTCCGCTATTTCGGCGTATCTTCTCTGAGCCTTGGGATATGCGTACTGACTGAACGAGCCCATCTTCAAAGGAGCTTCGGACGAGTTGAAACGGATAACTTCGTCTATCATAAGCGCGTTTGCAATGCCGTGCGGAAGGTGATGGAAAGCGCCTAACTTATGCGCCATTGAGTGGCACACGCCGAGGAAAGCGTTTGCAAACGCCATACCAGCCATAGTTGCGGCATTCGCCATTTTCTCCCTCGCTTCGACGTCGGTTGAGCCGTTTTCGTAAGCCGAAGGAAGATATTTGAAAATGACTTTCAAAGCCTGAATTGCAAGCCCGTCGGTGTAGTCGGTAGCCATTATCGAAGCGTAAGCTTCAAGCGCGTGAGTCACCGCGTCGATACCGGAAGCCGAAGTCAGCCCCTTGGGCGCGGACATATGCAGGTCGGTGTCGATAATAGCCATATTGGGCAGAAGCTCGTAGTCGGCAAGCGGATACTTGACGCCCGAACGCTCGTCGGTTATTACTGCAAAAGGCGTAACTTCCGAGCCTGTGCCGGCGGAAGTCGGTATTGCGATAAAGTAAGCTTTTTCGCCCATTTTCGGGAAAGTGTATATACGCTTTCTGATATCCATAAAACGCATAGCCATATCCATAAAGTCGACTTCGGGATGTTCGTACATAACCCACATAATCTTCGCGGCGTCCATTGCGCTTCCGCCTCCGAGCGCTATTATCGCGTCGGGTCTGAACGCCGACATCTGTTTTGCGCCCTCTTTGGCACATTCCAAAGTGGGGTCGGGAGCGACGTCGGAAAAGGTAGAATGCGCGATGCCGAGTTCGTCGAGTTTATCGGTAATGCACTTGGTAAATCCGTTTTCGTATAAGAATTTATCGGTGACGATAAAGGCGCGTTTTTTGCCGAGAACCGTCTTTAACTCTTCCATAGCGACGGGCAGACAGCCCTTCTTCGTATACACTTTCTGAGGCGCTCTGAACCACAGCATATTCTCTCTCCTTTCGGCAACAGTTTTTATATTCAAAAGATGCTTTACGCCCACGTTTTCGGAAACCGAATTTCCGCCCCAGCTTCCGCAGCCCAAAGTAAGCGACGGCGCAAGCTTGAAATTGTATAAATCTCCGATACCGCCCTGAGACGAGGGAGTGTTTACGAGTATACGGCAGGTCTTCATTCTCTCGGAAAATTCGTGAATTTTATCCTGCGAAGTTACGGTATTGACGTACAGCGACGAAGTGTGTCCGTAACCTCCGTCGGCTACGAGGCGTTCGGCTTTGTTCAGCGCGTCGTCGAAGCTCTCGGCACGGTACATCGCAAGCACGGGCGAAAGCTTTTCGTGAGCAAATTCCTCGTCTAACTCTACGCTTTCGACTTCGCCTATTAAAATTTTAGTGGTTTCGGGAACCTTGACACCTGCAAGCGAAGCGATTTTCGCGGCGGGCTGACCGACGATTTTCGCATTAAGCGAACCGTTGATTATAATTGTCTGTCTAACCTTATCAAGTTCTTCGCCGACAAGGAAATGACAGTTCCTCTTTTCGAATTCTTTTTTAACTTTGGAATAGATTTTATCGGCAACGATGACGGACTGTTCGGACGCGCAGATCATACCGTTATCGAAAGTTTTCGAATGGATAATAGAGTTGACGGCTACTAAAATATCCGCGCTGTCGTCTATCACGGCCGGCGTGTTGCCTGCGCCGACGCCTATCGCCGGCTTACCGCTCGAATACGCCGCCCTGACCATACCGGGACCGCCGGTTGCCAGAATGGTGTCCACCTCTTTCATCAGAAGGTTGGTCATATCGAGGCTGGGAACGTCTATCCAGCTGATAATTCCCTCGGGCGCACCCGCCTCCACAGCCGCTTCGTAAATCACCTTTGCCGCGGCGATCGTAGAATTTTTTGCACGGGGGTGGGGACTTAAAATGCAGCCGTTCCTCGTCTTTAAACAAAGAAGCGTTTTGAAAATCGCGGTCGAAGTCGGGTTCGTTGTGGGAATTACCGCGCCGACTATTCCGATAGGCTCCGCTATTTTGGTTATGCCGTACGCCTTATCCTCTTCAAGTATTCCGCAAGTTTTAACGTCGCGGTATTTGTTGTAAATGTATTCGGCGGCGTAGTGATTTTTGATAACTTTGTCCTCAACAACGCCCATACCCGTCTCGCTTACCGCAAGCTTTGCGAGAGGTATTCTCTCCTTGTTCGCCGCAGTTGCGCAGGCTAAGAAAATTTTGTCAACCTGCTCCTGCGAAAACTTCGCAAACACTTCCTGAGCTTTGCGCACCCTCTTTATTTCGCTTTCGAGTTTTTCAACACTGTCGCAGATTTCATAATCAAGCTTAAACTCCATTTGTCACCTCTGAAAAAAAGTATAAATTATAGATATTTTTTAATCGATATGATTTTATCAATAATACGCTCCGTATGCAACGGAAATACGCAGAAATTTTTATATTTGTGATTTTTGTCAATTTATAAACATTTTAGTAAATAAACAACATTTTGAAAACCGAAGACCGCTTTCTTGTTAATCAAAGGCATAAATATCCCCGAACGGATTATACGGTTCGGGGAGTATTTTATAAAATTATTTCCATACCTATCTTCTGCTTTTTCATACCGATTTTTTCGTAGAACGCAACGGCTGAGCAGTTGTCTGCCCAGACGTTGAGCGTAAGATTGTAGCAGCCGCTTTTTTTGGCAAAACCGACGGCGTGCTCGTAGAGGAGCTTGCCTATGCCCTTACCGCGGTGATTTTCGTCCACGCCCAGATCGTCGATATACAGCGTTTTGATATCCGCAAGCGCAGTGCTTCCGCCGTTGCCCACAAACGCACAGAAAGCGTAGCCCACCACCGTGCCGTTTTCCTCGGCGACGAAAACGGGTCTTGTTTCGTCCGCAATAATCTGCCTGAGCTGTTCGTCGGAATATTTCCGCGAACCCTCTACGAATAAGTCGGGGCGGACGTCGCTGTGCACTTTCTGCACCTGATACAGAAGGGATGAAATTTTATCGATATCTGAAATTACTGCGTTGCGTATTCTGATGTTTTTCATAATTAACTGTTTGCGAACTGTGAATTATAGAGATTGGCGTAGAAACCGTTTTTCGAAATGAGTTCGTCGTGGTTGCCCTGTTCGACTATATTTCCGTCGCGCATTACTAAAATAAGATCGGCATTTTTTATCGTGGAGAGCCTGTGAGCTATGACGAAGCTTGTTCTGCCCTCGGTGAGTTTATCCATCGCTTTCTGAATAACCTCTTCCGTTCTCGTGTCGACGTTGGAAGTTGCCTCGTCTAAAATGAGAAGGGGCGAATTTTCAGCCATTGCCCTTGCGATAGTCATAAGCTGTTTCTGTCCGCCGGAAATGCTCGACTCGTTATCCACATAGTAGTCGAGACCGCCGGGCAGAGTGTGGATATAGTGCGAAATGCCCGCCTCTTTTATTATACGCTCTATCTCCTCGTCGGGGACACCCGTTTTGGAAAAAAGAATATTTTCGCGGATAGTTCCCTCGAACATCCAGGTATCCTGCAATACCATTCCGAAAATGTCGTGTATCTCCTCTCTCGGCATATCCTTTACGGAAACGCCGTCTATGGTGATATCTCCGCCCTGAATTTCGTAAAAGCGCATTAAAAGATTTACAAGCGTGGTTTTGCCTGCGCCCGTAGGTCCGACGATGGCGACCTTCTGACCGGCTTTGATTTTTGCGGAGAAATCGGGGATTATAACCTTATCGTCGGAATAGCCGAAACGGACGTTTTTAAACTCGACGTCGCCCTTAATCTCACCGCCATTCAGAAGCTTATAGCTCTTGCCGGTTTCGTCGGAAAGTTCTTCGCTTTCGATAAAGTCGTACACCCTCGCCGCCGCGGCGCTTGCCATCTGCATATTGTTGATAGCCTGAGAAAGCTGCTGCATAGGGTTCTGGAACAGATTAATATAGACCAAAAACGCGGTTATCGTTCCGAAAGAAACTATATTGCCGTCGTTCATCAGAAGTCCGCCGACGACGCATACCGACGCGTAGGCGAAGTATGAAATGAACGTCATTGCAGGCTGCATAAAGCCGGCTATCGACTGGCCCTTGAACACGCCGAAGCGCATACGCCTGTTCTTCTTTTCGAAATCTGCGGTCATCTTCCTGCCGGCGTTGAACGCCTGAATTACCGTCTGACCCGTATAGTTTTCTTCCGCACAGCCGTTCAGATCTGCAAGATACTGCTGGTTCTTTTTGAACTGGGGCATTGCGAATTTGAATAAAAGCACAGCCATCAACAGCATCATAGGCAGAATAATAAGCACTGTAAGCGCCATCTGCCAACAGGTGACGAACATTGCCACAAGCACGGCGACGAGCATAGTCACCGAATAGAACATCATAGAAAGTCCCTGATCCATAGATTGACCTATGGTATCGACGTCGTTGGTGATTATTGACATTGTGTCGCCGAGCTGACGGCTGTCGAAATATTTCAAAGGTACGCGGTTGATTTTTCCGCAAATCGCGCTTCTCACGCCCTTGGAATATTTCTGTCCGACCGTAGTCATTATAAAGTTTGAAATGAAATGACATATTCCGTTTGTAACGTAAAACGCGATTAAAACTATTGCGATATCGAGAATTTTTTTCATATCGATAGCGCGCATAGCGGCATTATCTGTAATTTCATCGGTGAGTTTTGAAAGCCACTGCGGTGCGATTACCGCAACCACGACCGAAATAGCCGTAGTCAGAAATGCGACGGCTATCATAAAAGAATAGGGCTTTAAAGCTTTCATAAGCTTTCCGATATTACCCTTGCCGCCGTTACCGGCAGAAAAAGAAGGATGCATACTCATAAACCTAATTCCTCCTCTGAAAGCTGTGACAGCGCGATCTCGCGGTAGATTTCGCAATTTTTCAAAAGCTCTTCGTGCCTGCCTTCGCCAACAACTTTACCGCTGTCGAGGACGAGTATCTTGTCGGCGTCTAAAATAGTGCCTATGCGCTGGGCGATAATGAGTTTCGTCGCGCCCTCGGAAGCCTTCTTCAAGTTCTCGCGGACCTTTTTATCCGTCTTGTAATCGAGCGCCGAAAACGAATCGTCGAAGATAAAGATTTCGGGATCGATAGCGACGGCTCTCGCAATCGAAAGACGCTGTTTCTGTCCGCCGGAAACGTTTTTTCCGCCCTGGGCTATAACAGAGTCGTACCCGTTTTCCATATTCGAAATAAACTCGTCCGCTTCCGCAACCTTTGCCGCCTCTATAATTTTTTCGTCGGAGATTGCGTCGTTGCCGAACGCGATATTGCTTTTAACCGTACCCGAAAAGAGCAGACCCTTTTGAGGAACGTAGCCTATAAGCGAACGCAGAGTCTTCTGTCTGAGATCCTTTACGTTTACGCCGTCGACTAAAACTTCGCCCTCGGTTGCGTCGAAAAATCTCGGCACTAAGTTTATAAGCGTAGATTTTCCGCTGCCCGTAGATCCGATAAACGCGACGGTCTGACCTTTTTCGGCTTTGAAGCTGATGTTGTGAAGAACTTTTTCGTCCGATTCGGGATAGCCGAAAGATACGTTTCTGAATTCGACCGTACCCGTTTCGCTCCTCTCTTTTTCTTCTTCGGGGTCGAATACGGTCAGGGGCGTTTCGAGAACCTGATTTATTCTGTTTGCCGAAACCTGAGCCCTCGGCATAAGCACGAACATCATCATCAGCATCATAAACGCCATTATTATCTGTGAAGCGAGCGTCATAAACGCCGCAATCGTCGCATAATCGGTCGAGCCTTTATTTATCAGCGACGCGCCCAGCCAGTAAATGGCAAGCGAGACGCCGTTCATAATCAGAATCATCACGGGCGACATTAAAGACATCATTCTGCCCGTAAAAAGCTGAGCTTTGGTTATCGCGGTATTTGCGGTTTCGAATTTATCCTGCTGAAAGCTCTCCGCGTTGTACGCCCTTATGACCCTTATGCCCGTAAGATTTTCCCTTGCGACGCAGTTGAGTCTGTCGATAAGCTTCTGCATAATTTTGAATTTCGGCAAAACCACAAGCATCAGGAACGCAAGGAACAGAACCAGAAGAACGACCGCAACTATCGTTGCGATGGTGAGCTGAGTGCTTGCCGCCTGAATTTTGAGTATAGCCCAAATCGCCGTAACGGGTGCGGCAAATGCCATTCTGAGCATTAAGATATTGGCAAGCATAACCTGCTGAACGTCGTTCGTCGTCCTTGTGATAAGCGAAGGCGTTGAAAATTTGTCCATCTCGGCAATCGAGAAAGAGTCTACCTTTCTGTACACCGCGCTTCTTATCCTTGCGGAGTGTCCCGAAGCGACGAAGGCGGCGATGAGTCCCACGAGTATCTGAGTTGCGACGGCTCCGCCTGCAACGAGGAGCATCATACCTCCGCTTATCCAGATATCGCCCGTAGTGGCGTTTGCTATCGAACTCATCATTTCATAGCCCTCGGTACCCTTCAAAGTTTCCAAAAACGCCTGCCAGCCGAACGCTTCAACTGCGGAGGCGACCTCATTGCTGATAAGCGCGGGGTTGTTGTGGTAGTCGAGATAGGTGATAGACTGAATAATTTCCTGAATATAGTCGACGAGCAGCATCGTGCACCAGACCTGCAAGACGGTGAGCCCTGCCAAAACTACGAGCAGTATCCAGTCCCTTACGCTTAATTTTTTGTAAAGCTTAAACATTATTTACCTTTAATACCTTTATTTTGTAAGAATTTTATCATAAATTTATATTAATGTAAAATATATCTTGACGGTTTACGGCAGATATCATTAAACTTTCATAAAGTAAAAAAAATGTGAATAAAAATCAAACTTTCAGCCACAATAATTTTTGACGGAGGAAATTATGCAATTTGATATGACCAAAACGTATCACAATCTTGCAAGGAGCTTTGCCGGCGAAAGCCAGGCAGGAATGCGCTATCAGCTTATTGCGCGTGCGGCAACTCAGCAAGGATATTATACGCTTGCAGATACCGTAAAGGTGCTTGCAAAAAACGAAACGGTTCACGCAAGAAGATTTTTTGAGGAACTTACCAAGCGCGGACAGAAGCTTGACAATATCGTACTCGACGCGGGCTATCCTTTCCACAGCGGCGATTTAGGCAAATGTCTTGCCTTTGCAGCCGATGACGAACACGAGGAGCACGCAAAAATTTATCCCTCGTTCGAAAAGGACGCAAGGGACGAAGGTTTTGACGATATTGCCTCGCTCTATAAACTGATTGCACAGGTTGAAAAGCGTCACGAAATGATTTTCAGATATCTTCACGAAGCGTTTGAAAAGGGAGTTTTATACTCAAACGAAACGCCTATACTGTATATTTGCAGTGAGTGCGGATATATGCACACCTCCACTTCATCGTGGAAAACGTGTCCTCTTTGCAAGAGTGAACAGGGTTACACCGAGTTGCATATACCGTTTGAAAAGGAGAAAATATGAGAAAAACTACTGAAAAGAAATCTACGCAGAGCACTGTAAAGAACTGCGGCGGAAGATGCGGAAAGAAGAATGAAAAGACAGAAAAGAACACGAAGAACTGTAAATAAGTTTAAAGACAGCTTCGATCCGAACGGAAGTTACACGGGAACACCTACGGACGGCGGAAAGCCCGTTCAGGACGTGGACGACCTGTAACTGAAAAAAGGCGGAGCGGTGAGTTTTCACCGCTCCGTTTTTTCAGTTTTCGATAGAAACGAGTTCGAATTTTCCGACGTCGAAAAGACCTCTGTCGGTGATTTTAAGTTCGGGAATAACGGGAAGCGAGAGAAACGCAAGCGACATAAACGCTTCGAAATTCTTTCCTACTCCCATTTCGTAAGCTTTTTCCGAAAGGGCGCGCATTTCGCTTTGCATATCTTCCGCGGACTTGCTTGACATAAGCCCTGCGATATCGAGCGCGAGCGTCTGCACCGTTTTGCCGTCCGAAACGGCTATTCCTCCGCCCGTTTTTCTAAGAGAGTTCGCAACGTCCGCCATTGCCTGATTATCATCGCCGACGATAATCATATTATGGCTGTCGTGCGCTATCGTAAGACCTATCGCACCGCCCTTAAAGCCGTAGCCCTTTAAAAGACCTTTTCCGATATTGCCCGTCATTTTATGGCGCTCTACGACGGCAATTTTCAGAAGGCCGCCTCCGCCCACCTTCACGTCGCCGTTGACCTTTTCGACCTTAACCGTTTCCGCGCCCGTCACTACGCTTCCCGCAATAATTTTTATCGCCTTTGCGCTGTCGCCGTCGATATCGAAAACAAAATCGTTTGCCGAAAGTTTTCTGACGTGAACGGTATTGAGGACGTTTGCAGGCAGATAGCGCTCAGAGGTGTCGAAAAGCGGTTTTCCGTCCTCGGCAACTATTTTCCCGTCCTTTATGACGAGCTTTGCGTTGAAATCTTTCAAGTTGTCAACGGCGACGAGATCGGCGGCGTAGAACGGCGCGATTCCGCCCCTGAACTTTAAATTGTAGCACTCCGCCGTGTTCAGCGTAGCGCATCTGACTGCGGTAACCGCGTCGACGCCGAGCACAACCATCTGCCGGAGCGCGTCGTCAATGTGACCCTTTTGGGCAAGATCGCTTGCGTGCCTGTCGTCCGTACAGACGACAAAACGGCGCATATTTTCTGGCGTGATATATTTCGCGTTACCGAGGTTGCGAGCAGTCGAACCGTGCCTGAGCTGAATATACATACCCTTTGACAGCTTTTCCTCAACCTCCTGCCTCTCAGTACATTCGTGGTCGGTTCTGACCCCTGCGCAGAGGTAAGCGTTAAGGTCGCAGCCCGAAAGCGACGGCGCGTGACCGTCGATTATTTTCCCGACCGCAAGAGAAGCTTCCGCCTTTTTCAGAACGTCCGCATCGCAGTTTATAACGCCGACGTAATTCATCAGCTCGCCCAAGCCGAAGATATAGCCGTCATTTATGTGCTTTTCCACTGCTTTTCCGTCGAGCTTCGCTCCGCTCGTTTCGAACGGAGTTGCAGGCACGCAGGACGGGAGCGAAAGCATAACGTCCAGAGGCACGCTTTCGGAAGCTTTCGAAATATATTCACAGCCTGCCGTTCCCAAAACGTTGGTTATTTCGTGGGGGTCGGCAACGACCGCCGTCGTGCCCCTCGGCACGATCAGGCGCGCAAATTCTTCCGGAGAAAGACAGGAACTTTCGATATGTACGTGCGCGTCGATAAGTCCGGGTATTACGGTCAAAGACGAACAGTCTATTTCTTTCACTCCGTCGTATTCGCCTACGCCGACGATTTTTCCGTCCGTAACGGCTATATCGCCCCTCTTGACTCCGCCCGAAAAAACGTCCACAAAAGACGCATTTTTTAAAACGAGCTCCGCCTTTTCAAGCCGACGGGCGGCGCGGATATATTTCTCTAACATATTTCACCTCTTTTTTTCTATTATATTATAAAAAAACGCAAAAGTAAATAGCGGAGGCAAAATTTGCTCCGCTATTTCAAACAGTAACTGAAACTTTATTAAATCGTCGTTGGTACGAAGAAATACACAAGGAAAAAGACGGTTATTATTACCGTAATGAGCGAAACGCTCCAGACGGGCTTCACCGCTTCTCCTCCCTTTTTGGAAATTACGGTATATTTTACAATTTCGATAAGATAGCATAGCGAATTTATAACGACGTAAGAAATTATGCCGAGTCCGATTCCGCCCGTAATCGAGTAAGTAAGCGGCATCATCACAATAGTAATGAACGCAGGCACCGCCATTCTCACGTCAGTGAAATCGACGCTTCTGACGTTGGACATCATCAATACGCCGACATATATGAGCGCGCCTGCCGCCGCCGCGGAGGGAATGAACGAGAACAGCGGAAGCAGAAAGATAGAAATCAGAAACATTCCCGAAACGGTGAGAGCGGTAAGCCCCGTCTTTCCGCCCGAGGCAATGCCCGTTCCGCTTTCTACAAAGGTCGCAACCGTGGAAACGCCGAACAGCGCGCCCGTGCAGGTTGCGCACGCTTCGGACAGCATAATTTTTTTATAATTCTGAGGTTTGCCGTTCGCGTCAAGAAGTCCCGCTTTCGAACAGCAGCCCAAAACCGTACCCATAGTGTCGAACAGGTCGAGCATACAGAACGAAATTATCAGCATTATCACGGTGAAATAAGAGCCTTTCGGGAAAGAGAAACCGCCCGTGAACGCCGCAAGGAAGCTTCCTCCCTTATTTTCGTCCATAGAAAAGAAATTTTTGAAATTGTTCCAGAATTTCCAGCTTTCGCCGTCGGATAAGATAGAAGTGTCCGCAACACCCAAAGGAATTGCGACGATTGTCGCTATCAGTATTCCGAGCATTACCGAGCCTTTGACTTTATAATGCGACATTATGCCGATAGCCAACAGCGAGATAAGACAGACTATCGCACCCTTAGCAGGGTATTCGGACAATTTCCAGCCGTTGAAGCTGACAAGCCCAACGAGAGTATAGTCGTTGTTGACGATAAGGTTTGCTTTCTGCATTCCGATAAAGGCGATAAACAGCCCGATTCCGACAGGGATAGCCGCCTTTAGCGAGGACGGAATACCGTCGAAAATCTTTTCCCTTATGCCGATGAGTCTGCCTGTTTCCTTATCCCCTCCGCAGGGTATTACCGTCAGCGCCAAAAAGACAAGTCCGCTCAGAAGCGAAATTGCCATCGCGTTGCCGAACGAGAATTTAACGCCGTAGACCTGCTCCGCGCTTGCGCCTATCATACCGCCGACCATCGCGCTTATGCCAAGACCGGAAGCCTGCGCCAACGGCATTTTGGCGAACAGCGCCATCATAGTAGTGCCTATCACCGCGCAAAGCGCCGTTGCAATGAATACCGAAGGCTGCAAAGCCAGCGCAAGCGAAGCCTGCGCCGGGTCATCGGGGGATAGCTGTCCGAGTATCTGCATAGGACAGACGGCTAAAATATAGCACATAGATAAAAAGGTGGTCAGTCCTGCAAATACTTCTACGGTAACCGAGCTTCCGCGCTCGGAAATTTTAAAAAAGCTGTTCAGCCTGCTTTTAAAGCCCTTTTTCTGCTTTACCGCCTGCCCGTCTTGCGTTCCGATAGTTTCTTCTTTGATTTCTTCGTTGTTTTCCATAATTTTCCCTCAACCGAAATTTATTTTATCATATAAAATTTGAATTGTAAACAGTTATTTGAATTTTCACCGTAAAGAAAAATCTTTTATCGTATTGAGCAAAAAAAGACGGCGGAAGCCGTCTTTTTTGATTTTTTAACTTTTTGAAATATCTCCGTCTGTACAGTGTATTGTATAATTGCCTGTATTATTATTCCAAGAATACCCTTTTTTAATCGCTTTCCACTGCGCTTTCGTTCCCTCGAAAGTTATATTTGTAAGCGAAGCGCATTTATAGAACACAGAAATGCCGATACTCGTTACACTGTCAGGAATTGTTATACTTGTAAGCGAACTGCAATTATAGAACGCACCAATAATATTGAAATTAATCTTTGTTTTAATGATTTCATAAAGTCATTCTCCTCTAAAGTATTTCTTGCTGTTTATAACAGCAAAACATTGTTTTAAAAGTAATATAAAGGTGAAAAGGCACCTACTATCGGAATTAATACCAGCAACGCCAAAGTCGTAAAAACGTATATATAGTAAACGGTTTTATCTCTTTTTTGCTCTTTTTCGGATTTATATCGCAATTTATACTTAACAGCTACCAAGCTTAATAACGTTGAAATTCCTATAACCATTGCTTCAACAGTCAAAGATATAAAAAACAAATAGAATCTCGGTCTTAGTTTATTAGGGTTTTCTGCATTATATCGTATTGCAATTTTTTCACCAACCGAACATTCTTTCCAAGCATTAAAAGTATTTACATGCTTTTTGTCTTTAATATAATATTCAACGTCAATTATATATTCATTTCTTCCACCATCTACCACACAAATAATAGTTGCATCGGTTTTTTCATAATTATCCTGTGGACGTAAAACATCAAACATAATTGTTAACCCAACCGCAATAAAAGCCAAACCTATACAAATTTTAATTATAATACTTTTTTTCGTTCGCATATAGTTAAATCCTTCCTATAATAAATTCAACCATAATCCGCTTAAAATTATAATACATACCATAATAATAGCATATAATCTATTTCTATTATTTCTTTTCAATAAATTTTTCATTACTATTCTCCTTTGCAATATTATTACTTAATTTGTTTAACCCTCTTTTATAATTCCAAATTGCCCAACCACATAATAAGAATCCAGCAGACGCCACACAAGGAAAGGCAATTAAACATGATTTTCTATCATTTATAGTATAATTTGGATTATCCATTTCATAATAAAAATCTAACTTTGTTGTATTATGTACATAATATGTTCTAGAATATTTAATAATTTTCTCATATTTTATATCTTCGACATAATATATTATTTTTTCTTCATGCGTACCTATTACAAATATATTTTTCCCATATACGGCATCTGACTCATAATGCTCAAATTTTTTATATGGCTTAAGCCAAATTAACCAAGGCAACATTAAGATTATAACCCATAATAATCCTATTAGCATTAACATAATGAAGTGTTTTTTTACCATACTTTTTGTGAGCGGCTTTGTATATGCAGATAAATTAACTTTCTTACCCATTTATTCTATCCTTTTTCTTTTTATTATTAATAACACAACAATCAATAAAATACTTAACATCGGCAAGCCGGTAGACAAAAGTAAAATCCACCATAGGTTATTTACTTTTTCTCTGAATCAATTCATTTAACGTTTCATCCCAATCCCAATAATTTTCAAAATCATAAACGGAAAAATTGCTTTTTACACTACGCGCCTGCTCGTCAAGTTCTTTTGCACCATTGAAGTCACCGTATGCAATACAGGGGAAATCGTTGCCTGCAAAGCAATTTTCTACAAGAACGCCCTGCTCTCTGACACCGATAAGTCCGCCTGCTCTTTTAGCGCCGTTCGATATTTCCACTTGAATAAGGTTATTAAAATGCTATATTAGGTGATATGCACTCACGAATGGCTTTTTTTTAAGATAATTATTTTATCAGCGAGGTGCGCATTGCGTTGACAACAGCCAAAAGCATTACGCCGACGTCGGCTATGACGGAAATTATGAGGGGGAATGCAGGTATTGCGATATCGCAGACCATTATGGCAAACTTTATCAGAAGCGATAAAACAATGTTCTGTTTTACGATATTGCGCGTGCCCTTTGCGATTTTTCTGCCCTTGGGTAAAAGCGACAGTCTGTCGGAAACCAGAACGATATCGCTTGCCTCGATTGCCGAGTCCGAGCCGACTTTGCCCATAGAAACGGCGCAGTCGGCGCTTGTCATAACGGGCGCGTCGTTTATGCCGTCGCCGACGTACAAAAGCTTGCCCAGCGCTTTGAGTTTTTCCGCCTCTGTAAGTTTTTCGTCGGGCAGAAGCGAAGCTCTGTATTCGTCCAGACCTACGGATTTTGCGACAGTTTCCGCGCGTTCGGGGCTGTCGCCCGTGAGCATTACCGTATGTGTAATACCGCTCTTTTTAAGGTCTTGAAGCGCGTCTTTGACTTCGGGTTTTATCCTGTCGTCGATCTCTATCGTTCCGACGTATTCGCCGCCGTGCGCGACGTAAACGAGAGTTGAAATGCTTTCCGTCTCTTCGAATTTTACGCCGTGCTCCTTTAAAAGTTTTGCGTTTCCGCAAAGCAGTACTTTGCCCTCCGCCGTACATTTGATACCCTTGCCCGAAATTTCCTCGGCGTCGGAAACTTCGATATTGCTAACGATATCCCTGAACGCTTCCGCTATGGGGTGCGAGGAGAATTTTTCCGCCGAAGCGGCAAGCGCCAGCGCCCTGTCGCCCGTAGCTCTGACAACGGCGAACGAGCCCTCCGTCACCGTTCCCGTTTTATCGAACGCGGCGACCGTGGAAAGCGCGAGCGCGTCGAGGCAGGTCGAGCCCTTGACAAGTATTCCGAATTTCGCGCACCTGCCTATTCCGCCGAAATACGAAAGCGGAACGGAAATGACCAGCGCGCAGGGGCAGGAAATAACCAAAAAGCCGAGCGCCTTGTATATCCACTTTGAGTAGGTCGACCAGACGAAAGCCGAATTGACGGCACAAATTACCGTCGGCACCAACGCCGCTACCACCGCCGCCGCAAGACAGACGGCAGGCGTGTAGTATTTTGCAAATTTGGTAATGAACTTTTCGGGTTTGGATTTTTTCGACGTGGAATTTTCGACGAGTTCCAAAATTTTGGCGACGGCGGAATTTTTATATTCCCTTACCACCCTGCACTCGATGACGCTTGAAAGATTGATGCTTCCCGAAAGAATTTCACCGCCCGTCTTTACCTCTCTCGGCAAAGCTTCGCCGTTCAGACTCTTCATATCGAGCGAAGCCGAAGCGCTGATAAGCGAACAGTCGACGGGGATTTTTTCGCCCGCTTTTACTAAAATGATATCTCCGATTTTGAGTTCTTCGGGCGGGACGGTGCGCTGAACGCCGTTTTCAAGAAGCGTTGCGCTGTCGCTTTTCAAATCCATCAAAGCCGAAATAGAGTTGCGCGACGAACCGACGGCGACAGACTGCAAGAGTTCGCCTATCTGATACAGAAGCATTACCGCGACGCCCTCGGCAAAGCCGTCGCCTGCGAAAATCCCCAAAAGAATTGCGCCTATCGAAGCGACTGTCATAAGAAAGTTTTCGTCGAAAATTTTGCCCTTGACAATATTTTTTGCCGTTAAAATCAAAACTTTATATCCTGCCGAAATATAGGCGACGGAAAAGAAAGTATAAGTTATGATTTCTGCCGCAAGATTGCGGTCGGCAATGCCCGTAAGATCCAGAACGAAAGCAGGAATAAACAGAACGAGCGACACTAAAATGCAGATAACGTCCTTTAAATGCGTTTTTAAAACGCTCTTGTTTTTCTTTTCTGCGCCGTCGACGATTTTTACGTCCTCGAAATGAGTTATGGCGTATACCGCTTTTTCCCTTGCGTCCGGCGAGCCTACGTTCAAAATTATCTTAGAGTTAATGAAATCGACCTGCGCCGAAACCCCGTCTATTTTGTTTAAATCTTCTTCAAGCTCCCTTGCGCAGTTTGCGCAGCACAGCCCCGAAATTTTTATATTTTCGCCGTCAGGCGCTTCGTTTTCGATTACTTTTACTTCCTCGAAAGAGTTGCAGTGCGATTTCACCCTTTCAAGGGTCTGAATATCGCAGTCCGCATAAACTTTCTGACCCATAAAGTCAACCGAAACCGACTTTACACCCTCGATTTTTTCAAGCTCTTCTTCAAGCTCTCTCGCGCAGTTGGCGCAGTCAAGCCCCGTGATTTTAAAAACGTTATTCATTGCAGTTCAGATGCTCCTTTGCCACTCCTATCATAGTTAAAACGTGCCAGTCCGAAACCGAATATAAGACGTTCTGACCGTTTCTGCGGCTCTTTATTATTTTGTTATCCTTTAAAATTTTGAGTTGATGCGAAACCGCGCTCTGATTTCCGCCGACCGCTTCGGTTATGTGGTCGACACACAGCTCGCCGCCTTCGAGCGCCAAAAGAATTTTCAGCCTCGACGGCTCGGAAATTACTTTAAACCTCGCGCACAAATCTGAAATTTTTTCATCGGCGAGCATACTCTCTTTTATTTCAGCCACCCTCGCCCCGTGCTCTCTTTCGTTGTCGCAATTCATATCTTACTCCTTTATTAATATATGAATATGTATTCATAAGTTGATTAAATAATAACACCCCTGACGGAAAATGTCAAGGGTTTTTTTAAATTTTTTGTAAAAAATAAAGCGAACGGAAATTCCCGTCCGTTTTATTCTATGCTACATCGTCTTCAAGACCGTAAGTTATTTGAATTTTACCGTCTCGGTATAATATGCAATTACATCCAGTACAAATTAATGCATCTGGAATAACTGCAAATCTCGTTTTGGGATTATAGGCAACAAAAGAGTGTTTTTCTATCCGTATAGTATAAGGACAATAAGCACAACGCACTTCGTGCTCATCTTTATTTATAAAATGATACCAAGCAGTATGCTTTGTGTGCGCATTACTTAACGCTTTATACGCGTTAAGTTTTCCGCCTGTTACACATAAACCGTCTAAGTTGTCAAGCTTGTCCACGTTATTTAAAATAGCATCTTTAACTTCACTTGCAGATAAAAACGGATATTTTGCATATATCAATGCTGCAACTCCGGATACATAAGCCGCCGCAAAAGAAGTTCCCGAATATTGATTAGTATATTTGTTATTAAGGGTAGTACTATAAATACTTTCGCCCGGAGCAAAAAGATCAACAGTTTCCTTACCGTAATAAGAAAAATAACTCTTATTGCCGTATTCGCCTATTGAGCCTACGGAAATAAGATTTGGCAACTTAAATTCATAAGCATCAGCAAAATTATCTATATTTAAACCATAACCAGTTTCGTTATTTCCAGCCCCCCAAACAAATAATCCTTTATAACCTCTTATCGCTTCAAGCACAGCAGTTCTTTGACCAAAACCTGCCACACTAAAATTGATTATATCAATCTGTTCGCTTGTTCCCCATTTATTTTTCGCCCATTGTATTGCTTTGATAACTTCATCGTCTGCAAGTTCATAAACTTGATTTGACGCTTGCATAGGAACAAGTGTAACATTCCAATTCACGCCGACAACACCTAAATTATTATTACCGACTGCTCCGATAATACCTGCTACCAACGTTCCGTGAGAATGAGTATCATCCGATGTTATCGAATTGTCATTAAAAAAATCCCACCCATTTGTTAAATTTGCATTTAAATCCGTATGATTAGCTATACCCGTATCTAATATTCCTACCCGAACATTTTTACTTCCTGTTGTTATATTCCAAGCCTCTGGTGCATTTATACCATATTCGCCATTTAAACCCCATAATTCATTACTTGCAAAATATGTATCGTTTGCTAATAAAGCAGGCTTAAATAAATAATTTGGTTCTGCGCTAATTACACTTTGCATTTTTTTTAATATTTTTATAGCATTAACAACATTTTCTTTTGATTTATTCTTTAAATAAATTTGCAAAATCTGTTTAAATTCTAATTCTTTTATATTTAGTAAATTTGTATTTGCAGTTAAATCATTTATATAATCTATTTCAATTCCATTAAAGAATTTTGGATTATGAACTTTATTTACTTCACTGACACTACTGTCTAAAACAACTATTAAATTATCATCCTCAAAATTATCATTTAAACTAACTATATTATCATTAGTTATTGTAGTATCATTTATCTTTGCATTTGCTAATAATGGATTTTTATAAGGCAAACACATTTTATATGCTAATAAAATAATAACACAAATTAATAAAGTAAAGATAATAAGATTAAAAATTTTATATTTTTTCATTTTTTATTTCTTCCAAATTTTTATTTGATTACTGTTGCCGTAATAGAATTTTATACCGTCGATTTCTATGGTTTGAACAATCGTAAGAAAACCGCTGTAATTATCAGACATCATAACCGCTACACAACCGTTATATGTTCCGTCATATTCGTTGACATTTATTTCCAATTTTTTACCTAACAGTTTTTCTAAGTAGTCTAAATCTTTATCTATCAAATGCCCATCAAAATATGACTGTTTAACCGCCACTTCGGTTTCAACTGACAGTTTTTCGGGTGTTTTAGGCAAAGGTTTATAATCTTCTCCCATTACCTCTTCGTTACCGCTACGCCCGCAATTATGGTAATACGCGATGCTCATTAAATCTTCACGAGTGATATAGCCCAACCAATAAGCTTCAGCGACTGTATAAAAACCGTTCTCTCCTATTTCATTTTTCAAATTACTAATTTTAATCCATATTAATATTCTTTGGTTATTCCAATAATATAACGTTATATCTTCAATCTTCTCTTCCCAATTATTATATTCAATCAAATTATTACCAACATTCACAATACTTGCGACCGTGTTTCCGTAAGTTCCGAAATAATTGAACCAAATTTCTTCTTTTGTATGGTTGATTTTATATTGCTCCCAATACTCGGAACTATAAAACGAGTCTTTCATTGCTTGATCTGTCGTTTTGCTCAGTCTTTCCGGCACCATAGGTAACGGAGTATAATTTTTACTCATAACATTTTCGTTTCCTTTACGTCCGTTATTATAATAATAAGCTATACTCATAACCTGCTCGCGGGTTAAATAACCCTTTTCGTACGCTTCGGTCACGGTGTAAAATTTGCCTTCTTCAAGCGTTTCGTTATCCGCGCAACCGACTAATGCGAAAGCGGTTATGACAACTGAAACAACGGACAAAATAAATACAATTAACTTTTTCATATTTACTCCTTTACTGATATTATTTATATGGAAATTTTTAACATTATAACAAAAAAGCCGATAGGTGTCAATAATGAGTTTGGTTTTCACCGCGCAAGTTTATTTTACATTTGCGCAATTTTACTTTACATTTCGTGATAATATCTTAAAATATCTTTATCGTCTTGACTAAGCTCAGCTTTAACTGTTTCAGCATTACCATTTTTCGGTATAAACGAAATACAAGTAACCAGCGTTAGAAAACCTATTAATAAAACCAAATAAATTCCTTTTTTTAATTTAATCATTTTACTCCTCCGTAAATTTTTAGAATTTGAAATTAATTTTAATTATCAACGGGATAACTAATATAATTAGGTTGAGCAATTAAAACCATATCCAAAGTCTCTAATAAATTGCAAATATCTAAAATTTTCTCTTTACTGTGCACTTCAAGTATAAAATCAAACATATGATTTTCTTCCGACTTATTCAAAGGAAATTTTCCGTTTTTACTGTACGGAATTTCACGCGTATATAAATCAACGTATAATATTTTAGAAACTTTTTCTACTATTTTAAAATCCTCAAAATATAATTCTTCCAAATCATCGAATGCACTTTTTAAAATTACACAAACTTCATTATCCTTAAAATCCCTATCAAGTGTCGGTTCTTGATGATATTTAAGGACGTCTTTATCCGCCTCACTGAGCGGAGTTTCAACCGTGTTTTTATCACAGTTTGCGCCTGTAAAAACGGGTATTACCGCCAATGCAAGAAAGACCAACAAAACTGCTTTGAATTTGCTTAATAATTTCTTCATACAACTCCTTATTTGATTTTTTCAATTTCTTATTATATTTTATGATAGCATATTATAATAGATTAAGCAAATATTTTTTAATGCTTAACTATGCCCTCGTTTCTTCTGTTTTTATCCAGATAAGCATCCCGTTGCCGTCGCTGTATTGAATATTTATATCTCCGACTTGTTCGGTCCACAAAGCGCAAGTATAACCTGTAAAATTGTCGGTCATCTTAACCGCTATGCAATCGCCATACGTGCCGTTGTATTCAAATATAGTTACTTGAAGTTTTTCGCCCGCTAATTCTTCATTAGCTTTTAAATCCTCTTCTTTCCAACGATGATCAATATAAGTTTGTCTGAGCGATGCTTCCGTTACTTTCGACAGTTTTTCGGGAGTTTTAAGTAAAGGTTGATAATCTTCGCTCATTATTTCTTCATTGTGACTTCTGCCGCCGTTGTGATAATAAGCAATACTCATAACCTGTTCGCGCGTTAAATAGCCCTTTTCGTATGCTTCGGTTACGGTGTAAAATTTGCCATCTTCAAGTTTTTCATCATTTTTGCCGCATCCGACAGCACACAACAGCAAGCACACAGGTACAAGCAAAAAACTTAAAAGTTTTTTCATAATTTCTCTCTTCTTTATTACTTTTATATTTTACTAAATTTTACCATAATTTTTTAAATCTGTCAATAGCCGGTCTGATTGCGTATCGGCGCCCCTCTACTTAAAAAAGAACTCTGTCAAAGCAAACAGAGTTCTTTTTACTTAAAGCATATTTTTAAATTCTTCTTCGCCGATGATTTTTACGTTCAGTTTTTTGGCTTTGTCCAACTTCGAGCCTGCCGACTCGCCTGCGATAACGAGCGTGGTTTTTGCGGTGACAGAGCTCTGACATTCTCCACCGCGCTCTTCGATAAGCTTCTGCGCTTCACTGCGTTTGAGAGTTGAAAGCGTGCCCGTCAGCACTACGAATTCGCCCGAAAACACGCCCGAAACGGATTTGTTTTCTTTAACTTTTGGAGTTATTCCGGAATTTAAAAGGTTTTTAACCTCTTTTGCGTTGTCTTCGTCCTTAAACCAGTTTACGATAGCTTCCGCGGTGACTTCGCCGATATTTTCAAGCGATAAAAGTTCTTCCCTATCCGCCTTTGCAAGGTTTTCAAGACTTTTGAAATACTTCGCTAAATCCTTTGCGGCGACCTTGCCCACTCCGTCTATTCCGAGTGCGAAAATAAATCTGTCCAAACTCACGGACTTACTCTTTTCTATTGCCGTCAAAAGATTTTTTATCTTTTTATCCTTGAACCCGTCAAGCTTTTCCAAATCCTCGGAATTCAGAGCATAAAGACGGGAACAGTTGCGAAGATCGAGATTATCGTACATCTGACCTGCGGTCATCTCCGAAAGCCCCTCGATATCCATAGCGTCTTTCTGCGCGAAATGCTCCACCTTGCCGATAATTCTCGGACGGCAGAACCTGTTCGGGCAGAACAGGTTTGCGCCGTTTTCCACAACTTTACTTCCGCAGAAAGGGCACTTTTCGGGCTTTGAAACAGGCACGCTGCCCTCCGCGTGCGCGACTGCGCCTAAAATTTCGGGAATGACTTCGTTTGAACGGCGGATGAGCACACGGCTTCCGACCTTGACGTCCTTTTTGGTCAAATCTCCGAAGTTGTTCAAGGTTGCTTTTCTGACCGTCGCGCCGCCTAAGTCGACAGGCTCGACAAGCGCAAGCGGAGTGAGCTTTCCCGTACGTCCGACCTGCCACTTTATTTCGTTTACGACGGTTTCCCTCTCCTCTGCTTCGAATTTATACGCAATCGCAAAGCGCGGAAATTTATCGGTATAGCCGAGAGCTTCCCTTGCCGTGCAGTCGTTGAGCTTAATAACCGCGCCGTCGGTTAAAACGTCGATATTCTTGCGTTCAAACTCGATTTCCTCAATGGCGGAACGAACTTCTTCTACAGATTTGCAGACGCGAAGAAAGGGATAAACCTTAAAACCGTTTTTCTTTAAAAAACCGAAATGTTCTTCCTGCGTTTCCAAAAAGCCGTCGCTTAAAAAATTGACGTTGTAAAAGAGAATTTCGCATTTGCGCTCGGCAGTGATTTTGGGGTCGAGATTGCGGATAGCGCCCGCGACGGCGTTGCGCGCGTTTTTGAGCTGTTCTTTTGCTGTCTGATTATATTTTTCAAGCACGCTGAGCCGAATAACCGCTTCGCCCTGAATTTCGGCAACGCCCTTGTAATCTATCGTAAGGGGAAAAGATTTTATTGTAAGACACTGCGCCGTGACGTCCTCGCCGACGACGCCGTTTCCCCTCGTCGTAGCGCGCACGAATCTGCCGTTTTCATAAGTTAAGCACATTGTAAGACCGTCGAACTTATATTCGACGGTGTATTCGGGATTTTCAACCGCCTTTCCGATGCGCGTGAAAAAGGCGTCGAGCTCGTCATAGCTCACCGACTTGTCGAGGCTGTAAAGCCTTGCGATATGAGTATGACGCTCAAAGCCCTTCATCGGCTCGCCCCCGACTCTCCTGGTAGGGCTGTCGAAGCGGACTTCGCCCGTTTCCTCCTCTAAACGCTTCAATTCGTCGTAGAGTTTATCGTACTCTCTGTCGGGGACGGACGGGTTATCCAAAACGTAATATTCATACGCCCATTGATTTAAAGTTTTAATTAAATAATCGACTCTATCCATTAAAAATCATACCTTATATAAAAATGAAACGCAGAGATACGGGCAGAAAGAGGCGCGCGAGGAAAACCCGAAGGAATTTACAAAGACGTAAATGTCGCACCGATGACGAGGGTTCCCTTTGGGAAACGTCATACTGAAAGTTGCCGCAGCGCAACAATGTTATGCGAAGTATATATGCGTTTTACAGTATCTCTAACGGCGCCAAGGAAGCAGATAATTCCTTGATACCCTGCCCGTCGAACGCGACGTTTAAAGTCGTTCCGCCGTTCTTGACGGCGATGATCATTCCAAGACCGAATTTTTTGTGCATTACCTTCATACCTACACTGTATGATTTTTGCTCGGACGCAGGTTTTTTAAACGGGGCGCCGAAAGACGGCTTGAAATTTGCCGTAGACGGGGCGATATCGCTCTGGTATCCGCTGTCGTCGTCATAGAAATCCGAACGGTAATTATTGATAACGGGTCGGGGCTGAGGTTTTATTCCGAGCACGGACGAGAGTTCGGAAATGAATTTAGACGGCATAGAAATCTGTCTGTGTCCGTACAGAAACCTCGACTTCGAGCGGGTGAGATAAAGCATTTCTTTGGCTCTGGTTATGGCGACGTACATCAGCCGTCTTTCCTCTTCCGTGTCTCTGCCGTCGCCCTCGGCACGCGACGAGGGCATAATTCCGTCTTCGAGTCCGCAGATGAACACACAGGGAAATTCAAGCCCCTTGACGGCGTGAATAGTGGCGATTGTCACATAATCGCTCTCGTCCATTTCGTCGGTGTCGGAATACAGCGTAACCTGACTTAAATATTCGTCCAAAGACGCATCGGGATTGAGCCGTGAAAAATCGTCCACGGACGCGATAAATTCGTCGATATTGGCGAGCTTGCCGTCGCCCTCGTCCGTGCCGTCGTCGTAGGCTGAACGCAGCTCCGAAAGGGAAATAACGTCCCTGACAAGCTGTGCCACGGGCACGGAATGCGACAGAATGATAAAATCTTTGATAAGCGCGGAAAAATCTTTAAGCTTTGATTTGGTGCCCGAAGATACGCCGAGTTCGTCGCAGTCGAGGCAGGCGTCGTACAAAGACATACCCGTCTGCCTTGCGTATGCGTTCATTACCTCTAACGTCTTTCCGCCTATTCCCCTCTTGGGAACGTTGATAATGCGCTCCGCCGCCTCGCTGTCGAATGGGTTGGAAATCAGCCTTAAATAAGCTAAAATATCCTTGATTTCCTTTCTCTCGAAGAAGCGGAAACCGCCGAAAACTTTATAAGGAATATTGTATTTTAAAAACTCCTGCTCGTACGAACGCGTAAGCGCGTTTATACGCATAAGAACGGCATAGTCGGAATAGCGCGCGCCTTTCGCCACGCCGTCGGCAATCTTTCTTGCGGTGAACAGCGCCTCTCCGCTCTCCTCTTCCGCCTGATAATATTCGGGCTTTGCGCCGTCGCCTGCCTTAGTCCACAGAGTCTTGCCCCTGCGGTTGGCGTTGTTCTTTATTATACAGTTTGCAAGCGACAAAATATTGCCCGTAGAGCGGTAATTGCGCTCTAACTTGTAAATTTTCGCGCCCTGAAAATCTTTGTCGAATTTTAAAATATTTTCTATCTGTGCGCCGCGCCAGCCGTAAATAGACTGGTCGTCGTCGCCGACGGCAAACAGGTTGCCGTGTTTATTTGCGAGCAGTTTTATTATATTGTACTGAACGGTGTTAGTGTCCTGAAATTCGTCGACGTGGATATACCTGAACTTATCCGAAAGATAGTCGCGTGTTTCGCTGTCGCATCTTAAAAGACGCAGAGTTTCCGTCAACAGGTCGTCGAAGTCCAGAGCGTTATTTTCTTTCAGGCGCCGACAGTACTTTTCGTAGATGATAACGATATCGTCGATACCCCTTTCGAAGGCGTATTTTCTGCCGTACTCTTCGGGATCCATACCGAGCATTTTTGCGTTTCCGATATGATACTTAGTACTCTTTAAAAGCTGTTCGTCGTCGAAATCGAGTTCCCTGAACACCTTTTTTATAACGTTGTTTCTCTCTACGTCGCTGTAAATCGAAAAACCGTGTTTTATGCCTATTCTGTCGCCGTAGTCTCTGAGAATCTTAACGCACATAGAGTGAATCGTACAGATCCATCGGCTGTCGCCCTGACCGAGCATTTTTTCAAGCCGCTCTTTCATTTCGCCTGCGGCTTTGTTGGTAAAGGTTATTGCGAGAATCTGCGAAAGCGTCGCCTTGCCCTCGCCGATTATGTAAGCTATACGCGACGTAAGTACGCGCGTCTTTCCGCTCCCTGCGCCGGCAAGCACCAGCACGGCGCCTTCAGTATCGGTGACGGGTTTTATCTGTTCTTCGTTAAGCGATTCAAGTAATTCCATATAAGAAATTATAACATATCCGCGTCCGAAATACAATTAAAATTTATCATAATAATTAAACCCTGCCGAGGCAATTTGCCTCGGCAGGGTATTTGATATGCACTTTTTTGAAAATAAGCTCACAAGTTTTTTAAGCCCTGACAAACGGAAGGTCTTCAAGGACGGCAATAAGTATTCAGGCTACGCCATGCTTGCAAAGAGCTTTTCAACCGAGTTCGGCAAAAACTGTATATGGATAGAGGATCTGTACGTTCTGCCGTCGGCAAGAAGTCGGGGCATAGGCAGAGCGTTTTTTGAATATGTGCGCAAAAAATATCCCGACTGCGTACTGCGCCTCGAAGTCGAAAAGGAAAATACGCGCGCAGTCGCACTGTACGAAAAGTGCGGTTATAAAACTTTGCCGTATTCGGAAATGTATAAACCCGATTAAATTAAAAACCGCATTGCCTTATGCAATGCGGTTTATTTAAGCGTATCCGTATTTTTTACGCTTGACAAATACGAAGATCATCGAGGTTATCATTGCGAGAATATCGGCTATCAGAGTCGACAGCCATACTCCCGTAAGTCCTAAGAATACAGGCAGAACCATAACCGCGGAAATCTGAAAGACTATCGTACGCAGAAACGAAACAAGCGCGGAAATAAGTCCGTTGCCGAACGCCGTGAACATTGACGAGGCGAACATAGAAAAGCCTGCGAACATAAACATAAACGAACAGATATAGAAGGCGTTTTTCGTCATTTCGAAAAGCTCGTCGTCGTAGCCGACGTAAATTTTGGATACGGGATAAGCAAGCCCGATTGCAAGACCCGTCATCATTACGCCCGCTACCGCCATTATTATCATACTCTTTCTGAAAATGTTTTTCAGTTCAGCCTTATTGCCTGCGCCGTAGTTAAAGCCGATAATCGGTGCAACGCCTATCGCGTAGCCTATAAAAATGGCAAAATAGATAAAGTTGACGTACATTAAAACGCCGTAAGCCGAAACGCCGTTTTCGCCTGCAAGCTCTAAAAGCTGTGCGTTGAAAACTATTGCGACGACGGACGAAGAAATCTGATTTATAAATTCGGAAGAGCCGTTCGTGCAGGCGTTTAAAAGAACTCTTAATTTGAATTTCGGTTTGCAGAGCCTTAAAAGGCTGTTATTTTTCAACGAGAAATATATTGTCGGAAGAACGGCTCCCACAACCTGACTTGCGCAGGTGGCGATCGCCGCGCCGGCAACGCCGAAGCGTACCGCGCCGACCAGAATACCGTCGAGGACTATATTCATACCGCCTGCTATGCCCGTCACCAAAAAACCGAGCATAGGTTTTTCCGCGGTAGTAAAGAATGCCTGAAAGACGTTTTGCAGCATAAAAAACGGTATCGTGCCTAAAAGAATTCTGCCGTACAGCACGCAGTAGTCGTACGTTTCGTCTTCCGCGCCTATCCACTTTGCTATATAAGGAACCATTATCTCGCCGACAGCGCAGATTATAACTCCGCTCACGGCGGTAACTATTATGAAAAGCGAAAAGTATTTATTCGCCGTCTCCCTGTCGCCCTCGCCTAAAAGACGGGAAACTATTGCCGTTCCGCCCGTACCGAGCATAAACCCGATAGCCGCTAAAATGGCAATGAAAGGATATATAAGATTGACAGCAGAAAAAGCCGATTTACCCACAAAATTCGATATGAAAAAGCCGTCGACCACAGTGTAGATCGACATAAAAACCATCATAAGCACGGGCGATAAAACAAACCGCAATAATCTTTTGTAAGTGAAATGGTCCGAAAGCTGAATCCTCATAATAATAAAAACCGAATAAGAAACGGGAGTTTCACCCGTCATCTTATCCGGTCCGATAATCCTTTGTTATCTTACCCTCCGATGAATTGCACATATTCTAACAGAATAAAAAAATATAGTCAAGCTAATTTTTCAAAAAATTCTACGCAAAAAAAAGACTTTAAATACCGACTTCACGTTCTCTGCGGTATTTTTCAAGCGCTTTTAAATAGTCGGCGGAAAGTTTAAGCGTATAGCGCTGTTTTTCTTCATAGGAAAGCGTATCGAAATATTCCCTGTCCGTAAGCCTGCCGATAGCGTCCGAAACTTCGCCCTCTGCGTCCAGCAAAGCCTTGACTTTCAAATAAAACTTGTCCTGCTTTTCGCCCTTGATTTCACTCTTTACTTTGGTTTTCAGATCCGATTTTATCTTTATTTCGTTAAGTCCGCGTTCCCTTGCCATTACCGCGCCGTCGTCGATATTCTTTTTCCTGTCTTCCCAGAAATTGTTTTTCATCCTGAGTTTTGCGGCGTGAGCCAAACCTTTGATATCTTCCATAACCACCTCTCGATAAATCTTGATAAAGTATTTAACAACGCGCGTTTCACCAAAACGCAAATTGTGACACAATACGACATATAGCTTAACGTAAAACGCCTGTCCGACTTACCGTCGGACAGACGTTATCTTTTAGTTTTTGTTTCTTTTTCTTGCGGCTTCCGCCTTTTTACGCTTCTTCACGGAAGGTGATTCGTAAAACTCTTTTTTACGCAAATCGCCGATTATACCGTCGCGCGAGCACTTTCTCTTGAAACGGCGCAGCGCGCTTTCAACCGACTCGTTGTCGCCTACTCTTATAGTTGACATATCCTCTACCCTCCTTCGCCTTACGCAGTTAGTAATGATATAAATAATACTTTAACAGTTTAGCAAACATTGATTTTTAAGTCAACTTATTTTTGCGCGTTTTTCAATTAAATTATTACAGACCTATCGCAACCATAACGACGTTGACGACAATGCCGACCGCAACCGAAATGAGATACAGTACAAGCGCGAAAACTACGTTGCGCTTTATTTTTTTTGTGTTTTTGAAAAGTACGACGAGTCCTAAGCCGGCGTTTGCGCAAAGCCCCGCGGCACAGCTTCCCAGAGTAATACCGCCGTTGATGTAAGTTGCGGTAATGACAGCGCTCGAAGCGCAGTTGGGAATAAGTCCTATAAGCGCGGTGATGAACGGCTGAAAATACGTTCCGCCTATCATAGCTTCGGCGATTTTATCTTCGCCTACGGCGTCTATGACGAACCCGAAAATGAGATTGACTACTAAAATATAAAAAGCAATCTGCAAGGCGTGGAACAGCGGATTTATCAGAAACACGCGCACGTCGCTCTTGCCGTCGTGCTCCCTTCCGCAGGAATAGGCGTGTATCTCTTCGGGAATTTCTTCCGTCAGTTTTTCGGCGGAATAGAGAAAGTTGACCAAATACCCGATACCGCATCCGACTATCAGCTTTATTACGACGAGAGGCATTATCGCCGAGGCGGACGCACCGCTTGAAAGAAGGATAATGAAAGCCTCGTCAGAGGTCGCCAAAAGCACAGCAAGAAGCGTGCCCGTGCGGATAAGCCCCTTGTCGTACAGCTTTGCCGCCATTACCGAAAAACCGCATTGCGGTATCAGCCCCGTAGCCGAACCGATGAGCGGAGCCAGATTTCCCTGTAAAATTTTATGGTTGTGCGAAAAGGTCGTCCTGTGCTCTAAAAATTCGATGAGAATGTAAATTACGAGCAGGAACGGCAGAACCGTCAGCGTATCCAAAAACGCGTCTAAAACAATATTCCACATACAAAATAGTCTCACAAAAAATTTCGGCTGAGATGCGCCTCAATTTTTTCGTGAACTGAGGGCGTTGCCCTCTGTTTGCGATAACTAAGGCACACAATTATAGAAATCGCAAACATTCACCTACTGAGGTGGCGGAGCCACAAATTGAGTACGCTAAGCAAAAAGTGTGATTTTTGCTTGCGCCGTAAATTATTTTAAGAGTTAATAGCAAACTAACCGCTAATTATTTATTGACCGATAATAACTTTTTAAACCATATTAAAAACCCCCTTTCGGGGGGCTTATAATCATTTTTTCTTTTTTGTGCGTTTGTCGGCTTTGAACTTCTTTAAAAGTTCCTCTTCCTCGGTGAAAGGCAGAGGTTTTCTGTCCGCGTCCGCAAAGTCCGTTTTTTCATAACCTGCGTCCCTCTTCAAAAGATTAAGGCGCGTTTCGCCGTCGAAAAGATAGGTATGCGATACATCGATTTTCAGTCCCGTTTCACTGCCGGACTGCGCGTCTTTATCCGTTACCGCAACGAGCGTCTGTCCGCAGTATGCGCACTCGGCAAAGTTGGTTTCGCCGTCGCTTTCGGTCTTTGATATCTTTGCTCCGTTTCCCTTCTCCGTTTGGACGTCCTCGGGGCGTATTCCTAAAATTACGGTCTTTTCCGTATTTACATACGCTTCGATATCTTCGAATCTGTCAATAATATTCTGTGTAAGCTTGAGTCTGAACTCGCCCTTTTCGGCAAATACGTCCCCGTCCGTTTTGACGATTTTCGCGTTGTTGACGAAATTTATCGTAGGCGAACCTATTAAAAACGCGACGTACGCGTTCGCAGGGTAGTCGTAGAGGTTGGCAGGCGTATCTATCTGCTGAACTGTTCCGCCCTTCATTACGACGATGCGCGTGCCGATAGTCATTGCCTCGTTGAGATTTTTCGTGGCGTAGACGAATGTTCCCTCCATTCTCGCCTGCAAATTAATTATGACGTTCAAAAGCTCGCCTTTTAAATTATCGTCAAGCCCGGACAGCGGTTCGTCCAGAAGATAGAGCTTCGGCTCCCTGACCATAGCCCTGCCTATCGCCACTCTCTGACGCTGAGCGCCCGTAAGAGTTTTCGGTTTTCTGTAAAGTATATCGGCAAGACCTAAAATATTCGCCGCCGACTTTACGCGCTGGTCGATAAGCGTTGACGAAGCTTTGCGCATTCTCAGTCCGAAAGCCATATTGTCATAGACGTTGAGCGAGGGATAGAGAGTATCGTTTTTGAACACCATTGCGATATCCCTGTCCTTGGGCGCACATTCGGTAACGTCCTTGCCGTCGATAAATATCTGACCGTCGGTGACGTCTTCGAGCCCTGCTATGACTCTTAAAAAAGTGGATTTACCGCTCTCTTCCGCGCCGACAACTACCAGAAACTCCCTGTCGGAAGTTTCGAGATTTATATCGTATAGCGCAAGCGTTCCCGAAGGATATACTTTGTTTACGCCGTTGAGTTTTAAACTTGCCATATAACACCAAAACTGAATTTAATAAGGCAATTATATCATACTTTTAACTTTTTTCAAACATAACTTGCGCTATTCGATAAAAATTATTGTGTTTTTTTTGTAAAAGTGTTATTATTTATCCGTGAACGCAAAAAATTATAACGCGCTTATGGAAAAAGAAGTTGCATCGTTTGATAAAAAGCAAACGCTTTTACTGCACTGCTGCTGTGCGCCCTGTTCCTCCGCGTGTCTTGAAAGGCTGAAAGACAGTTTCGAAATTACGGTATTTTTCTGTAATCCGAATATCGAGGATGCGGAATACGAAAAGCGGAAAGCCGAGCTTATACGATTTATCGGCGAAACGGGCTACGCGGAAATTCTTGAATGCGGACACGACACCGGCTTATACTATTCGGCGATAAAAGGGCTGGAAGGCGAAAAAGAAGGCGGAAAGCGCTGTGAAAAATGTTTTTATCTCAGGCTTAAAGAAACTGCGGAAACCGCCGAAAAATTCGGGTTCGGATACTTTGCGACTACGCTTACTATAAGCCCTCTGAAAAACGCCCGTCTTATAAACGAAATAGGCGAAAAGCTCGCCGAAGGGAAAAAAGTAAAGTGGCTGTATTCCGATTTCAAAAAAAAGGACGGATATTTAAACTCGCTCCGTCTGTCCGAAAAATATAATTTGTACAGACAAAATTACTGCGGTTGTGTTTACAGCAAAAATAAATAATTTAAGATTAATTACGGTGCAAGGAAGATTTTCTTTCTAAGAGCGCCCCATTGCGAAAACTTTCGATCACGGACAATTGTTTTCGCAAAACATTTTGTGAGGACTTTCTATGGATATTAACAGATACCGCCCCTCTTACGGAGTGGAACAAAAGCATCTGACAAGGCTCGCCGATTACTCTACGGAAGAGATATTCGAAGTTTTATATGCAACGAAAGCGATGAAAGCCAAGTTCGCCGCACACGAAAGCACTTGCATTTTGCAGGGAACTACCGTTGCCCTGCTTTTCGGCGATACTTCGCTGAGAACGCGTTCGGCTCTGGAAATAGGCGTCCGCCAGCTCGGCGGAGTTTGCGTTAATCTTCCTTACAGCGAAGCCGATATGCAGGCAGGCGAGAATATCGCCGATATAGTCAAAGTCGTTGCGCGTTACGGCGTGGGCGCTTTGGTAACGCGTACGATAAACCAGAACGACCTTGACGCGTTCTGTGCGGTTTCGCCGATTTCGATTATCAATTCTTCGAACGAGGACTATAATCCCGTGCAGACGCTTTGCGACCTTTTTACTGTCTGGGAAAAGAAAGGCAAGTTCGAAGGGCTGAAAATCGCGTACGTCGGCAAGGGTGAAAACACCGCCGTATCGCTTATAATGGGCGCGATAAAGTGCGGTATGGAAGTCGCCGTTTCAACGCCGAAAGAATTTGCGATAAAGCCCGAACACCTGACGAGAGCCGAGCAGTACGGAAAGATTTTTATCACAGACAATCCTGCGGAAGCCGTAAAGGACGCCGATATCGTCTATACCGACAACTACAATTACCACTCTTTACTCTCCAAAAAGGACAGCGAAATTCTGTTCCCGTATCAGGTAAACAATTCGCTGATGTCGCTTGCAAAACATAACGCAATGTTTATGCACCCCCTGCCGGCGTCGCGCGGAGCGGAAGTCACTGCGGACGTGATAGACGGCAAACTGAGCGCCGTTTTGGATCAGGGCGAAAACAAACTTCACGTCATAAAAGCAGTTCTTGCTTTATTAATTAAATAATAAATTAAAAAACTCTGCCGAACTCAAAAAATGTTCGGCAGAGTTTTTTAATTTATTTCGATTACTACTATTTCAGGGCGGTTGAAAAGGCGCAACGGGAATTCTGAATTGCCGAGTCCCCTTGAAATAATCATTGCGCTGTCCCCCTCCCGATGCAGGCCCGAAGTGTATTTCGGGAATTTGCCCTGACCCGGGGCATAAAGCCCGATTTTCGTAAAGGGTATGCGCCACTGTCCGCCGTGCGCGTGTCCGCAGAGAACGAGATCGTAACCGTATTTTGAATATTTATCCTTAAAAAACTGCGGTTCGTGCGCAAGAAGAATTTTAGGTTTTTTATCGGGAGTTATCTTTGCGATTTTGTCATTCCTCAAAGACGCGCCGTTTAAGCCCGTGACTGTAAGAGAGCTGATTTCCGCCGAGGCATCGTCCAAAACAGTTGCGCCTGCTTCCTTTAAAGCTTTACGCAGATTTCTGTATCCCTTGTTGCGCATTTCGTGGTTGCCTGCAACATATATAACGGGAGCGATTTCCTTTAACGATGCGACGGCTTCGACTGCGACTTCTAAATTTTTCGGGGTATACAAATGAATAATATCGCCGGTGATTGCGATAAAGTCGGGCTCTATCGCCCTGACTTTTTCGATAAGTCTTATATTCTTATGCCCGAAGCGTTTGCCGTGCAAGTCGGAAAGGTGAACGATTTTCAGTTTGGGCGCACCGTCTGTTTTTTTGCGGTATCGGGTAATTTTTATACAGCTGTTGTTGAACCAAACGAAAAGCACGCAGAGCGCGGAAAAAGATATCACGCCGACAGCGATATAAAGATAAATCATTTGACCTCCGCCACTATTCTGAAAATCGGCTTGCCCCTCTCTTTGAAAAGCTTTTCGTGTTCGGTTTCGATATCGCCCGCGACGGGGTGATTTTTTAAGTCCTCACAGACCTCTTTTATTTCAAAGCCTGCCTCTTTATAGTTTTCAAGCGAAAAGAGATAAAAATCTTTATCGTCGGTTTTCTGAACTATTAAGGAGCCTTTTTTCAGAAACGATGAATATATATTTAAAAATCTCGTATGAGTTAAACGCTGTTTTTTATAGCCCTCTTTGGGAAGAGGGTTTGAAAAATTGAGATACAGCTTTTCAACCGAATTTTCTTTGAGATATTTGGGAAGAACTTCGGCGGCGCAGTTCAGAAAGCAGACGTTTTCAATCCCTTCTCTCAGCGTCCTTTCGCAGGCGTCGATGATTACGTTTGAAATTTTTTCGACTGCGACGAAGTTGATATCGGGGTTTAATTTTGCCGTTTCAACTATAAATTTACCCTTTCCGCATCCGATTTCGAGATGCACGGGATTTGAATTTCCGAAAATATTTTCAAAGTCGAGGTATTCCTTTACCTCGGCCGACCTTTTCATATTTTTGTCAGAAAGGTCGGCAATTTTAAGTATTTTACCGCAGGCTGACAGCCTTTCGTCCAAGTGTGGTTTTCTGTGCATTCTCATAATAATGTTATTATATCACCGATAATAAAATTAATCAAATTATTTAATTAAAAAGTGTTTAAAGCGTTTTATACGAGTTATATATAAACGTCGGGTGAAATATGCGTTCGTCGGGGACGCAGAGGGAATTTTTTTGAGTTTTATTCAGATTATAAACACTTTCACCTTTTACGGGTTAGACATAGGCGCGCTCGCGCTTTTAACCTGCGCTATAACTCAGCTTATAAAAAGGCTTTTCTTCAAAACCGCGAGAAAAAAGCTTGTTACGTTTATGCCGTTCATTATCGGTACGGCTCTCTATGCAGTATATGCCGTTATCCGGAATTTGAGCTTTGAATATCTTTTAAACGAATACGTTTCGATTCTGGAACACGGAATTTCGGTCGGGGCGGTTGCAACGCTTTACTACGTTTTATACGAGCAGTTCATAAGGGAAAAAGACGGTCTTTCCGAAACCGAGGGAGTTATTGCAACGCTTTTGGAAGGCTACGTTCCTGCGGAAAATCTCACCGCCGCTTCGAAGGCGGTCGCCTCCGCGATAGAAAAGGACGTGACGGGCAACGGCGCGGAAAAAGCGCAGAAACTTTTAAGCGAATATTCCGACGGAAAAATAAGCGAAAACGATATTCTGCTTTTATCGAGGCTGATAATAGAGACGCTTGCGCACATTACAACCAAATAACAAAAACCGCACGCTTTATTTAAAGCGTGCGCGTTTTTTAGTTTGTGCTGATAACTTCTATCTTATAACTTATTTCCATTCTGTTGAGAACGTCGTCTTTGAACGCGTCGTAATATTTATAATAATATTTATGGAGCTGTTTTCTTATTCCGAGCATATCGCAACCCGTCTTACGGCTGATCTCTATCAGATTTTCAAACCGCGTTTTAAGTTCCTTTTCCGCTCCGTCCAAAACTTCTTTTTTAACCACGTCGTCGTTGACTACGCTGTGCGGTTCCAGAACCTTTTTGGCGCCCTGAACCTGCGCGTTCGCCTTGAACGTGACGGTGAGCTTCGGCACGCCCTTTTCGACCTTGAAATCGGCTTTACCCGAAATACCCTTCAAACCTATCGTATACTCGGTTTCGCCGACCGTACAGGGGATAATTGCCATATCCACGCTGGTTTCAAGCATATTGAGCGCGAACGACTGGGTTTCGTCTAAAATTCCGGCGAATTTGCCCTCCGAAAAAATTGCGGTTTTTCTTGCGGTAAATTCGACCGGCTCATCCTGTCCGCCTCCGCTCTGCGCGCTCGCTCCGCCCTGACCGCCGTTGGACTGTCCGCTTCCCGAAGCAGTGCTTTGGCTCTGTTCTACGTCGTCACCGCCGATTCTGTCGCCGCCTCCGTTCTGACTCGTACCCGGTTTATTCATCTGTATATACGGCATATAACAAGCTTTGCTCTCGGAAAAGTTAGCCTCGGCGATGGTTTTTAAATTGGCTTTGGTAACGTTGCCCGACTTTTCGAGTTCATGCGAGAGAACTTTCTGCAATCCTTCCGAATTTTCGGGAGCAATGGACGCAGGCTTTGCAAGCATATCCGAAGCCTTGCCCTCGCACATTGCGACGAGCGCGGTAAGTTCGGAATAGTTGCGCCTGTAAAAACAGCCTAAGACCTGAAACAGTTCCTTGTCCTTACAGCTGTCGCCTATTAAAATGAGCTGGCAGAACAGCAGCTGCGGATAGGTGCCCGTCTTTGCGTTGATTTCGTTGAGTGCGTCGGCGATGGTGAAACCGCTTCCCTGCACCTCGATATAATTAATACTGTCACCGCTCGTAGAGGGCTGAGGCACGGCTATCTGAGCCGTTACCTGCACCTCGTCCTCCTCCGTATCCACGCCGACGGCGACTATGAAAGAGGTCTTATGAATATCTACAAGCCCGAAGTCGTTGGTGAAATACAGTCCTAAAAGCGCGACCACTATCGCCCAATATAAAACGGGAACGTATTTTTTAATCTTCTTCATTCTTTTTCCTCAAAAACCAGCTTGCAAGCGGAATCAGATTTGCAAATATCAAAAAGACTATCCACATCCACTTCGAAAACAGAGTGCTGATCGCATTGTATTTATTGTCGCAGAAAATGAGTATCAGGAAAAATACGGCGTTGACCGCGACCGATAGGACGGCGCGGTTTTCATAGCCCGTACACTGCGCTATACATTCGATTGCAAGCTGAATATTTAAAACGAGGGCGAACAGCATAGTTATTTCAAGAACGTACAGCGCCAAAAGGTCTATTCTTCCGACTAAATCTATCGCAGGGAAGAAAAGCGAAATTTTAGAAATTGCGAAATGCCTTGTCGGAGCTACGTCGCCGTAAATTCCGTAAAACGCAGCAAGTACTACGAGGACGAAAACGGCTCCGCCGATATAGGATATCGTTATCTTCGCCGCGTCGCCTTTTTTGTATCTGAACCGACCCATAAACATTAAAAGATAAGCAGGCTCGATAAATCTGAATACGCTTGCAAGCGAGCTTGAAAATATCTTTTTCGGCTGTGTGAACACGGGCAGGAAGTTATCGAATTTGACTTCGTGCAGCGACATAACGAGAATTAAAAGCATCGAGAGCAAAAACAGCGGAAGACATATGTCCGCACACCTGCCTATATTCAGAAACGGCTTCGCCGAAGCGTAGACGAGAAAGAAAAACACTGGCAGAAATATCATGAGCGAGGGCACCGTATCATAGAAAATGTCGTGGACGTATAACTTCTGTTCGAACAGCGGATTTATCGTTGCAAGCAAAAAGAACAGAGCAAACAGCCCGAAAATTATTCTTGCGAAAATATTTCCGAAAGTATCTTTCAGAAGTCCGAAAAAGGTTTTGTCCGTTCTGGAACAGAGATAGCTTACAGACCAGACAATCACGCCCTGAACGGCAAAGTTTATGAGAGCCGAAAACAGCAGATCTCTGCCGGTATAATAGCTCAGATAAGTGGGATAGATAATAAACTTGCTTACCGCCGTATATATCAGCATAATAAAGCAGATCTGCCTGCAACTTATTTTTGTCATCTTTCCTTTATCCTCACTTTATTTTTTGCTTTGAACGCCTCGGGGCGTTTATTGAGCGCGTACATATTAGATTTGACTATACTGTCGTAAAGATCGCCCTTGATAATCGGAGCGAACGGCGCGAGAAGCGGAACGCCGTAAGACTGTTCCGAAACGAGATAGCATATAAGAAACGCCGTAAACATAACTATTCCGAACGTACCCAAGCTTCCGCCTATAATCAGGAACAGCCACCTCAGCGTAGTCGACGTTTCGACTAAATCGGGAGTGGTGAAAAGGCTTATCGCCGAAAAAGCTATGATGATTATCGCAGGCGTGGAGATAATTCCGGCCTGCACCGCCGTGTCGCCGAGAACGAGCGCGCCGACGACCGACATCGCAAGTCCGACGTACTTCGGCATTCGTATAGACGCCTCTATCAGCACTTCGAGTAAAAACAGCGTCAAAAACATTTCTACGCTCGGCGAAAGTGCAAGCCCCGAAACCGAACTTGAAATTTTGAGCAACAGCCTATACGGTATGAGCTGTATTTTGAAAAGCTGTGCGGAAACGTAGAACGCAGGCAGAAAAATTCCCACCATAAGCGAAACAAGGCGCAGAATTCTTAGAATCGTCGAGCGGTACGAAACCTGATAATAGTCCTCCACCGCCTGAAAATCTTCTATGAGCATATACGGCACAGTCAGCGCTATCGGCGAGCCGTCGACTAAAATTCCAACCCTGCCCTCTGAAATTTTTGCGCAGAAAATATCGGGCTTTTCGCACGAGCCGTTGTGCCTGAAAAGCGACTTCGGCTTTTTGGAAATGAACTGTGAAATATACGAAGAATCGGGAACAATGTCGACGCTCTTTTGCTCGATTTCCTTTTGCACGCGTTCGGCAAGCCCGTCGGGACAGATGCCGTCTATGAATATCAGCGCGACCGCCGTATCCGACTGCTTTCCGGCTCTCAGCGTTTTTATCTGAAGCTTATCGCTTTTAAGGCGCTTTCTGACAAGTCCCAAATTCGTCTTGATGTCTTCGGTGAAGCCCTCCCTCGGTCCCTTTACGGCGACCTGCGTCGGAGGTTCCGCAACCGTTCTGCCGGGAGGCTTTTTCAGACCTATTATAAAGAAATCTTTTTCGCCGTCGACAAAAAGCACGGCGTTGCCGTCGGAAATTTCCTTTATCGCGTCCGCTATCTTATCTCCGTCCTTGACCTCAGGCGAAGCAAGGCGCTTTTTTATCTCTTCGAGAGTGTCGTCCTCTTTGACGTCTTTCAAAGGCTTTGCGACAAGTTCGCCCAAAAGCTGTTTGTCGGCTACGCCGTCTGCGTAAATAGAAGCAAACTTCTTTCCGCTCAAAGACGCAAACTCAAAGACAATTATGTCCTCGGAGGTAAGTACGCTTTTAACTCCCTTTATATTCTTATCCAGTGTTACCATAGAATTATTGTGTATATTTAAAATAAAAAAATACCCGTAAACGTTTGTCGCACCGCAAGCGTTTCCCTAAACTGAAAATTAGTAAAATTATGCTTTTAAACGCTTGTCGCACCGCAAGCGTTTCCGCAAACTGAAAATTAGTAAAAATTGTGTGTAAACGCTTGACAACGTTATACTATGTAATGTATAGTATTATACGAAACGGAGTATATATGGATATTCAGCTTAAAAAGGGCGTGCTGGACCTGTGCGTTTTATACGCTATAAGCAAAAGCGAGAGCTACGGCTACAAGATAATTAACGATTTACAGGGTATAATAGATATATCCGAGAGCACGCTGTACCCTATTTTAAAACGGCTTGAAGACAAGGGAAACCTTACGACGCGCACCGCCGAACACAGCGGACGGCTTAGAAGGTATTATAAAATAACCGCATCGGGACTTGAAAAGCTGAATTCGGGGAAAAAAGATCTGATAGAGATACAAAGCATTTACAAAAAACTGTTCGGAGGGAATATATGACGTATAACGAATGGCGCGACGAGCTTAAAAGCAACCTTTTAAGCGTAACGGAAGACGAAAGACAGCGCGTGCTCGATTTCTATGCCGAAGCGTACGCCGACAAGAGAGAAGCCGGAAAGTCCGAGCGCGAAATAATAAACGACTTCGGCGCGCCCTACGACGCCGCACAGCGTATTCTGAACGAAAAGATAGACGACGAGTTCAAAAGCGATGTCACGGCAGAGGAAAAGCCGACGGAAATTCAACAGACTGACAGAAAAAACGAAAAGCTGAAAAAAGAGCGCGACGAACTTAAAAAGGAATGTGAGGAACTGAAAAAAGAAAAAGAGCGCGAAAAAAGCAAGTCTTACGGCGGAAAGAGAAGCCGCGGCTGGCTGTTCGTACTCTTCTGTATAATTTTCAGCATACCTATTTTCGTAGTTATAGTGATGCTCGCTTCCGTTTCGTTTGCGGTTACTATAACTCCCTTTGCCCTCGTTGCAGGCGGAGCCGCCGCAACGGGCGGTTCGATAGGCATTATGATATCAGGCGATATAGCCTACGGGCTGTATACGCTGGGTGCAGGGCTTGTTTCGCTGGGCGCAGGTATCGCCCTCTTCCCACTGCTTTTAAAACTTGTAAAACTAATCTGGAAATTTTTTAGAATTTTCTTCTCTGCTTTAAGACGCGTTATAGGCGGAAAGGAGCGTGCGGTATGAAGACGGTTATAAAAAGCCTTATTATAGGTATAGTAATAGCGGCAATCGGCGTAGCGATTATATTGATTACTCTTGCGGCGAACGACTGGAAATTCAAAACCGATTACGAAATCAAAACGGCGGAATTTGAATACGGCGGTTTATCGGTAGTTATCGATTCGGACGCGAACACTGTTAAAACCGAGTTTTACGACGGCGACAAAATAGAAGTCACCTACCCCGAAAGCAAGGGGTTCAGAACGGAGATAAGCGAAAACAGCGGAAAGTTTATATTCCGCTCCAAGACGAAATGGTATTATTCGTTTTTTAACTGGAATTCGTTCTGGAATATGCCCGAAACCGTGATAAAACTGCCCAAAGACAGAGTTTACGACATTTCGGTAAAAATAGGCGCGGGTAGCGTGTACCTTGCCGACGGTGAATATAAAAACGTGAATATAAACATAGACGCAGGCGCTTTCAACTGCGGAACGCTGGACTGCGACCGCCTCGTCTGCGACGTGGACGCAGGTAAAATAAATATTAACTCGGTCAGCGCAAATTATCTTGAATGTGACGTGGACGCAGGCGGAGTGGAAATAACAAAGACTGCCTGCCCCGAAATTCTTATTGACGTGGACGCGGGCGGAGTTAAAATGTATATCGACGAGTTAAAAAGTCTGTACAGCATAAGCGCGAAAGTTCACGCAGGCAAATGTAACGTATCGGCGCAGACGGGTACTTCCGCAAATCACAAGATTGACGTAAAAGTCGACGCCGGCAAAGTCGAAGTCAATTTCGCAGGATAATTGCCTTTGACAAATTCCGACAAATATCTTATAATACAGCCGAAAGGCTGTATTTTTTGTTGCCTCTTTTTAAGGCGACGCAGTAATACGAAGCTTACCCCCCCCCCGCCGTTCGCTTTCTATAAGCGAGCAGTACAAGGAGCCTGCGTAAACCGCAAGGGCGCTTACAGAGAAGTAAGCAACCGCAGCGGTGCGTAAAGGCGACGCAGTAATACGAAGCTTACCCCCCCCCGCCGTTCGCTTTCTATAAGCGAGCAGTACAAGGAGCCTGCGTAAACCGCAAGGGCGCTTACAGAGAAGTAAGTAACCGCAGCGGTGCGTAAAGGCGACGCAGTAATACGAAGCTTAGAGGAAGCGAAAATGCGAATTGATTATAATTGCGAATATTTCAATATCAAAGACACCTTGGAATGCGGACAGGTTTTCCGCTTCAACCACTACAAAGACGGCTATCTCGTATATTCTGCGGACAAGTGCGCATACGTTCATACGGACGGCGGAAAGACCCTGATAGACAGCGACGACGGCGATTATTTTTACAGGTATTTCGACCTTGACAGGGACTACGGAAAGATTGTCGGCGCCGCGCTTTCGTATGAAATTCCGCTTCTTTCCAAAAGCGCAAGTCTTTGCAAAGGGCTGAGGCTTCTCAATCAGAACAAGGAAGAAATGATTTATTCGTTCGTCATTTCGCAGAATAACAATATTCCGAGAATCAAGGGAATAATAAATAAAATCTGCACACGGCTCGGCGAAAGGATGAGTTCGCCGTACGGCGAATATTACGCCTTTCCCTCCTCTTCGGCACTTGCGGGCGCGGACGTTTCCGTCTTTTCTGAGGCAGGCGCAGGGTACAGAGACGGATATCTTTCCTCGATTTCAAAGCGGATATGCGACGAGGGCATAGCAAAACTTGAAAACCTGAGCACGGAAGAGCTGAAAAAAGAACTTTTAACTTACAAGGGCATAGGTCCCAAAGTCGCCGACTGCGTGGCGCTGTTCGCATTCAAAAAGACGGACAGCTTTCCCGTGGATACCTGGATAGAAAAAGTTTACTTCGAGGACTTTAACGGAAAGCTGAAAGACAGAAAAAAAATAACAGAATATTTTGTCAATTCGTTCGGGGAATATTCAGGCTTTATTCAGCAGTATCTTTTTTACGGAAAACGGCTAAACTTATAATATGCCCGATTATTTTTCGCACGGCATTGCCGCCGAAGTCATATATGAAAAACTGAATACCGCTGAGCGGAAAAGTATTTTAAAAAGTCTGTATCTCGTGGGTGCGCAGGGCGGAGATATTTTTTTTGCGTATAAGCTCAAACCGAAAAACAATTTAGGCCGCGAACTGCACCGCAGAACCCCGACGGAAATTTTCGAAAAGCTTATAGAAGGAAATCTTTCCTACGCGGCGGGGTTTGCCACGCACTACGCACTCGACTATATTCTGCACCCCCACGTCTACGAATATGAGCGAAGCAGGCGTTCGCCGATGGCGCACAACAGCTTTGAGAGCGATCTGGGGCTGTATATCAGCCGTAAATTTCAGATGCGCAGGCAGATTTTACCGAGAGACAAGGTGCTTGCCTGCACCTCGCCCATCTACGACAGTGTAAAAAAGCTGTATCCGCAGATAACCATTACGGGCGTTGAAAGGTGCTTGAAGCGTCACTTCACCTGGACGAAATACTCATACGGAATGAAACGGCAGAACTATAAATGCAAGTACGATTTTTCTATGCTCGATAAAAAAATAGACGAGGCAATCGACCTCGGTCAGCGGTGCGTTGAATGTGTATTGAATAAAAAAATCGACTACGACCTGTTCGGCGGTGATTTTCTCAAAAAATAAGTTCACAAATTTATTGACGTTCGACGATGTCAATAAATTTCGTGATCTGAGGGCTTCTCGCCCTCTTTGCGAAATATTAACGGCGCACAAATATATAATTTCGCAAATTCACCTCGCTCAGGTGCAGGTATGCACAAATTGTGGCGTGCTGCGGAAAAGTGTGATTTTCCTTGCACCGTTATTTATTTTAAAACATTAATAAAGCCTTCCCTGAAAAGGGAAGGCTTTATTCGCTGATTTTATCGTAGATTGAATGATTCTGCAACATTTCGAAAAGCTCCTCCTCGCAGATCTCATCAAGCATACCGTCCGAAAAAAAGTCGAAAATGCAGTATTTGCCCTCGTTGACGTACCTTAAAGCGTCTTTATAGGTGGAGTCCTTGTTCAGCATAACGTGCTTAATTTCCCTGCCGCGTTTGATTTTTTTCGAGGTGTAGTCTATGCGTGAAAGCACTCCCTCGCGCGTGAACGCCGAAACAAGCAGAAATACGGCGAAAATAAGAAGAGTGATATTTCTTAAAACAAACGTAAACAGAAGAACGAGCGAAACGCTTATAATTCCGCTTAAAACCCTTAAAACAATTTTAACCTTCTTTTTCGGCAGAAACAGGCTGAAAAGACAGCTTACCGCCCTGCCTCCGTCCAGCGGATACGCAGGCAAAAGATTGACGGCAAGCATTGCCGTGTTCGCCGAAAACACCGTATCGGTATAGGCGTAAGTCACGGGGAAAAACCACCACAGCCCTGCGCACAGAACGCAGACAAGCGCGTTCACCAAAGGGCCGGCGAGCGCAAGGAATATTTCGTCCCTCGCTCTTATTCCGTCCGTGTCGCACACAGCAGACGCGCCGTACGGCATAAGGCTGATTTTTTCGCACTTAAAACCGAGCCTGCCTGCGTAAAATATATGACCGCACTCGTGAAGGAGCGCGGTCAGAACACAGATAAGATATACGGGCAGTGCGCCGAAGCAAGCCGAGGCGACGCCCAACGCCAGAAACAGCGGATGAAATCTGAATTTCACTATACCGTCCAGACGGGAGTTTCGTTATCGAGTTTAATGCAGGTCAGAACGCTGCCGTTGTCGTAGAGAGTTACTCTCACTTCCGCATTCCCGTCGCTGTAACCTACGGGGATGTTGCTCTCGACCTTGGTTCCCACTGCCGAATACGCGTTGTTAAGTCCCGTAATTTTGCTTGTAAACGTGGAGGTGTGCTTGATTTCCATAGTGTAGACGCCGTCGGTTTCGGTAACGGAGGCAACCGTTCCGTCGCATACGGGATATACGCTTCCCTCTGCGGTAAAGCAGAGAACGCCGTCTTCGGAAAGGGTTACTTCGGCTTCGGAAAAGTCGTTTACTACGGAAGAAAGCTTGAACTGAGAATAAACGAGCTCTTCCTCCGTCGTCTTTGAAAACGAGCTGATAAACGTATTTATAACGGTTGACGGAACTAAAAGATTAGTCACGAATATCGCAAGCGCAATTATGCCTACAAGCGCCGCTTCCGTCCAGAGAATTATGCTCTTTTTGTCCCTTTTGCCCACGGTTTTAAGCTTTTCGGGCTTGGGAGGATCGGAAACGTCCTCCGAAATAACGTAAGCGCCCACGCGCTCGTTCACGCTTTCAACCACGCGTTCCTTTATATTGTCTTCCTGCGGTTGATTCTTCTGCTTGCGCTTGAAAATGCTCCTCTTCTTTGTCACGTTTACCGTGTTGACGGGAATTTCAAGCATTTCAGCATAGTCTAATTGCTCCATCATTCTATCCTCCGAAATTATTGTTACAACATAATGTATTCTTTAAAAATTTTCGTTAGAACATTTTTTTTTAATTTTACATATAATAAAAGCCTTTCCGTTTAAAAGGAAAGGCTGTTTACTTTATATTTCTCCCAAGTAATTCGTCAGCAGTTACTTCGAAATAATCGCAAAGCTTTAATATTGTATTTATAGACGGCTCTCTTTGACCTAACTCATAGAACCCATAAGCTTTTTGCGTTATTCCGAGATATGCGGCTACTTCTTTTTGTAAAACACCTTTTACCTTACGGAGGTGCTTTAAGTTTTCATTGAATTTCATTTTTATTTACCTAATAATATTATAAAACAAATTGTCTTAAAATGCTTGACAAAGTACAAATTGTATCTTAAAATAATAGTACAAAATGTACTTAATGGAAAGGGGAATTTCTATGGATAATTCAAAAGACAAAACTTGCAAAAACTGCGAATTTTATTTAAAGCATTACTTCAGAAGTACGCAGGGATACAGGGAAACGCTTGGGCACTGCCTCAATGACAAACTTCGCCCCGTTTTTTTCAGAAAGGCGTTTTCTCTGCAACACGACTGTAAGCACTTTAACCCTGCGGACAATAAAAAACTGAAAGAAGATTTAAAAAGCAATTTGCAACGACTTGCAAAAGAGCTTGAAGCCGTATGCGAGGTTTTACTTGACGAGGAGCTTATTAAATTAAAAGAAACACCCACTAATTCCGACGAGTTTGTTCCGGAAAACGATGCTTTCTGGGAATGATATTGCTATAAAAGTCTTACGGCAGGTATTTTTTTAATTTTTGTGCTATCTCTTCAAACTGGGTAAAGTCGAGCGTTTCGCCCCTTGCTTTTAAATCTATTCCGCAATCGCTTAAAACGCTTTGAGCCTGTTCGCGCGTCAGGGAAAAAGTTTTTATAAGATTGTTTTCAAGCGTCTTTCTGCGCGAAGAAAACGCGGACTGAACGACTTTTTTATATTTTGACCTGTCCTTGATTTTTATGCGTTCGCAGAAATCGAACCTTACGACCGCGCTGTCGACGTTGGGGCGAGGATAAAAGAGAGTGCGCGGAACGCGCTTGACTATTCTGCACTCTGCCTTGGGCGCAATCATAGCGGTTATCGCGCCGTATTCGCTTGTTCCCTTTTCGGCGCAAAGGCGTTCGGCGACTTCTTGCTGAACCATTACGCAAAGACCCTTGCACTTTTCCCCCTCTTCGATTATCTTCATAATCAGAGGGGTCGTGACGTAATAGGGCAGGTTTGCAACGACTCGGTATTCGCCGACAGATTTTTCAAGTTCAGTCAAATCGACTTTGAGAAAGTCCTTGAAAATGACTTCCGCGTTTTCAAGCCCCGAAAGGCTCTGTCGCAAAACGGGCTGTAAAGTTTTGTCTACGTCGAAGGCTATAACCCTTTTCACTTTTTCGGCGAGCGCCCTTGTCAGCGTGCCGGCTCCGCAGCCTATTTCCAAAACCGTATCACCGCTCTCCGCGCCCGAAAGCGCGACTATCGACGAGAGAAGGTTTTTATCGGTTATGAAATTCTGACCGAGTTGTTTCTTGAACGAAAAGCCGTTTTCTGTAAGAATTGATTTTATATCGTTTTCCATATTTTAGCCAACACAAATAAGAATAGATATATTATAACAACAAATAATAATATTGTAAACGAAATCTTTTAACGTTTACCTCACTTTTGATAAAGAGCCCTGCGCATTTTTGCGCAGGGCTCCGACTTTATTTCAGTTTTCAAGTTTTTTAAACAGGCTATGAGCGGAGATCCAGACGTGCCCGCTCATTTCCTTTAAGCTTATGCCCTTGATTTCAGCCATATTCGCGCAGATTTCCGGAATACTTTCGGGCGTGTTAGGAAAGACGCCGTACTTCGATCTGGGCGGAAGATAGGGGCTGTCGGTTTCGGTCATTATCCTGTCAGCGGGCAGGGCGGCGATAGTTCGTCTTGCTTTTTTACTGCCCGAATAGGTGCTTGTTCCGCCGAAAGAAAAATATACTCCCGCCTTTTCAAGCTCCGACGCGATCTCAGCCGAATGGGAATAGCAATGAAGCATAACGCCTGCGGTGAGCTTGGGCGCGTACTCCCTTAAAATATCAAGCATATCTTCCGCACTGTCGCGCGAGTGTATCTGCACGGGCAGATCAAGCTTTTTGGCAAGCTCCAACTGCGCTGTAAAAACTTTTTTCTGCTTGTCTTTATCGGTGTCGGGATAGTGGTAATCCAGCCCTATCTCGCCTATCGCAACGCACTTTTTATGCTGTGCCAGCTCTTCTATTTTTTTCAGGTCGCCGTCCCTGTAACTTTTAAGTTCGGTCGGGTGAAAACCTGCCGTAAAGTAAACGCAGGGGTATTTTTCGGCAAGCTTTTCCGAGTATTCCGACGAAGGCAAATCGAAGCCGACGGAGATGACTTTTTCTATTTCCGCCGATTGCAGTCTTTTGATAAGCGCGTCCAGATCGCCGTAATCTTCGCCGTTAAGATGGCAATGTACGTCTATAAATCTCAACCTATTTCGCTCCCGTCGGGGACGTCTTTTTCGGGGCTGATAAGCGAAAGCGTGCCGTCGGGCGCTTCGGCGCAGACAATCATTCCCTCGCTTAAAATTCCTTTCATCTCTCTCGGAGGCAGGTTGCAGACGACTATAACTTTTTTACCGACCATCTCTTCGGGCGTGTAGTGGTTTGCTATGCCCGAAAGTACGGAAAGGGTCTTGCTGCCGACTTTGACGGTTTCGTGCAGAAGTCTGCTCTTTTTCACCGCTTCGCAGGCGACGACCGTGCCGACGCGCATTTCCACTTTTGCGAAGTCGTCAACGGTTATTTTTTCCTTTTCCACAATTTCAGCTTCAACCTGTTCGGTTTCCTTTTCTTCTTCCATAATTATATCCTCCGCCTTCTTTCTCTCGAAAAGAGTTGAGGGCGTTTTTGTCACGGTGTAGGAATTGACGCACTTCGTAGAGCCGACTTCCCTCTTCTTTGCGCCTATCTCCTTTAAAATTCTTTCCGCCGTTTCGGGCATAAAGGGTTTTAAGATATTTGCGCCGATGTCGAGGCTTATTAAAAGATTGTATAAAACTTCCGACAGTCTGTCCCTGTTGCTTTCATCCTTTGCTAAAATCCAGGGCGTAGTTTCGTCGATGTATTTGTTTGCACGGCGGAAAAGCGACCACAGCGCGTCGAGCGCGTCTGCCACCTTGAACCCGTCCATCTTTTTAGCGACGTTTTCAAAGGTGTGAACTATCACGTCCTCGAAATCCTCGTCGGGCGTGCCCTCCTTGCCCGTCTTTTCAGCCGTACCGCCGAGATACTGGTTTGTCATCGAAACGGTGCGTTTTACAAGATTGCCCAACACGTTTGCAAGGTCGGAATTGTTTCTCTCGCACAGAAGCGGAACCGTGATAATTCCGTCGTCGGCAAAAGGCATTTCGTGCAGGACGAAATATCTTACGCAGTCGACGCCGAAGACGTCCGCAAGCCTGTCTGCGTATAAGACGTTGCCCTTTGACTTTGACATTTTATCGCCGTTCTGTAACAGCCAGCCGTGACCGAACACGCACTCGGGCAGTTTTTCGCCGAGCGCCATAAGGAAGATAGGCCAGTAAATAATATGAAAACGCAGAACGTCCTTGCCTAAAATGTGGACGTCGGCAGGCCACAGCTTTTTGTAAAGTTCGGACGGGTTTTCGGTATCGAATCCTATCGCAGAGATATAATTTACAAGCGCGTCGAGCCAGACGTAGACGACGTGTTTACTGTCGAAGTCGACGGGGATACCCCATTTGAAAGTCGAGCGCGAAACGCACAGATCCTGCAATTTGGTCCTGATTGTTCCGTCTTCGCAGGCTTTTAAAATTTCCGAATCGCTCTTGCCGATAAATTCGTCGGCTAAGAGGAAGTTGTTCATCATCTCGTTTTTGCGCGAAGTCGGCTGAATAAACTGAGGGTGAGTTACGATATGCTTTATAAGCCGAGGGGCGTACTTGCCCATTGAGAAAAAATACGCATCCTCCTTGGCAGGCTTTACGTCCCTTCCGCAGTCGGGGCATTTTCCGCCTGCAAGCTGATTTTCCGACCAGAAGCTTTCGCACGGCGTGCAGTACATTCCCTCGTATGAGCCCTTGTAAATGTCGCCGTTGTCGTAGAATTTTTTAAATATTTTCTGAACGCACTTTTCGTGTTCGGGGTCGGTAGTGCGGATAAATTTATCGTAAGATACGTTCATTTTATCCACAATACCCTTTATTTCGCCTGCGACTTCGTCAACGAACTGTTTACACGTCACGCCCTTTTCGGCCGCCTTCTGCTCCACTTTAAGGCCGTGCTCGTCGGTGCCGGTCAGAAAATATACGTCCTTGCCCTGCAAGCGGTTAAAGCGCGCGATAGCGTCCGTAAAAATCACCTCGTAGGTATTGCCGATATGCGGCTTGCCCGAAGTGTACGTTATTGCGGTTGTTATATAAAATTTTTCTTTCATAACCAAATTATAGCAAATAAATTTGCCGTTGTAAAATAATTTGCCGTTGTTTTTGTCTTTACGGCACAAGGCAACTATGAATAGCCGAAAATATCCGTGAATATCTTATTTTATGAATATCATTTTTACTGCGGTTTTTATCGCCTCGATGATTGCCCTTTTAATCTGCGCACCGCAGGATTTATTGCCTGCGCTTATGAACGGAACGGAAAATTCCGTTAAAATGGCGGTAACGCTTTTTACAGTCTACGCGGTGTGGATGGGACTGTCGAAGCTGTGCGAAAGGTCGGGCATTTCGAAAGGCGTCGCTAAAGCGTTAAGCCCGATTGCAAGAAAGCTTTTTAAAACCGACAATTATATTGCCACCGAAAACCTTGCAATGAATTTATCGTGCAACCTTTTAGGTCTGGGCGGAGCCGCAACACCGTTTGCCGTCAAAGCCATAGGCGAACTTGAAAAGGAAAAAAATTCCTACGCGCAGAAGCTTTTGTTCGTAATAAACGCGACGTCCATTCAGATACTCCCCACTACCGTAATAGCTCTGCGCGCAGGCGCAGGCTCCGCCGCTGCCGCGGATATATTTCTGCCGTCGCTTATATGCACGGCGGTTTCGACCTTAGTTGCGGTATTTCTATTTATTGCGGGGAATAAGTTATGGCACTGATTATCCCCGTTATTTTTATTTTCGTATTCGTCTTTTCGGCAATAAAGCGGGTGAACATTTACGACAGCTTTACAGAGGGTATAAAGGAAGCGTTCAACTTTACCGTGTCGCTCCTGCCATGCCTTGCCGCAATATTTATGATGTGCGAACTGTTTGAATTGTCGCATCTTTCCGATTTGCTGGTAAAGGCGTTCTCGCCCGTCTGCTCGTTTTTGGGAATACCGGAAGAACTGACGAAACTTGTTTTAATCAAGCCGTTTTCGGGCAGCGCTTCGCTTGCATACCTCAATGAAATCATCTCGACATACGGTGCAGACAGCTATATCGCACGGTGTGCCTGCGTTTGCTTCGGCTCGTCCGAAACCGTATTTTACATATCCGCAGTGTATTTTGCCGGACTGAAAGTAAAAAAACTTGCCTGTCCTATAATCTGCGTGCTGATTGCGACGCTTATTTCAACAATCGTCGCCTGCCTCGTTTGCAGGGTTATGTAAAAACCCTCACTTTAAAAGTGAGGGTTATTTATATAACGGAAGCTGTTGACGTTATTTATTTTTCTATAAATTCTACAGACATTATCTCCACTTTATCTAATTTAACCATTAAACATCTTTGATAAGGCATAGTTGCGTCATCCCCTTTTCTGTTTTCCAGTCTATAATAAATTTTTAATGATTGTTCTTTTAATGTAAGCTTATTAAAAAAATAGTCTCTGGCAGGATAAACGTCGCCAAAAATATAAAGAATCACGATTTGACGATTAAAATCAACCGTTGAATCATATTTCGTAAAAATCTTAGCAAATTCATACTGATTTGTAATAACAAACGTTCTTGAATCAGGTGATTCTTTGTCGTATAAAATTTCTTCCCAAGGATCACTTTCGCCTTCGATGTAATCTTTATTTGGATAGTAAGCCTTAACCCTGTTCTTTTCTAAAAAATCTTCGGAAATCCATTTTTCCGCATGACTATATAAAACGGCATTATACTTATTACAGCCGCAAACGAACGTTAAACATAAGCTTAAAATAATAAATATTCCCGACAAAATAATCTTTTTCATACACTCTCCCCCATTATTATATACTATAAAAAAGCGCAAAGAGATACTAAAGTATCTTTTGCGCTTAACTAATATCATTCTGCATCGGAGGACACCTCCCGTCATTTTATAAATTAAAAATTTTTAAAATTTATATACAACTCTAAAAATCTTCTCCTGAATTTACATTTATTGCTGATTTCAATTAAAGTATAACACTACAAATTCCTTTTGTCAATACACATTGTAAAATAAAGTATATTGTCAGCATAAAGCAAAAAAGAAGAGGTGTGAACCTGAGTTCACACCTCTTCAAATGATAAGGGGGAAAATGATGAGTAAATTGAGCGTAAACAAAACAAGCATTGCACAAGCCCTGTTTACAATATAATTATAAATTTTCGAAAAATAAAAGTAAATTATTTCGAAAAAATTTTTCTGATTTTTTTAAATTATTTTGTCGTAACAAAATTTGATAAAAATTTTCAAGCCGAGCGTATTTTTCCGACTGCTTTCTTCAATTCTCTGACCGTTATATCCACTTCTTCTTCGGTGTTGTATTTGCCGAAGGTGAAACGTACGGCGGACTTTGCTCGGTCTTCGGGCAGTTCCATAGCCGTCAGAACGTGAGAAAGCTTAACCGCGCCTGCCGAACACGCCGAACCTACCGAAACGCAGATTTCAGCCATATCCAGAAGAAACAGGATATTTTCGCCCTCGCAACCGTCGAAAGAAATATTCGAGTGCGACGGAAGGCGCGCGCCTGCGCCGTTTATATGCGTTCCCCCGATTTCCGAAAGCACTCTTTTTTCAAACCCGTCCCTGAGCGCGGAAATTTTTGCGGCGTTTTCCGACCTGAAATTTACTGCATTTTCCAAAGCCTGCGCACAGCCTACGGCGGAAGCCGTGTCGGAAGTGCCTGCCCTGAGTCCCCTCTCCTGCTTACCGCCAGAAACGAGGCGGTTAATCGGAGCGTCCTCTCTTATAAAGACCGCGCCGAAGCCCTTGGGGCCGTAGAACTTGTGCGAAGAAATGCCGAGGGCGTCGCAATACTTTACGGGGAAAGGCAGAACGCCTGCGCTCTGAACGCAGTCGCAGTAATAAAAAACGCCCCTTCCCCTCAACAGCGAGCCGATCTCTTCCACGGGTTGAATTACGCCCGTTTCGTTATTCGCGGACATAACCGCGCAGAAAACCGTACCGTCCTTAATCTCTTTTGCTATTGCTTCGGGGCGGATTACGCCGTTATTATCGGGTTTTACAAAGCTTACTTCATAGCCGAATTTCTGCATATCCTTTGCGCTCTCTATCAAAGCGGGATGTTCTATCGCCGAAACTATGATATGTCTGCCCTTATCCCTCTGCGCCGAGCAAGCGCCTTTTAAGGCAAAGTTGCCCGCTTCCGTTCCGCCGGAAACAAAAAAAAGCTCCTCCGGTTTACAGCCTATCAACTGCGCCGACTTATCCCTCGCTTTCAGAAGGGCGAGGGCGGTCTCTCTGCCGGCTTTGTACTGCGAGGCAGGGTTTGCGTAGCTTCCGCGTAAATAGGGGAGCATTTTATTTAAAACGTTTTCGTCGAGCGGCGTTGTCGCCGCATTGTCAAGATAAATCATCCGAGAAAGATAAATAGATATTTTTCAGCTTTTCAAGTTCTTCCGCGCAGGAATCGTATTCCCTGCCGATTTTCGTTGATGAATTTTTTTCGTTCAGTCTGACTTTTCTGTTTGCCGTCCAGAATCTGTTGAGCGCAAAAAGCGTTCCGGCAAAGGCTATCAGCGCGAGCACGCCGAAAGTAACCGTCAGCGCCACGAACAGCACGCCGCCGTCCGCAACCGTCCTGGAAGCGAAGAAAACGGTGAGCACCAAAATTACGATAAACGGCACGCCTGTGCACGCAAGCAGTAACGTCGAGCGCGAACGCTGGGAGAAAAAGACTTCCCGTCTTTCCGCCTTACCCTTTTCGTTTTCTTCGTTAAGCTTTTTTGTCTTTTCTTCGAATTCGGCGATTCGGGCTTTGAGCGGCCCGCTCTTTTCTTTGAGCTCCGCTTTCTCTTCGTCGGAGGAGTATTCTTTTACTCCCTCGGCGGAAGCGACGCATTTGTCAAGCTCTAAAAAGTCGTTCATATCGCGCGAATTGGCAAGAAGCTGTAAATAGTACAGCTCGCCGTCGTATTCGGTGAGTTCCGAAGCCTGGGAAAAGGCGTACTGCGCGGCTTCATAGTCGCGGTTTTCAAGTTTTAACCTGCCCTCGTGTTTAAGGGACAAAACCTTATTTCTGCGCGCTTCCTGACGTTTGAGTCTGAGCTGTTCCATCTCCTCCTTTTGCTCGGGAGACATCTCCTCGCCCTCGTCCGTGACGACGCTGAATTCGGGAATTTCTTCCTCTTCTTCCTCGGTGTCGATTATAACAAGCTCTTCTTCGCCGTTTTCGTTGATCCTAATACGGTATTTTCTGTCCTTATCTTCGTCGATAAGTCTCTCTTCTGCCATAATAATTACCTCGTCTTTAATCGGTACGTTTTCGCCGTTCCGCCGTATCTGCTTCCGGCGTATTCGCACATTTCGCTGTTTTCAAACAGCGCGTATACTCCGCTTCCCGAACCCGTCATATTGACGGCAAGCGGACAAAACGCTTTTAAATCGTTTATACACTGCCCCACTTCGCCGTTGAGAACGATTGCCGGCTCCGTCAAGGCGTTTGAAAGGTTTTCTGAAAGTCCTTTCAGATCCCCCGAAACAAGCGCGCTTTCCGCCGTATCGGAGTTGCCTGCGTCGCTTAGCATTTTATCGTACAGTGCATAGCACTGCGCCGTGCTTACGCCCGTGCGCGGAACGAGCAAAAGCAAGTTCAGTTTCAGTTTGCCGTCAAGACTTCTTACCTCGCCGCCTCTACCGGTAAGGCGTGCAAATCCGCCCGAAAGCATATAGCGCGTGTCGCTGCCCGTCATATCCGCAAGGAGTTTAAGCTTTGGCAGATCGTTTATTTTATAGAGCTTGCAAAGTCCGTTCAGAACGCCCGCCGCGTCCGCCGACGATCCGCCGAGCCCTGCGCCGAGCGGTATATTTTTATACACCCTGATATCCGCGCCGTTGGTTGCGAAAGCGCCGATAAAAAGTTCTGCCGCCTTTACGGCGTTGTTGTGTTCAAACGGAATATTTTCGCTGTCCAAGCCGTGCATAGTGCAGGTAACAAGCCTGTCTTTGCGTTTTTTGATTACGATAAGGTCGTAAAGGTCAACGGACGCGACAATGCTGTCAATCGTATGATACGTCCCGTCACTGCCTGTTACGGCAAGAGTTAAGTTGACCTTTGCGTACGCCTTTATACGGACGCTTTCCATAACCGTATTATACCACAGCCTAATCAAAAAGACAAATAAAAAAGCCGCATTGCGCGGCTTTGAGTAATTAATGTTTGGTTCTGTAAACCAAAATTCTTTCTTTGCCCGTAAGAGGGAATTCGAGGTCGGGGTTGGTAGACGTAATTTCTTCGGGACTCTGACACAGTTTTTTCGCCGTGTTCCAGAGGCTGTCGCCTGCGGAGGGAACGAATACGCTTATCACGCTTTTTTCAACGTTCAGCTTTTCCGCCTCTTCGATGCCCGTAACGTAGCTTACGTTTCTCTCTTCGCAGTCGGCGACGGAAATTTTCAGAACCGCCTCCGCCTCGCATTCGCCCTCGGCGCGCTGACGGATATTGACTCCGCATACGGCCACGCTTATATTTTCGGGCGTGCCGTTCAGACCGTTTAACTGTACGGCAAACGGAAGGTCGACTTCGGTTGAACGGGTTTCGCCGTTCTGCTCGTATAAAAGCGTTGCCGAAATACTGCCCTCTACCTCGTTGCCCGTGCACATAAATTCAGCCTTTGGAAGCGCAGCCGCCGTAAATGCGCAGGTGTAGTCGAGTCTGGCTTTGGTTGCGCAAAGTCCGCTTACGCGTTCGGAAAATACTTTTATCTCCGTGCAGGGAGTTGCTTTCTCTTCAAAGAAAGTCAGCTTCAATTCACTATCGGGCGAGAATGCGTCTAAAACTACGGGCGTTTCCTCCTCGTCATAGTACACTCCCGAAAAAGCGAGAGAGATGACTGCCTCTATTCCGCACTTTCCCTTTTCCTCGTTGACTCCTGCGTTTATGCTGATTTCTTTGATTTCGGCACGGCAGCCCGCCTTTCTTGCAAGCAAGGCGTCCTCGCAGGCGATTTCGGACTTGAACGGAATTATCCTGTCAAAGCACACGGGCTTTTTATCGCGTATCGCAAGCAGCGAAAGATATATTTCGCCGTTTATTTCAGCCATACCCGATCTGACGGTGCAATCGGTGACGATAACTTCCGCCGAAGGAAGCAAGACGTCCTCCGCGTTGCAGTCGAATTCGTCCTCGACTTCGCTTTCGCCCGAAAACGTCGCAGCGGAATACAGCTTTCTGTTCTCGGTGAGCGCGACCGCGCCGTCGGAAACGGACAAAACGTTTCTTTCGCACCTTGAAAACACGTCTATCTGCGCGCCTATCACAGCCGCGATAAGGTACGACGAACCGTCGCGCTTGATCTGGGTGCGCTCGCACGATAACGCGCACTGGACGATATTAGCAGGCGCGAGGTTGCCGTCATCGGCGAAATGGTTAAATTCCGCGCCCTTCTGCATACGGCACAGCTTGTTGTCCGCGTCCGTATAAACTACGGTACAGATAAGCCTTCCGCCGTAATTAACCCTGCCGTTAGACGCCTCGCACTGAGCGAGCGAAACCTGAGGATAGACGGCGATTATTTCGCCTATTTCCTGTCCCGAAAAGCGGATTTCGACAATTGACTGAGATTTGATTACGGAAACGCAACCCGTATACGCGCCTGTTGCGCACTGCGTTGATAAAGACATAATAACCTCCCTGCACCGTGAACGCACCGTTTTCTGCGTTACCGTACAAAGTATAATATGCCTTAACTTCTGCGTTTATTCTGCAATTCTTTCGGAAATTTTAACTCTTCCGCAAAGAATTTCGGAATACGAATACGCAGTCTTGCCCAAAAAGTTTTTATCATCGGGGCAGACGGTGAAAAGCGAGGGATAGATTCCGCTGAGCGTAGCCGAAAAAGTCACGAATTTGTTTCTGCCTAAATTGAGCTTTACCGTGACGGGTTTCTGGTTGAGTTCCTTTATCGTCTGTTTTATAGCCGATATCGTGGTGTTTGCTTTTATCATACGTTGATTTTTGACAATTTTCCGGCAAACAATACCTCATAAAAAAACGGACGCAGTCACAACCGCGTCCGCCGTATCCGTATTGTTATTAAATCCGTATCAGAAATCGTCGTCTTCGTCCTCGTCTTCGTAATCCTCCTCGTCCTCAAGGTCGGTGAGGCTTTCGAGATCTTCGTCGAAGAAATCGTCGTCAAAGCTCTCTTCCTCTTCTTCCTCCCCGTCAAGCTCGGCGTCGAGTTCTTCCTGCAAAGTATCGTCGTCGACCGTAAGATCGCCGTCGTCTTCGTCGAGGTAATTTTTCCATTCCTCGTCCTTTTCTATATCTATATCTTCCTCGGTTTCATACTCGGAAGCTTTCTGTTTACAGCTTTCGCAAAGTTTTTCGCCGTACCTTAAAGTATTAACTCCGCAGACAGGGCAAAGCTCTTCCTGTTCGAGTTCGCCGTCGAGCTCTTCAAGCTCCTCCTCGTCAAGATCGGCAAACTGCAATTTATCGCCGTGCAGCTCGGCGAGACAGACGTCGCAGTACTCCTGTTTTTCCTCGTCGATATAATTAAGTTCGCATCTGGGACATTTTACGTATCTGACCATATCAATACTCCAAATAAGTTTCGCTGTACATTATATTAGTATTTATTGCATTTGTAAACTGTTTTTGTGAATTTTTTATACGAAAATAAATTTTTTTTCGGCATAAGTAATTATGAGCAACGCCTCCGCGCTTATGCGCGGAGGCGTTGAAATTTTCTTAAATTTTATTCGCCGTCGGGCGTTTCTTCCGTATCGGCAGAATAGACGTCTACACTCTTGTCGTCGGTAGTATCGACTTTGACGCGAGTCTTTTTGTATACGGGCAGTTTTGCCTTGCGTTTTCTTACCACGATTACCGTAACTACCGTCACTGCGCCTGCAATCAGAAGCACTCCGCCGACAATTCCGATGATAAAGCCTGCCTTGGCGCCCTTTGAAAGGCTCTCAAACCAACCCGGCTCCTCTTCGGGCCATACCTGCAAGTAGGTGTCCTTTATATATTGGTCGTAAGCTTTCTTGTCATCGGCGGTCATTTTACCGAGTAAAGAATAGTAATATTCGTTTCTGTTGGAATAAACTTCTGTTCCGTTTACCGTAACTTTCTTATCCTTGTATTCGCTCCAATCTCCGTCTGCGGATACGAAAGACTTGAATTTTTCAACGGTTGCTTTAGAGTAGAACTTTTCTTCGTCCTCGCCTGCGATATCGACGTAAGCCTTTATAATGGTGTCGATATACTCGCTGTCGCCCGTATAGAACGCATAGCGGTAAGCCTTTTTAAGGTTTTCGTAAACGGTTTCGTCAACTTCGTCGATTTTTTTGCTAACGCTCTCGTATAAATCGTTGAGTTCGTCTATCTCTGCATTGCCGAGAACGCCGTTTCCGCTTCTGATATCGCAGACCATAATATGGCTGTAAGCGGTAGTGTCGCTCTTGTATTCGGTCATATTCTTAGTAAGCGACGAGAAAATTATCTGACCGTCGAACATTTCGGGCATATACCAGTCGCTCGAACAGTCCAGATCGAGAATGCGCACGGGAGTGTATTCCGTCACGCTGTCGCCGTCGGGCATTGCGCTGTATTCGGCATATCCGCCGTCATAGCATATACGGTATACGGAATATCCGCTTGCGCCCACGCCCGAAACAGAGTAATAGACGTAATTATCGCCGTCGTGTTCGTCCGTAAACAGAATAGTCGGCTTTCCGCCCGTAGTGATATAGTAAGAATTATTATTGTCAACGTCGGTTATAAGTCTGCCGTTACCGTCGATTACGGTTTTGATAAGTCCGTTGTCGCTTGCAATGAATGCGCCCGTAAGCGTTTTATTATCGAAAATATAAGTGTAGTTAGCAGCGTTCGAGCCGTCGACGAGGATATAATCTTCGGGATTATCCACCGCAGGTCTGTGCGTGAGAAGAGTTTCCTCCTTTACCGCAAAGAGTTTCGCCGTCTTGTCGTTGGTGCTGACTCTCGTATAGAACAAAGTTCCGTTTTCGTACGACGAAAGGGTATAAGTGTAAGGATTGCGTTCTATTTTTTCAGCATTGTCGCCGAAAAGTTCGGGTGCGTTGAACTGAGTTAAGTTGAGCGCGTTGTCCTTCATTCCGACGCCGTCCAAAACGAGCTTGCCGTAGTTGATATAAAGCGGATCCTTTTCCGCGTCGTAGTCCTTTATGTCGGAAAAATCGTACTCTTTTGCAGGTTCCTTGACGTCCGCCGTAACGGTGTACACCTGGTTATAAGCCGAAAGCGCGTTGTTATACTTGAAGTCGGTCACGTTCATCGTGTAGTAAACGCGCTGATTGGTGACGTCCTTTTTGTCGAACATTACCGATTTGACGTTGTATGCTAAGAGCTTGTCCTCTCCCGTCTGCGTGTTCACCGAGTGAAGGTTGATGCAGGACGTGCCATAGAGGTTTTCGTCCTTGGCGACGTACAGAAGATAAACGACGCCGTCTTCGCCCGGAACGTAGCGGTATTCGATGGAATTGTCCTTATAGGTGGCATAGCCCCCTTTCATTACCTCGCTTCCGTCTAATTTAGCGCGCTTGAAGACTATTTCCGAATTCTGAATTTCACCGTCGCTGTTCTTGTTCGACGATGGCGTGGAATAGTAAATATAGTCGCCGTAAACGAAAATTCCGCCGTTATTGTTGCCCGAATGAACTATTTCGGGGACGACAGTTTCGACGTTCTGATAATTCCTTGCGGAAAGGTCGGTCTTTGCAATACGCATAATTGCGCCCTGAACGACTTCGCCGTAGGTATTGTCGGCAGTGTTGGACTGCTTGCCGTTGATAAAGTAGATATACTTCCCCTTTTCAACCGCAAAACCGCCGTTTGACACGACTTCGCCCGTCGTATAGTCGCCGCCGAGAGGTTTACCCTCGTAAACGTCGCTGCACGCCGCAGCGGTAAAAAGCCCTGCGGACATTACGGCTGCCGCCGCAACACAAATAATTTTTCTGAAAAATTTACGCATATTTAAACTCCGGTTGAGTATAAATCATAAAATAATTTATAGGTACTGAATAATTATACACTAAACGCAAAGCATAAGCAATAAATTTCGACTTGATTTTGACGAAAATTTGTATTTTTGGAGGAGAATATTACGGAAAAATTTGCACTTTTAAATCTTTTACAGGCGATATCGGGGCTTTCTGCCGTCAACGAAACGGACAAACCGGAAAACAAGGAAACCGTGACGCCGCCCGAACCGCCGAAAACCGAAAACTTTAACGCTATGGCGAACGTGCTTGCACGCCACGAAGAAATAGCAAACAGAGTCCGAAACAGGAAATAGAATCCTCTTTAGGACTAATAAAAAAAGCGCGCCGATGATCGGCGCGCCCTGTAAAAGGAGGTATTCTTATGAATACTGTATGATTGTGTTTATCTGCCCTTTGGAGCATAATGCAGTCTGACGTGGCGCGGAAGTCCGTTCACCCAAAGCGGTGTAATTTCCGCCTGAATGAGAGGCATAATGTAATGGACAAGCTCGCTCTTGACGTATGTTCCGTCCTCGGTTATCCACTCTGAGGGGACTTTCTTTTCGACGTTTGCTATCTTGTGAACGTCCGCCTCTTCCGCTATGCACATATACGGGTCGTCCGAAATGCGGTTTAAAGTTATGACCAGACCCGTTTTGCCCTCGAACGCCGCCTTGACAGCCGCGCCTCCGCAGTTGAAAGCTTCGGTTACGTCAATTCTCGCCTGAATGTGCGCCGCACAGCGTTGAAGCGAAGAGAGCTCTATCGCCCTCGTCTTTACGCCGTATTTTTCGGCGACTTTGCCTGCGAGGAAACGCGCTGTGCCCGCGAGCTGTTTATGACCGAACGCGTCGACGTAATCAACGTGATCGCTCAGTTCGCAGACGTATCTGCCGTCGGCAACTTTTACGCCCTCGGAAACGGCGACGACTATCGAACGGTTTTCTTTGAGCCTTTCGCCCATACGTTCTACGAATTTGTCGACGTCGAAAACTCTTTCGGGAAGATAGATTTCGTCTACGCCCTCGCAGTCCTCGCCTTTGGCAAGCGCTGTTGCGGCAGTCAGCCAGCCTGCGTTGCGCCCCATAACTTCTATTACCGAAACTACGGGATAATCGTAAACCAAGCCGTCGCGTATTATTTCCTTAGTGGTTGCGGCGATATACTTTGCCGCGCTTCCGAACCCCGGCGTATGGTCGGTTATTGCAAGGTCGTTGTCGATAGTTTTGGGAACGCCTATAAAACGGACAGGACTTTTGATTTTGTTTCCGTAGTCCGTAAGGCGCATAATCGTATCCATAGAGTCGTTTCCGCCGATATAGAAAAATGCGCAGATATCCAGCTCTTTCAGTATTTTAAAAATTTTATCGTAAGTTTCTTCATGCCCCTTTATATCGGGAAGTTTATAACGGCAGGAACCCAAAAACGACGAAGGCGTGCGCTTTAAAAGGTCCATATCGAGTTCGGTCTTTATTCTCTGCGAGAGATCTACTATATCCCCGTCAAGCAAGCCCTTGATGCCGTGAACCATACCGTAGACTGTGTCCGCGCCCCTGTCCTTTGCCGTTTTAAATACTCCAAGAAGCGAAGAATTTATTACGGCGGTTGGTCCGCCCGACTGTCCGACGATAATATTTTTCATTGAATTTCCCCCTGAAAATCTTATAAACGTATTATATCATTGATAAATATAAAAATCAATAGCGCAAATAAAATTTCTTAAAAAATAAAACGCCGACCGAAGTCGGCGCTTTATTATGTATAACACACGAATGAGCTAAATCAGTCCTTGCAGACGAAGACGGGAACAACGGAAACAACTGCCGCGATAATAGAGAAGATACCGCCAACGATTGCGCCTGCTGCAAGTTTATAAGTTTCTTTAATTCCCTCTCTGAATTCTTTGATAAACTCGCTCTTTAATTCGCCTTCAAGACCTTCGGGAATTGAAGGAGTAGCCAGTACCATAGGAAGGAAATAGCAGATACCTGCGCCGATAAAGCAAACCGCAGCAACGATAGGAACGATTTTTCCGCCCTTACCCAATGCCGCAACTACCATAAGAGCAACACCGATTAAAGCAAGGAAAAGAGGAAGCATATAAGCGGAAACCGCAAAGCCCTGACCCATCATAATCTCTTTGCCGAAAGCAATATCAGACCCCTTAAACTCCACCAAGCCGACTACTTTGTCCACTAATGCAGGTGCGAAAAGCATCATTGCAGAAATGAAACCGAAAACAGCGGCAGTTCCACAGAGAATCCATTTCAAGATTTTCTTTGACATTTTTTCATAACTCCTTATAAATTTTTTTATCAAAACCGATAAGACTTGTTCGTCTGCGTTATAACGCAGACGAGGGACGTCCCTCGTTTTGACTGTTACTGTATTCAGTATATCACTACCGATATCAGCCGTCAACTATATTTATGACATTTTTTTACAGATTATGACAAATTTTTATTTTGCAAATTTATCGAATAAAGTGCAAGAGATAAAAAATAAGGCGTCCGAACGGACGCCTTGATTTTTTGAAATTATCTCTTTGAGAACTGAGGAGCACGGCGAGCTTTTTTCAAACCATACTTCTTTCTCTCTTTTACTCTCGGATCCCTTGTCAGGAAACCTTCTTTTTTGAGTGCCGGACGGCAACCCTCTTCGGCTTGGAGAAGCGCTCTTGCTACGCCTAAACGGATAGCGTTTGCCTGTCCCGTATAGCCGCCGCCGTAGACGTTTACGAGAACGTCGTACTTAGCTTCTACGCCTAAAAGAGTAAGGGGCTGTTTAACAACGTACTGTAACACGCCCTGAGGGAAATAGTCCTCGAACGCTCTGTCGTTGATTTTGATTACGCCAGAACCCGAAGGAACAAGACGAACGCGGGCAATTGCCTTCTTTCTTCTGCCTGTTCCCCAGAATTGCAGTTTTTTCTTTAAATTAGCCTTAGCCATATATCAACCTCTTCCTCTTTACCTTAAAATAATTTAATCTCTTCGGGCTTCTGCGCCGAGTGATTGTGTTCAGCTCCCTTATATACGCGAAGCTTTTTGATCATATCTCTGCCGAGCGAGTTTTTAGGAAGCATTCCCTTGACTGCTTCATACACGGCAAGATCAGACTTTTCAGCAAGCATCTTTTTGTAGGAAATTTCTTTCAAACCGCCGATGTAGCCCGTATGATAGCGATAAAATTTATCGTCAAGCTTTTTACCCGTAAGAACCACCTTATCGGTATTTAATACTATCACGAAATCGCCGGTATCGACGTTAGGCGTGAAAGTAGGTTTATTTTTACCGCGAAGTATGGCAGCAACCTTGGATGCAAGCCTGCCTAAGGGAACCCCCGCAGCATCGACAACGTACCATTTTCTTTCAACTGTCTCGGCCTTTGCCATATAGGTTTTCATTGTTTGCTCCTTAAAAGTTTATTGTGTGAAATAATATTTACGGCGGATTTTTTACCGCCCTGCATAAGCATAGACTAATTTTATTATTTTATAAAATTTCTGTCAAGCTGTTTTGAGTTGCGTTTGATAAGTTTTTTATAAATTTTAAAATTAATTTTCAAACGCGCAAATCGGGGCGCGCTGACGCAGGGAACCCCTGCTTGCACCGTTTATTATTGTAAAACGGCTTTTATTCTCTTTATCCCTGCGGAAACGTTTTCCTGTTTTGCGATTTTAAACGTGCCGAGCTCGCCCGTGCTTTCGACGTGGGGACCTCCGCAAATTTCCTTTGAAAATGCGCCTATCGAATAGGTTTTGACCGTTTCGCCGTACTTGTCCGAAAACACTCCGACGAAGTTCTGCGCCCTTGCCTCTTCGAGCGTCATTTCGCGCATTACTACTTTGACGTCGGCTTTGATCTGTTCGTTTACAAGATCTTCAACCCTTCTGACTTCCTCGTCCGTCAGCTTTCTTGAAAAGTTGAAATCGAAACGAAGCCTTTCTTCGTTTATGTTGCTTCCCTTCTGCTGAACTTCTGGCGAGAGAACTATTTTCAGCGCGGCGTTCAGAAGGTGCGTTGCGGTATGGTATCTCGTAGCGTTGACCGAATGGCTTTCAAGTCCGCCCTTGAACTGCCCCTTGTCCAAAACCCTGCTCTTTTCCCTGTGTTCCCTGAACGCGGTCTCGAAGCCCTCTTTGTCCACCGTCAGCCCCTGTTCGCCCGCAAGCTCCTCGGTAAGTTCGAGAGGGAAGCCGTAAGTGTCGTAGAGTCTGAAAGCCTGCTTTCCGCCGATAACCGTTTCTTTGACGTAATCGGGATTGCTTCTTAACATAAACTCGTTTTTCCTTGCGATGGACTGCGTACATTTTTCAAACTCTTTGATGCCCTGCGCAAGCGTCGCTTCGAACCTGTCGGCTTCTTTCTTTATTTCGCTTAAAATATAATCCTGCTTTTCTCTGAGCAAAGGATAGGCTCCGCCGTAAATTCCGATAAAGATTTTTGCGGCGTTCAGCATTGCCGAACTTTCGACGCCTATCTGACGGCAGTATCTTATAGCTCTGCGCATAAGCCGTCTTAAAATATATCCTGCGCCCGTATTCGAGGGCAAAACGCCCTGTTCGTCGCCGATGAGCATAACCGCCGTTCTCGTATGGTCGGCAATTATGCGCATCGCCTTTCTGTCCTCGCCTCCGTCCGCGTATTTCTTACCGCTGAGTTTTTCCAGCTCTTCAATGACGGGAAGAAACAAGTCGGTCATATATCCGTCGGAAAGCCCGTTTAAAAACAGCAGCATTCTGTCGAAGCCGAAGCCCGTATCCACGTTTTTGTTTTCAAGCGCGGTGTAGCCCGTTTCAGTCTTTTTGTACTGCATATACACGTCGTTGCCGATTTCGACGTAGTCGTCGGGGAATACGGGATTTTTCTTTTCGGGATCGAGCGGATAGAACCACTCGTTATCGGGACCGCAGGGCGTGCCGACGGTGCCTTCCAGCTCCCACCAGTTGTCGCTCTTGGGCATAAAGAAAATATGTTCTTTTTTAATGCCGAGCTTTTCAAGGTATGCGGCAGTTTCGCCGTCGCGCGGAACTGCGGAGTTGCCCTCGAAAACCGTAGCGCAGAGCTTGTCCTTTTCAAGTCCGAAAACCGAAGTTAAAAGCTCGAAGGTCCACGCCGTTTTTTCTTTTTTGAAATAGTCGCCGAGCGACCAGTTGCCCATCATTTCAAAAAAGGTGAAGTGCGAAGCGTCGCCCACCGCGTCTATATCGACTGTTCTTACACAGCCCTGAACGTTGCAGAGTCTTTTACCCTCGGGGTGAGTCTTGCCCAAAAGATAGGGCATCAGCGGCTGCATTCCCGCAACGTTGAACATAACGCCCGTACTGCCGTCGCCGATAAGCGAAACCGCGCCTATGTCCGTGTGTCCCTTGCCCTTATAAAACGAAAGCCATTTTTCTCTTAATTCGTTTGAAGTAATCATAATTTTATCCTACTTTTTATTGATTGTATATCCGTCTTTGCTGTCTTTGATTATATAACCGAGCGCGTCGATTTGTGCACGCAGAGCGTCCGCCTCCGCCCAGTTTCTGTCTTGTTTTGCCTTCCAGCGTTTTTCCGCAAGCAAGCTCACCTCATTTGGAACGGTTCCGCTCTTTGCCTGCACTTCGGCAAGATAGCTTTCCGCGTCCTTTTTGAACAGACCCAACAGCGAATACGTTTCCCTGATTGCGTAAACGTCGTCTGCCGAAGAACTGTCGCCCGAAGCGAGCTTTTTCGAAATTTCCTTAAAATAGCCGAACAGATCGGAAAGCGCAAGCGCGGTATTGAAATCGTCGCTCATAACCGCGTCGAAGCGTTCGCCTATTTTCTTATTCCTGTCCGTGCCCTTGCCGAATTTTTCTTCCGTTTCCTCTATTATATTATAAAAGTACGTCAGATGCTTTTCGGCTTCGTCGAAAACTCCGTCGGTCAAGTTGATATCGTTTCTGTAATTGGTCTGCAAAAGTGCGAATTTGACAGCCTCGTTCGTGTATTTTTTAAGAAGATCTTCCAAAAGCAGGCTGTTGCCCAAACTCTTTGACATCTTCTGTCCGTTGACTTTGATAAGTCCGTTATGCGTCCAGTATTTCGCAAACTGTTTACCCGTCAGACTTTCGGACTGTGCAATCTCGTTTTCGTGGTGGGGAAAAATGAGGTCTTTCCCTCCGCCGTGGATATCTATCTGATCGCCGAACGCCGTGCGGTTCATCGCCGAACACTCTATGTGCCAGCCGGGACGACCCTCGCCCCAGGGCGACTGCCAGCGTATCTCGCCCTCTTTCGCCGATTTCCAGAGCGCAAAGTCGGCGGGGTTTCTCTTATCAATGTTGTTGTCCACCCTCACGCCGTCGAGCATATCTTCAACCGACCTGTTGGAAAGACAGCCGTATCTTTTAAAGCTGTCCACCGCAAAGTAAACGTCGCCGTTCTTTGCGGAATAGGCGTGTCCGCCGTCTATGAGCTTCTGAATAAAGTCGATTATATTTCCGATATTTTCTGTAGCTTTGAGCCAAAGCGTAGGCTCGCCGACGTCGAACTCCGCCATGATTTTATCTATTTTTTCAATCATATCGGCGGCGTACTTGTCCGCAGGTATGCCCGTTTCCCTCGATTTTGCGATAATCTTATCGTCGACGTCGGTATAATTGCGCGCATAAGTGACATCATAACCCTGTTTTTCAAGGAATTTGCGCATTATGTCGTAAATGAGCGCCTGATAGCCGTGACCTATGTGCGCCTCGCCCGAAACGGTTATTCCGCACGCATACATTTTGACCTTACCCTCTTCCAGGGGAACGAATTCTTCCTTCGTGCGCGTGAGCGTATTATAAATTTTCATTTTCTTTTTCCTTCAACTTGCGTTCAAGTTCTCCGATTCTGTTTTCGAGCGCGAACGAGCGCTCTCTAAGCGCGCATATTTCCTGTAAATACGGATCTACTTCCGCACAGGTGCGCTTGCCGTCAATTTTTACTATCCTTGCCGGAACACCGACGACCGTTGCCTTTTCGGGAACGTCCCTTAAAACAACCGCGCCTGCGCCGACTTTTGCTCCGTCGCCGATATTTATCGCGCCAAGAATTTTCGCGCCTGCAGAAATAACGCAGTTTCTGCCGACAGTCGGGTGGCGCTTTCCGCTCTCCTTGCCCGTTCCGCCAAGCGTTACGCCCTGATAGATTACGGTTCCCTCGCCCACTTCCGCCGTTTCGCCTATAACTACTCCGTGCCCGTGGTCGATGAATACGCCGGCGGAAATCTTCGCGGCAGGGTGAATTTCAATGCCTGTAAAAAACTTACAGATTTGCGAAGCCATTCTCGCAAACAGCTTTAAATGCATTTTATACAGCCTGTTTGCAAGGCGGTGCCAGCTCAAAGCGTGAACACCCGAATACGTCAGCCAAATTTCGAATTTATTACGCGCGGCCGGATCGTTGGCTTTGACCGCATTTATATCCTGTCTTAATCTTTTAAAAAACATAAGTCATAATCCGCAAAATAAAATTTTCGCGGCTACTTTATTATTATATGTTTTATATCGTTTAAAATCAAGCAAAAACCGTTTGCTTACGGGTAATTTTTAAATTACGGAAATTTAACCTCCGTGTAAGAAATTCACAGTTTTTAAAATTATTTGTGAAAAACCGCATATCATATCCTTGACTTACCGTCTTATCTGTGATATTATAAAGATGCTGATTGCAAAAAATGTTATATTTTCACAGAGGTGAGATATGAAGAGAGAAAGAATCGAAGAAATTGCGGAAATTTTGGATAAGCGCGGTAAAATGACGCTTGAACAGCTTGAAGAAGTTTTCCCCAACGTTTCGCAGATGACTCTGCGCCGCGACCTTTTCCAGCTTGAAGAGGACGGACGCATTATCCGTATCAGAGGCGGCGCTATGTCGGTCAAAGAGGTTCAGAAAGTTTCGGGCGAAGAGTACACGAAAAAGACGACCATAAACACTGACGCAAAGATAATCATTGCACAGAAAGCGGCAAATCTTATCGACGCAAATTCGAGCGTGTTTCTCGACGGCGGTACTACGGCAATGTATCTTTCGAAAGAAATGCCCGACATCAAGTGCAATATCTTTACAAACGGTATAGCAGTTGCTATGGAGCTTGCGCAGAAAAAGAATATCAATATTACTGTTGTCGGCGGTCAGCTTATGCGCGACAACCTCTCCACCGCATCCCCTGCGGCAAAAGAGTACTTCGACAGAACGAATTTTGAAATTGCTATCGTTTCGGCTACGGCGTTCACGCCCGAACAGGGTTTCTCCTGCAACAGCCAGATTGAAAGCGAACTTCTCAAAAACGTATTCAAAAAAGCGCGCAACGTATATATGATGCTCGACAGTTCGAAGATAGGTAAAATAAACCCCTACACCTTTGCAAGGTTAGAAGATATAAACGTGCTTATCACCGACGACCATTTCCCGAAGGAATACAAGGACCTGTTCGAAAGCAAAGATATAGTTGTAATGTAAACTGCTCACGAAAAATTAATTCTATTCTGCGAATTAATTTTTCCGTGATTTGGGAGGTTCTGCCTCCCTTTTTGCATTTTTAAGAGCAAACTTATTATATAAATGCAAAAATTCCCTCCGCTGAGGTTGCAAGCAACAAATTGAGACTTGCCGGCAAAAAGTGCGATTTTTGCCGCAAACATAATTAAAAAATACTAAAATTAAACGCCGATTAAATCGGCGTTTTTTTTGTGAACCTTTTTAGTCCGACCATTTGTGTTTATCGAGCGTTCTGTCTTTAATATCGTCGTAAAACTCGAAATACCGTCTTCTGATATCTTCGACGGTCATTTCTTTATCGAGCGGATTTAAAAGCTCTTCTATCTCTTCGGGCGAAAAGTCCGCAAGGGAAAATTCGCCGTCGTATGCCTGCGCAAGGCGCATTAAATCAAGTTTGGATATACTCACTATATCAACCTTTATTCTTTTTAGCTTCTTCAAGCATTTCAAGATACTTCGTCATATCGCAGTCCCTGTCGGAATAGCTGTAATAGTATTGCGTAGACGAGTCTGCCGTACCCGAAAAGCCTGAAATTTTGCCTTTCCACTTTTCGGAAACAGAATACATTCTGAAAAGCCCGTTTTTCCAGATGCGGAAAACTATCGAAAGTCCCGAAGTTTCCTCGTCGCCAACCCATTCGCAGTTATCCGAACCGTTTGCCTTTCTCAGCATTTTCAGCGAAGCAGGATCCCTGTTTGCAACGTCTGTATCAACGGATAAAAATACGATATATCCTTCCAGACCGTTCTCTTCGCTCTCGTCCTTTATGATTATTCCGGACTCCACGATATCTTCGGCAAGGATATTGATATTTGCGCGCATAGTTATATTTTCTTCGCCTGCAACAGCTTCAATATCTTCCGCAATCTTCTCCGGTTCGATATAGTCGGCCTTTACCATACGGATATCGGGCTCGCCCCAGTCGCTGCCGGTTTCCCAGTTACAGCCTAATATTTCAACGCCGAAAAGTTCGCTCTTTTCGCCCAGATGAATGTTGCTGCCCTCTAAGCGGTAAAGCAAATCGGTTTTGTCGGTTATACGCGTCCTCGCGCTTTCGAAAGCGTCGCGGAACATACTTATAGTGCCTTCTATCTTGCTGACGTATTTGATTGTGTAATGATATCTGTAACCGCAGGTCTTGTCCGTTTCGTTGATTCTGAGATAATATTCCTGTTTTAATGCTGTAGCCGAACCCGCCGAAATGTCGGTGTCGCCTTCCTGTGTGGCAAAAAAGACGTATTGATCGAGCTGACGCTCGTTATAGCAGGCGTAAGCAAACAGCTTCGCCGCGACGTCTTTTCCCGTTTCTATAACTTCGGGATTTTCGTAATCTATCTCGTTATCTTCGGTAAGATGACTTTCGGCAACCGCAAAATATTCGTCGACAGCTGCCTGAGTGTACTGAGCGTACGACGCTTCAAGTATGGGCGCGACGTCGTTATCGAGCATAATGTCGCCGTGTTCGACGGAGACCGACTCGGCACAGCCGGCTATAAAGCACGCGGAAAGAAACGCCGACGCGGCAACTGCGGTTATACCACTGAATTTTTTCATAGCCCTTTTATTATACACTCTGCCTTTTGATTTAGCAAGTATATTTGCCAAATTGTAACAATTTTTTATTACAATTGAAAAAGACGCATTCATTTATGCGTCTTTTGATTAAGTTTCGTAGTTATTGAGGTATTTTATCAACAGAATACTGTCCTGATAAGCGCCCTTTATGTTTTTAAAAGCTCTCGGGAAACGGCACATTGCCTTGAACCCGTATTCGGTGCAGAGGATGAACGCAGGCGTATTGCTCTCCAAAACAGTCGTTTCAAACTGTTCGTAAGCTACCTTGCCGGCAAAGTCAAACGCAAGCTTCATCAGCGACGAACCCAAGCCGATTTTGCGGAATTCGGGAGCGATGGCGATGGAAAGTGCGGCGCGGTGGCTTTCCTTTTCCTTGTCGGAAACTCTTGAAACCGAGCAGGCGGCAATCAGCTTTTTTTCGGAATAGACTCCTAACAGAATCTGCCTTTTTGCTTTTGCAAATTCCTTTATTTCCTTGCGCACCCTGCGCCTTTTCATTTCTTCGACTTCGTTAGGGTTCAACTCTAACATATCATTCTTGTCGTAGACTTCTTTCATAAATTTGAGATACTTGCCGGTTTCACCTACGGTAACGGTGTGCATCTCAACTTTTGTTCCGTTTTTGAGAGTCAACTCTCTTCCCTGCATTCTCATACGACGATTATAACATATAAAAAAATCAAATGCAATTATTTTTAAAATAATTGACGAAATTGATTTGGTGTTATATGATATAAATAAAAGAGGTGAATTATATGATTGAGTTTAGGGGAAAATTTGACGAAAGCGTATCCAACAATCTCAACAACAGAGTTTTAAAAAAATTTTGGTGGGTGTTTGCACTGGTCAGCGTGCTGCTTATATTTTTAGGTACGGTTACGTTACTGATAGCCATCGACGAGGGCGAAGACCTGTTCAACGGTATTTATCTTATCAGTTTCGGCGTACTTTTCTTCCCGCTCGTATTTCTCTTAACCAAAATAGTTCAGAAATTCGTCAATAAATCTATGTCGATAATGAGTTCCGACACGAGCGAAACTTTTCAGTTTTACCCCGACAGGCTTATAATAACGCAGAAAAAGCAGGCGTACGGTGCGGAAGAAAGCGAATACGAAGCCACAACCAGCGCGACGTACGCATATCTCTATTCTGCGGAAGAAACTTACGACAGATATTTTTTACGGATATCGAGAATGCAGTCGCACGTAGTCAATAAGAAAGATCTGACCGAGGGAACAATTGAAGAGCTGAATGAGATTCTTGCAAAAAATTTAGGTCCGAAATTCAAGAGAAAGAAAAAATAAGCTATAAAAAAGACCGCTTTCAAAAAGCGGTCTTTTTTGATATTCTGAGTTTTAATCCGTTTCGGCGGACGGCAGGCTGACTGTTACCGTAAGTATTTTATCAGCATATTCCGCCCTGATTTCACCGCCTGATTTTTCCGCCAGAACCCTTGAAATTGATAATCCGAGTCCCGTTGATTCTCTTGCGTTTTCAACGGTATAAAACCTGTCGAACAGTCTGTGAACCTGAACTTCCGTAAGTTTTGTCGCGGTATTCGAAAAGGAAATTTCGCATTCTTTTGTAAGCGTTATACTCAAATCACCGTCGCTGTACTTTATAGCGTTACCCAAAAGATTTGAAAAAATCCGAGTGAGCGCGACGCGGTTGACGACGCGGTATACGGGTATTTCGGGCATAATTATCTGCGGCGTTATACCTGCCTTAACCAACGACGAATAGTGCGCGGCGATACATTCTTCGAGAACTGCGTTCACGCATAACCGTTCTTTGGGCGAATCGTAATCGGGCGAAGTTACGACCGAGTAGCGGAAAAGTTCCTCCGCGAGCTGTTTCAGAGTTTCTATACGGTTTACGATAATGCGCGTATAACGTTTTGCGTCGGCGCTCATCTTCTCCTTTTCAAGCAGTTCGAGATATCCGATTATAGCCGTAAGCGGAGTGCGCAGATCGTGTGAAACGTTTGCAACGGCATTTTTCAGCTCCAGATCGCCGTGTTCGTATTTGAGGCGCAGACTGCGTAATTCTTTCAGTCTCAGATTAAGGTTTGCGGCAAGACGGCGGACGGATTTATCTCTGCCGTCAATGGTAATCAAACCGTTTGTATCGCCGTTCAGAATTTCATAAAATTCGGCGTCGATAGATGCGATATCTTTTTTAATCAGATAAATCTTCACGGCAAGAACCGAAGAAGCTATAAAAATCAATACACAGATTACCGACAGCCAAATCAAAATTATTTTCCGCCTATTTTATATTTTTTCCGTTGAATATAAGCGCACCTGTTACCGCACATATGATAAAAATCACAACCGAGTAAACGGACATAACCCATAACGGACTTGCAAGAGCCGTAATAAATTGAACCGACTGACCTGCAAGGGAAGCGTTACTGAAAAATACCAGAATAGCTCTTTTAACTCCCGTCGGATAATTAGGGTTGGCTACATACTCCATTCCCTCCGCACCCTGCACAGCGTAGTACTGCGGCTGCATAAGATACGCGCTTAAGACTAATCCTGCGATTATAAGCGTAAAGACAAGCACGATATTTACGGCGGTTGCGCCGGCTTTGTTTGAATAAACCGTACTTATCATCGTAAACAGCGAACAGAACGCAAGCAATGTAACGTAGCCTGCGACTAAAATCCGGACGGTTTCCGCATCAGGCAAACCGAGACACGGCAAACCGACTGTCAGTACGGGAACCGTAAATGAAACGAACATAGCCGTTACACAGGCGATAGCGGTTATCAGGTTTGCAAAATAAACCGAATACCTCGAATGACCTATAATAAGTTTATTGCGTATCGTTCCGTCGCTGTATTCCGTGCCGAAAAACGTACTTATGAATACTGCGGCCGCCGCTTCGATGGGAACGGCGAATAAACGGAATGCGCTGTCGACGCCGCCTTTATTTGAAATCTGATTTATTACCGTAAACAGCGCAAAAACGGCACAGACCGCGCAAAGGCAGTAGAAAAGTTTGTTCTTTTTAATGCGTGCAAAATTTGCAATTAAGAGTTTACTCACCTGATTTGCCTCCTACGAGATTAATGTAGAAAGCTTCGAGGCTCTCGTTGCGTTCGCATATTGAACGTACGCTGCAATTATTTTTGTACAGCTCCAACGCCAGTTCGGTAACGTTCACTTCGCCGAAAATTTCAGCTTCCGTATCGGATATAACAGAGTATTCCAAGCCGAATCGGTCAAGCGTACGGCTCAGCGTTTTAGTATCCGATACCGAAATTTCTATGCGCTTTCGGCAGGCTCGTTCAAGATCTTCGGCACTCAGCTCTCTGACGATTTTTCCGCCGTCTATGAACCCGAAATGAGTTGCAATTTTGGAAAGCTCGTCTAAAATATGGCTTGAAATAAGCACGGTGATTCCGCGTTCACGGTTCAATTTTAAAATCAGCTCGCGCATCTCCACTATACCCTGCGGATCCAGACCGTTAATAGGCTCGTCCAAGATAAGAAAATCGGGGTTTCCTGCAAGCGCAACCGCAATTCCAAGCCGTTGCCGCATTCCCAGAGAAAAGTTTTTAGCTTTCTTTTTGCCCGTATTTTCAAGCCCCACCGTTTGCAGAATATCGGTTATTCCGTCAAAGTAAGGCATACCAAGAATGCGGTACTGCTCCTTCAAATTATCCTCCGCGGTCATTTCGAGATAGACCGACGGTGTTTCAACAACCGCACCCATTCTGCGACGCGCTTTCTCAAACTGCTTTTCGCCGTTCTTAGCGCCGTAGAGTTCAATCTCGCCGTCGGTGGGTTTCTGTAAACCGCAGATAAGGCGGATCAGCGTCGTTTTACCGGAACCGTTTTTGCCGACTAAGCCGTAAATACTGCTCTTCGGAACGTTCATCGAAAGTCCGTTTAACGCTTTGTAGTTGCCGTATTCTTTTTTTACTGCATTTGTTCGTAATACATATTCCATAATATATTTACCTCCCGTATTTGATAATTTGATTTTAACACGGAAAGGTAAAGAAATCGGTTAAAAAACGGTAAAGAAAAAGTAAAGATTTACGCGCTTTTGAGTTTGTAGCCTATGCCCCAAACGGATTCTATATAATCCCTGTCCGAAACGCTTTTCAGCTTTTTGCGCAGATTCCCGACGTGAATTTTCAACGAATTCTCAGTACAGTCGGGAGTATCATCCGCAATGCGTTCAAGCAATTCCGATTTTGTAGTCACGCGCGTACTGTTTTTAATGAGTATTTTCAAAATAGCGTATTCGGTTTTCGTCAGGCGTATTTCTTTGCCGTAAACGTATGCGGTGAGTGATATCAAATCTAAAGCGATGCCGTCAAATTCCAACGTATTTTCGGTATGAGTATAGTTTTTATTACGAAGCTGAACCGAAATCCGCGCAAGAAGCTCTTTCGTGTCGAAGGGCTTGGTTATGTAATCCGCCGCTCCGCCTAAAAGTACGCCGACTTTATCGTCAACGTCGATTTTTGCACTGACTACTATTACGGGGATATCTTTAATTTGTTTCAGCACTTCCTCTCCGCTGAGCCCCGGAAGCATCAGATCGAGGAGTATTATATCCGGCTTATTTTTTGAAAGAAACATCACTGCTTCCGTCCCGGAATACGCGCGGAAAACTTTATAACCTTTCTTTAAAAGAACTTCTTCAAGCATACTGCCTATATATTGATCGTCATCGATAATAAGAATTTCTTTCAAACCCACGTCTCTCCATTATAAAAAAACATACCGCCGACGATTGCCGACAGCAAAATTATACTATCAATTTTATTTTCAGTCAAGAATTACAGATTTTAAAAATCATTAATTTTATTACAACGCCGGAAAGCCGTCGGCTATAAATAACAGAATTTTGTTATGCAATTAAAATGAGCACACCGCAGTGTGCTCTTTTTATCAGTCTTTTTTCGCAATCAACGCGATTTTCGCAAGGAGTTCAAGTATTTCGAGATAAAGCCAGATAAGCGTAGTTACGAGCGAGAACGCCGCAAGCCACTCGTATTTTTTATCCGCATTGTATTCGACAAGGCGCTTCATATTGTTAAGATCAACCAAAATCATAAACGAAGCCCAGAGTATCATTACCGCGCTTATGGCAAGCTGAACCCAGATATTGCTCATAACCGCTTCGAACGCGGGCACAAACAGCGATAAAATGTAGCCCAGACCTTCCAAAAGAATAATACTGATAAAAGAAATGAGCACGAATTTTACGAAATTACCCGAAAGCTTCTGACCAAGCAAATTAAATACCAAAAGCGAAACCAGAAAAACAATGCAAGTTCCTATGAACGCCATAATTGCAATTCCGGGCAAAAGCAGATCAAAAAGTGCGGAAATAACTCCCATTACAAGTCCTTCGAGCACGCAGTAAATTATGCCTAAAACGCCTGCCGTTTTAGGAAAAAACATAATTACGAACGAAATTATTATAAGAGGAATCGCCGAAAATGCAAGTATCATTATAAGCGTAAACAACGCGTCCTCGTTATCAGTGCTTATAAAATAATTGAGTAACACTGCGCTCAATATCGCCGAAATTATCGTTACCGCGCATAAAACGACCGACTTCCACGCCATTCCCTTCATTGAAACTACCGCGCTGTCTTCCGCTGTATATTTTCCGTTTTCACTGCCTTTGACGACGCGTCTTAAATTAGGATTACCGTTTAATGTCATTATTACACCTCCGTTTATAGGTATTTATATTATATCATATTAATGAAAAAAATCAAATATTTTCTATTCGGAAATTCCTAAAAGATATGCAATAGAAAATCTTAGCTCTCTTTGAGCTAACTCAACAAATGTTTTTTTATATATTGTATAATTGAAACAGAAATAATTTTTACGATGTGACTATGAAAAGTATGATTTTTGAAACGTGATGGTCCCGAAAGGGAATTACTGACAAAACAAAAACAGAGAGTACTTTTGCACTCTCTGTTTCAGATGAAATCCGGCAACTACCTTCTCATTCGCCGTATAGACAACGGCGAACTCGGTCAACGCAAACGCAGGCATAGGCGTTTGCTCATCTCGGACGGCATAACACGCCAAATCAAGGCGTGTTATGAGAAATCCCGTCCTCGTCCTTACGGGGCGCCCCGCAAGAGAAATACTGACATAACAAAAATAGAGAGTACAAATGTACTCTCTATTTTTGTTGAAATCCGGCAACTACCTATCCTTGCGGGGCATTATACCCAACTACTTTCGGCGTAAACGAGCTTAACAAAAAGTGTGAACGCCGCATAATTGCTTTACTCTTATATTCAACTTTTTCTTTGCGGCTACACACAGAAGTTAAGCTCTGAAATACTTAGATATTGCCCGCAAGATAAACTGTATATTAACGAATAAAGCACACCGTATGGTGTGCTTTATTCGTTGAAATCCGGCAACTACCTATCCTCACGGGGCATTATACCCAACTACTTTCGGCGTAAACGAGCTTAACTTCTGTGTTCGGAATGAGAACAGGTGGATCCTCGTTGCTATCGCCACCGGAATGGCTATATTACAGCTATAGCTGTTATATATAATTTTTTACCGTGAAGACAGCTCCACGTCACAAAAATATACGCTTAACCGCATATTTATGCACTTTCCAAGCCTCGCTTTTCTGCAAAAACCTGTAATATAACAGGCGAAGCCTGACGAAACGCAGGCGAAGCCTGACAACTGCAAAGTAATAAAGAAAGGACGAAACGAGGGAGGAAGTTAAAAAGGCTATTAAAATTACGCTCGTTAAAAATGTAGCTAATCTTTGTTATTTTAGGATTCGTTTTAATCTTTGTTTACTCAACTTTTGTTGAGATCAAGCCCTCGACCTATTAGTATCGGTCAGCTCCATACATTACTGCACTTCCACTCCCGACCTATCAACCTTGTAGTCTGCAAGGGGTCTTACTCTTTCGATGGGATATCTTATCTTGAGGTGAGTTTCACACTTAGATGCTTTCAGCGTTTATCTCATCCGCACTTCGCTACCCTGCTATGCCGCTGGCGCGACAACAGGTGCACAATAGGTGCGTTCATCCCGGTCCTCTCGTACTAAGGACAACGCCTCTCAAATATCCTACGCCCACGATGGATAGGGACCGAACTGTCTCACGACGTTCTGAACCCAGCTCGCGTGCCACTTTAATCGGCGAACAGCCGAACCCTTGGGACCTACTACAGCCCCAGGATGTGACGAGCCGACATCGAGGTGCCAAACCTCCCCGTCGATGTGAACTCTTGGGGGAGATAAGCCTGTTATCCCCGAGGTAACTTTTATCCGTTAAGCGACGGCAATTCCATTCTCTACCGCCTGATCACTAAGCCCTGCTTTCGCATCTGTTCGACTTGTCAGTCTCACAGTTAAGCTCCCTTATGCCTTTGCACTCATCGGATGATTTCCAACCATCCTGAGGGAACCTTTGGGCGCCTCCGTTACTTTTTAGGAGGCGACCGCCCCAGTCAAACTGCCCGCCTGACACTGTCCCAAACCCGGTTTTACGGCGTCCGGTTAGAACCGCAGCAATTGAAGAGTGGTATCCCAACGTCCGCTCCATTACCCCCGAAAGGGTAATCTCTTAGCGTCCCACCTATCCTGTGCATCAATTGCCGAGATTCAATATCAAGTTACAGTAAAGCTCTACGGGGTCTTTCCGTCCAGTCGCGGGTTAATACGCATCTTCACGTATACTACAATTTCGCCGGGCCTCCTGTTGAGACAGTGCCCAAGTCGTTACTCCATTCGTGCGGGTCGGAACTTACCCGACAAGGAATTTCGCTACCTTAGGACCGTTATAGTTACGGCCGCCGTTCACCGGGGCTTAAGTTCATTGCTTCGCTCACGCTAACAAGTCCCCTTAACCTTCCGGCACTGGGCAGGAGTCAGCTCCTATACTTCATCTTACGATTTAGCAGAAACCTGTGTTTTTGATAAACAGTCGCTTGGGCCTCTTCACTGCGGCCAACCTTCCAGTTGGCTCCCCTTCTCCCGAAGTTACGGGGTCATTTTGCCGAGTTCCTTAACAAGAGTTCTCCCGTTCGTCTTAGAATTTTCTTCTCGTCTACCTGTGTCGGTTTGCGGTACGGGTACCTTATAACATTTAGCAGCTTTTCTCGCCGGTGCAGATTCATATGCTTCACTTCTCTATTCCGTTCCCCGTCACGGCTCAGCCTTACGACGTGCGTACTTTACTACACGCCAACCTTACCGCTTGGACGCACTTTTCCATCCGTGCGCTCATACTATCTCTCCGTGTCACTGCTTCATTATCTTATTCGGTAGTACAGGAATTTCAACCTGTTGTCCATCATCTACGCCTTTCGGCCTCGACTTAGGTCCCGACTTACCCTGGGCGGACGAACCTTCCCCAGGAAACCTCAGACTTTCGACGGCGGAGTTTCTCGCTCCGCTCTCGCTACTTATGCCGGCATTCTCTCTTCCATACAGTCCACTGCCACTTCCGTTACAGCTTCTGCCCGTATGCATTGCTCCTCTACCGATGTACATTCATACATCCCCAAGCTTCGGTGGTACGTTTGAGCCCCGTTAATTTTCGGCGCAACGTCACTCGACCGGTGAGCTATTACGCACTCTTTTAATGTGTGGCTGCTTCTGAGCCAACATCCCGGTTGTCTATACAACGTCACATCCTTTACCACTTAACGTACACTTTGGGACCTTAGCTGTGGATCTGGGCTGTTTCCCTTTTGACAATGGCACTTATCTGTCACTGTCTGACTCCCAATCATCTATTTTCCGTCATTCGGAGTTTAATAAGCTTCGGTAAGCTGTGAAGCCCCCTAGGCCATTTAGTGCTCTACCTTCGGTAATCTAAATTGAGGCTAGCCCTAAAGCTATTTCGAGGAGAACCAGCTATATCCTGATTCGTTTGGAATTTCTCCGCTAACCACAAGTCATCCCCGACTATTTCAACAGGCGTGGGTTCGGTCCTCCACAACGTTTTACCATTGCTTCAACCTGCTCATGGTTAGGTCATCAGGTTTCGGGTCTACGACTATATACTTCTCGCCCTGTTCAGACTCGCTTTCGCTTCGGCTCCGTAACTTTATTACTTAACCTCGCATATAATCGTAACTCGCCGGCCCATTCTACAAAAGGTACGATACCAGACTGGTTGCCCGTAGTCCTGTATCTGCTTGTAAGCACACGGTTTCAGGTTCTCTTTCACTCCCCTCCCGGGGTTCTTTTCACCTTTCCCTCACGGTACTATTCGCTATCGGTCACATGGTCGTATTTAGCCTTATGGGATGGTCCCCACATATTCCGTCAGAATTCCTCGTGTTCCGACGTACTCGCTGTATCTGGGCAGTTAACCTTTTCGCCTACAAGCCTGTCACTTTCTTCGGAATAGCTTTCCAACTATCTTCGGCTAAGGTTATCTGCTCCGTCTGATACCAGAGGGGTATTTCTACCCCTCCTTCGGGCTCTTCCGTTTTCGCTCGCCACTACTCGCGGAATCGTTCTTACTTTCTTTTCCTCCGGGTACTAAGATGTTTCAGTTCCCCGGGTTCCCCTCGTACAACTATGAATTCATTGCACGATAACGTATATTTCTATACGCTGAGTTCCCTCATTCGGATATCTACGGATCGCAGGATATTTGCTCCTCCCCGTAGCTTTTCGCAGCTTGTCACGTCCTTCTTCGGCGCCATGCACCAAGGCATCCTCCGTATGCTCTTTGTAGCTTGATCTTTCTCACTCAATAGCATTTTCACTACTATTTT